>JGI24695J34938_10000467_pt1 | contig 39295 bp, 22 predicted proteins | sample TergutCo191P3_FD_34938 | JGI IMG/M metagenome (IMG submission 34938)
ACTTTTTGGGCGAGCAAAAAGTTCCCCGCCGGAGGCAGAATGCCCGGAGGGCGAGAAAGCGCGGGCCGCAGGCCCAAAGAGAACAACGCCCGGAGGGCGAAAAGAAATGTTTTCAAAAATGGCCCGGGCCGCATGGCCCATAAAGACATTCTCAGTTAAATAAAACCCCGCCCGGAGGGCAAAAAAGCAAGCCCCCAAAAACTCATGTCACCTTGAAACCGGCCTAGCAACTCACAAACCGTGCCCTAAATTTTGAAATTAAACTTACGGGTTCCGCCTGCCGTCCTATGCGAAGGAAACTGCCAGCCGAGAATGCGTTTGGTGACACAGTTGGCAAAATGCGTACCTTGGAAGTTGGGCGAAACCACTTTCACTTGGGAGGTTTTCCCGGAGGTTGCCACATTCCACTCTACAACCATGTTGCCTTTAACACTTGAATCCTTGGTCTTTTGCTCCTCTACGCAAAGCTTCAGCTCGCCCCTTTTGCTGAGAATATATTCCAGAATGTCAGCATCCGAGAGGGACTGCTTGAGGCCACCACCGCCCGGCGGAGGGGGAACATAAACCGAGGTTGGGCGCTCCTGGCGTTTGGGGGCTGTAGGCTGGGAAGTACCGAAGGCCTTGTCAAAATCATCCTGGGTACGACTTGTTGTGGAAGGCGCACGTGGCGGGGTAGGGGCGGGGGCTGAAGGCGCCGCAACCGTATCGTTTTTGGCTGATTTACGCTCCGACGTCTTGGCAGGCGGTTGCTTGGGCGGCAAAAGCTGTTGAGCCAAAGCCTGCGAAGAATCCGTTTGAGGCTCCTGGGCAACGAGCTGCGGCGGGGGCTCAACAGCAGGGCGCAGGGGCTCTGGTGGTGGTTGTGGCGGCGTGGGGGCTTGCACAACCACAGGAGCAGGCGGCAGCGGCGTCTCTTTGCGCATGACAGCAACCAAAATGGCGACCAAAAGCCCCACCAAAAGCAACCCCCCTGCCGCCACTGACAAGCCTATAATTTTATTGGTACGCGCAGGGGGTGGTGTCGGCGGGATATAAATAGCAGGAGAGGAAGGCACAGGGCCATAGGAAGGCGCAGGCGAAAAACCGGAGGGAGGAGGAGCGAAAGGAATTTCGGAGGCAACAGAGGCCGCGCCATAGGGCGGTGGCGGGACGGCTTCTGCCATGGAAGCCAAACTGGCCTCCGAGAGAGGAGAAACAGCCAGTCCTTGAAGCTCGTCTTTCACCAAGGAAGCCAAGGCGGACGCGGCGGAAGGCTGCCAATCCACCGAAGCGGCCTCGCTCTCTGGAGGTGGCGAAAACCCCGTGGGTGAGCCGCCTACGGGCGCATTCAGTTGCTCAACCAATCCTCCGAGAGCGCCAATGGGCTCCCAATCCTTCATGCCGCTTTTCCAACAAAGAGAATCTCTGCTAATTTTTCCCTGCTGCCAATAGGCTTTCACCTCGCTTATATCCAAGGGCCCTATTTGGCTGTCACCCACCGCAACAAACCACTCAACTCCCGCAGAAAGCCCTTGGGAAACGACAATACTGGGCTCGGAAGGGAGGAGGGCAGCCGCCGGTGCAGGGTGCAACCCTGTCTTTGGGCGTTGGCTAATGGCACGCTCAAAAGCATCTCCAAGCTCTTCATCATCCAATGCACCAAACAAACCACTGGCACCACTTGCAACACTCACAGGCACAGGTGCCTTAGGCTCGGCATCGTCAAACAAGCTGCCCAAGTCAGCAGAGGCAGCCGGTGCAAACGACGAGGCCGCCTCCCTTTCAAAGCCTTGCAAGACAGAATCATCTGCTGAATAGGAGGAAGCAGACTCATTCGAGGAGGAGGAGGGCATTTCCTCAGAGGAGTCCGAAGGTATCCCCAAAATCTCTGCGAAGAAAGCTTCAGCATCCTCCTCTTCCTCTGGAAAGGGCATCCGAATGGTTGCTTCATCGGCTAAGTCCGAATCCAAATCAGGAAGCCGAATGGTCATAATGTGGCTGCATTTCTTGCAGCGAACCTTCGCGCCCTTTGGCCCTACTTTTTCATCTTTAATCATGTACTGCGCGAGGCAGCTTTCACAGACAAAGCGCATATCATCCTACTTAAGGTGGCGTGCAAGACAACGCCTTTGAGCAAACAAAATTTAACCAACCTCCACCTGTACTCCGAGATCTCTACGCAAGAAAATAAATTCCTCACTCAACATAAACTCTGCCAACTCCCGAATCTTCCGCTGCAACAAGGCAGGAGCAACAACACCCTGCTCAGCATCCAACACTTTCTTCATAGAAGTCGCTTCTGTTGTCAACAAAGCGCCTACCCGCAACGACGTTAGTTCGGCCCCTTCAAAATATCCCGCTAAACTTCTATTCGCGTTTGAAACAAGCATCTCCTTCACCAACTGCTTCAACCGGTTTCGTACCCCAATGGGCAAAACCCTCTCCAAAGCTTGCCTGTCCGGCTCCATCTGCTGCACATTTACCGTATAGGGGTATGGCTCCTGTGTCAGAGCAACCGCAGCCTGAAAGAGAATTTCTAAGCGCTCCAAAGGCATAATATGTGTCCATACAAACTCAGGACGCACCAACGTTAATATTTGTGCCAGCCAAAAATACACTTCATCCGGACCCGTTTCTGCAAAAAACTGCCTGTCCAGTCTAATCGAAACAGGTGAGGTATTACAAATAACAATGCCTCCAGCTGCCTCAGGAAGCGCTTCTGTACCTCGCCCCGAGGCCCTTGTGCGCGAAGAAACCAAAAAGGGAGAAAACACAGAAAGTTGCTCCAGACCCAACAAACGGGAAACTTCTTTCAAATGCCCCAATGGGTATTCCAGAGACTTGGAAAGATCGAGCTGATGCTTGCGCGGGTTAATTTGATACTTCGCATGTTCTTCCTTAAACAGCGAGCCTGCATGCAAATAGAGAAGCCCCAAAAACTCGCGCAACGGACCGCGTGCATTGGGGTGGTAGAGCACATTCCAATGCTGCGGCGACAGAGGCCTGTGAGAAAGACTCTTCTTGCGCGCCCACGGTGTCAACTTCTGCACCATGGCCCTCTCGTCCTCCCCCTTGGAACCTAGAAAAACCGTCGCTGCCTGCGCTGCCATCCACGCCGCATCCCACTGCTTCTTCTGTACGGAAAGTGTGGCCAACTCAACGGCAACTTTTGTCAAATTTTGCGTCGCCAAAGCAGCACGCCTATAGGCCGCCAAAGCCTCATCCACCTGCCCCGTCTGCTTCGCAAGCGCTGCATAGGTTTCTTGTATGTGCGCATCCTTGGGAAGACCTTTGGCCAATACGGCATATACCTGCATGGCCTCAGGCGCACGCTTGAGAACATTGAGGTACAAATCACCCAATGTCTTGAACAGCGCCATGCGCGCAGAAAACATCTCGTCTATCTTGGGTAACCTTTGAATCATCCGGTGGTAGTTGCTCTCAAGCTCCCCCCACCGCCGCTGCTTCCCAAGCATAGACTCCAAGGCCTGAAACGCCTCAATAAAGCGAAAATCCAAGTCCAATGCAGCATTCAATGCCTTGGACGCTCCTTCCACATCACTCAACTTGTCCCGCAAAAGAATGCCCAAACGCTGATAGGTACGTTTCAACTTCTCCGTGTCTTGCTTCACCTCCTCCACCTTCAGTATCCTCTCCAATAAATCCCTCGCCTTCGCAAACTGCCCCGTCTGTTCTGAAAGCTCACAAAGGTTTTCCATCGCTTGCAGAGATTGCGGCTGACAGCGCAAAGCCATGGAATATGCATCAATGGCCTGCCAAACATCATGCAAATGGTCTTTGGAAACATCTCCAAGCGACATGGCCAACTGGTATTGCTTGTCTTCCTCTACAAGCGGGAGCAGGCGGCGATAGCAATCGGCGACTTGCTCCCAACTCTTTGACGCCTCAGCCAGTTTGCTCAAAGACATCAACGAAGGCTCATGTTGAGCATCCAAAGCCAGGGCGCGCTCAAATTGACTGGCCGCCTTCTCCCGCTGACCCAAAGTAATGTAAAGGTCGCCCAACATCCAATAAATTTCAACGACTTCTAAATCAGCCAGAGCATCGCGATGATAGATGAGAATGTTTTGATAGACATGCAGCGCCTCCTCGTTGCGCCCAGACTTCATCAGGCGATTTCCCAAACCCTCCAGCGCAGACAACCAACTCGGGTCTAACTCATGAGCCCTTTGGAAACATTCGAGTGCTCGGGTCTCATTCCCCAACTTTTCACAGACACAAGCCAACCGATAAACGAAACGACAAAGCTCTTCGGCTTTTGTGCCATCACTGGCTTGAGGAAGCTCCGATTCCAAGTGCTGAACCACGACTTCCAAAGCACGCCCAGCTTCCGGCCAACGCTCCGACTCCATACACAAATCTACCAGTGGACGCGCCGCCGCCAACAAGTTGGGCTGCTCCTTCAACGCCTTCACATAGACGTTTTCAGCAAGCTCGGCGTCTTTTTTGATTTCTCTTAAATAATTGCCAAGCTCGACCAAATATTGACTCTTGCTGCCTGAGTCGGAAAGCAACTGGATGATTTTGTTTAAGACGGATTCATATGCCAACCACGCTTCTTCTTGGTGATGAATCGACTTCAACGCAACCAATGAAGGCAAATGTGATTCGTCAAATTTCAAAGCCTCTAAATAGGCCTTCTTCGCCGAACCCATGTCCTCCATCTCTTCTTCTTGAATACAACCAATGCGATGGTATAGGGGCGCGGCCAACTTGTCTTCACCAACAAGCCTCGCTTCTTTTCGAAGCATGTCCAAAGCGGAAGACCAGTTCTGCTCTGCTTCAAAAACACTGGCAAGCGCATGCACAGCTTCACGGTTTTTCGAGTCGAAATGAAACGCTTGTTGATAAGCAAGCGTTGCTCTCTCCACATCGGCAAGCCTCTGCTGCAAAACCTGCCCTATAACAACCAATAGCTTCGCTTTGTCGACGGGCTTCGGTTGCAAAACCAACTGCTTTTCAAGAACATCCACCAAACCATGCCAGTCCCCCCTAGAATAACGCAAACGCTCCAAAATACGCAAAGCCTCTGCGTTGTTTGCATCAACCTCCAGAACGGCTTGTATGCAATCATCTGCTTGCTCAAGGTTATGAAGCCTGTCTTCCCAAATGTTCGCCTGTTGAAAATAAAGCGCAATACGCTCTGAAACATCTTTGGACGCTGCAATGCGTTGGGTTAGAAGCTCAAGCAGCTCTCTGGGCCTGTCCGACTCCGTCAGCAAACGCTCAATGGACTTTAAGGCCAGAGAATGATGCTTCTCAAAAGCCAATACCCCTCGATAAGCTTCCAGGGCTGCCTCTTTGTCATGAAGATTGTCTTCATAAATTTGAGCAATTTGCAGTTGGAGCTTAGCAGCCTCCTGCTCTGAGACCAACCCCCTCAAGAGCAATATGTCGTCCACCATGAGCTCAAATTCACCCCGCTCACGTCGCAACTGACAAAGCGCATTGAGGGAAGCTTCATCTGGAATCAACTCAAACGCACGCTCAAGAGCCTGAACGGCAGCCGCAGAATTGTTCAGGTGCTTTTCTTGCAGGGCTGCCAGTTTCAAAAGCGCGCTTTTTTTGTCTTCAACCGATTCACTGAGCTCAATTCTGCGGTCTAAAATGGCAGCCAGACTTTGATAACGCTTATGGCGCCCCAGCAAATTTTCAAGCCCTAGCAAAGCATCCTGGCTTGTTGGATCAAACTCCAGAATTTTTTGGAACGAGGCTTCTGCAGCATCCACATCCCCCAGATGCCTGTCTTGAATGACTGCCAACAAACAATACATCCGCGAGGCCAGAGGACCACTCGGCAGCGCTTCAGCAATCGTTTCAAACGCGTCAGCCAGTCCTTCATAGTTTTGTGTCTCGTTCGCCAAACGAACCACAGCGTCTCTTAGAGATTCGTTTTCTGGCTGAATTTGTAGCGCACGGCACAACCTCAAGAAGGCAACATCTTTTTGCCCCAGTTTTTGCTCCAGTACGCGAGCAAGGTTATGCAACGCCGTCACCCTCTCGTCATCCGTCACAAAGTTTGGCAAAAACCGCTCAATGGTTTGAGTGTAGGAACGCCAATCGTTTACGGACGCATAAAGCTCAAGCGCTCGCTCATAGGCAGAGCGATTGGTTATGTCGATGTGGAATATTTTTTCTAGAGCAGCGCCTCCATTTTCAGGCTTTCCAATCTTCGTCCTCCAAATATCAGCAACCTGAAACAACGCCTGGACCGCCTCCTCTTCTTGCCGCTCTTCCAAGAAAAGCTGCGTCTCCAACTCCAACGTACGAATGGCCTCATGCCAGGCTTGCAATTTATAAAATACACCCAATGCCTGCTCAAGCATCGGAATGTGATGAGGCTCAATCTCCAAACCTCGTTTTGCGGATTCCAAAGCTTCTTCACGTCGACCAAGAGAAGCCAGCACCTCTGCAAGTTTGAGACGGATTTCTTTGATGGCCACAGGCTCCGTCTGCAATGGAATCAATCGTCGCAAAACAACAATGACATCCTCTTTTCGCTCCTGTGCGTCAAAAATTTCACGCAAAGCTTCAAGCGCTTCTTTGGCTCGAACGTCTCTTTCCAAAGCTGCTTTAAAATAGGCAATGGCTTCTTCTGGTTTTTCAAGTTGCTTCCAAAGAACTTTGCCCGCGGCTTGATTGAGTCGAACCAGCTCCCTGGGTTCCAACACCACCGTCAAACGGCGCTTTATTAGGTGAAGCAGTTGCTGATATTGGCCCGCTTTCCCAAGCAAACTTTCCAGTGCCAAAGCCACTTGATCGTTCCGTGGGTTTTTCGCAACCAACTCTTCATAGAGTGCAATGGCTTCAGCAAAATTCTCCGGCGCATCGGCAGAAAGCGAGGCAAGCTTTGCTGTAATGCGATCTTTCTCTGCACCCGAAACCAACTCCCGTTGTGTTTGTAAAATGGTCTTCAGTTTTTCGTGTTCGTTTAGGTTTTCATAGAGAAACTCAAGAGCTCTGGCAGACGGCAAATTGTTTGAGTCTATCTCTAAAATCCGCTCATAGGCCGAAGCAGCAGCAATAATGTCTTTGAGTTTATGCTCATGCAACTCGCCAACACGATAAAGCAGAGAGATTTTCTCTGCACTGTCTTCCGTCCAGATGAGCAATTGCTCCAAAATATCCGCTTGGCGCTGATATTGCTCCAACTTGCCATAAATGCGCTCTAAAGAACGCCACACTTCAATGGGCGAAGCCACTCCTGCATGCAAAGCCTGTTCATAATAATCAGCTGCAGACTGCAAATGATTTAAACGTTTTTCATAAACAGATGCCAAGTCAAGGCAAACACCCGCCTCCGCCGTCGGCTCAGAAAGTCGAGGCAATGCTCCTTCCAGTGCACCAACCAACTCCTCAAAAGAATCTAAAACTCCCGCCAAACGCACCAACTCATGGCGACCATGCTCGTCCTGCGGTATCTCATTAAAGGCTTGCAGCGCTGCTAAAAATGCCAATTCCGGCTCGCCTTGTGCCTCTTGCACTTGAGCCAATTCAGACAACAAAGCATGGCGCTCCGAAGAGTCCATGCTCACCGACACACGATTTTTGATGACTTGAATGAGCTCATCTCTGTTCTGAGTCGCTCTGTGTGACTCAAGCAACAGATGAACGGCCTCCACCTCTTGAGGAGATCTCCTAACAATGGCATTTACACGCTCAAGCGCACCAGGAAATCTTGGATCATACTTCAAAAGCTGAGCATATAACTCAAGAGCCCCTCGCAAATCCGCCAGCCTCCCCTCCTTCACCGTCGCCAACCTCAACATGAGTGGATAACACTCTTCGCCTATAACAACTTCCAAACGCCGCTCTAAAATTTCTGCCAACTCAGGCCAATGCTGCTGCTGTTCATAAATACGCTCTAAAAACTCGAGCGCTTGCGGATGCTCAGGAGAAATTTCTAAAAGCCGACGGAACGTCGCCATTGCACTGGAAAGATCTCTCAGACGCTCCTGTATGCTCCCCAAACGCAACATAAGCTCGCAACGCTTTTCAACGTCTTCTTCTAAAAACAGTTGACGCTTAATGAGCCCCAACAGGTTCTCAAGCTCATTGTTGGCTTCCCAATAATTCGTAATTTCTTGAAGCGCTTGAAAATCCGCAGGCGCATGCTCCAACACCTGAAGCCAACTTTGAACGCTGCCTTTGCTGTCTTTGAGCTTCATCTGCCACAAAGCACGCGTTCGATATATGTTGGCCAAAACAACTCCATTGGTCGTTTTCTCCACTATCTCTTCAAGCAAACCGACAAATGCATCCCCGTTTTCCGTCACCTCAGCCAACTCTGAACACTCTTTGAGCAACTCAGAGCTTCCCGGGAATTCCTGCAAAGCTCGATTGATTGTCCAAAAGGCCATTTCAGGATTGGCTAATTCTTTTTTGTGAATATGGGCCACCCGCAAAAACAACCTCAGACGCTCCTGCTCCTCTGTCTCGGACTCAAGACGCGATTCTAGAGTTTGCACCAATTTGAGATAATCTCCCCCACCAGAAAAAATAGGATCCAATAGCTTCGCTGCCTCCCCCTTCAAAGAGCTGTTTGATTTCACCATCTCCTCCAAGGCGCCAACTGCCTGTGGGTAGTTCATCCTCTGTTCGAGCGCTTCGGCAAATAAATTTAAGGCAGCCCTCGGATTTTCAAGACGGAAAACCATCAACCTCCCCAAACGTATTTTTAACTCCAGCTCCCTATCCTCTTCCCTGCTTGCCTTCGCTTGTTGAATTTGTTGTGCAAGAAACTCTGCAAATTCAAGATAACGTTCTGCTTCAGGAAGAAGCTTTAAAAGATTCAATGCCGCTTGAGCGTGTCGAGGCTCGTATTGAAGTATGCTCTGAAAGCATGAAATAGCCATCGAGTTGTCAAGCAACGCTATCTGCGCAATCTCAGCCAAATCTTCAAGCAACTTCACTTTGCGCTGAGGCCCTTCTTCCATCGCGACTTGCTGTTGCATAACCCAAGCAAGCTCCTTGGGCCTTTGCAATTCCCGGTAGACTTTCGACAAAGCCTCCAACACTCCTTTGTCTTGCGGCTGCTGCTCAAGAATCTGCATCCATACGCGAATGGCTGCTTCAGGGCGATTCAGTTTCTCTTGGTATAAAATGGCAATTTTTCTTGCCAACTCCAAAACCACCGCAGCAGGCAACTCCCTCTCGCGCAAATCTTCATAACAACCCACCAGCACTTCAAAAGCACCCAACTCTGTGGATAAACGTTCAAGCTCTCCCTGAACAACTTTGTTGTCTACGCCTTCCTGATAAGCGCGCACCCACGCATTTAACGCGTGCATTTTTTCGCCAAGCAACTCACGCAGCCGGGCAATTTCACAAAGCAACTCGACACGGAATTGCTTTTCGACAAATTCCAACTTCTGATCAAGCAAATCGGCAAGCTTTTTATAATTCTGAGTCTGGCGATAATAAGGCTCTAAACTTTGCATCGCCTCATTTCGTACGGAAGAACTCGCCAACAACCCCTCCATCCCAGCAATGGCTTCCGGATAGGAAGGCTGTATCTCGAGAGCTAAATTCCAAGTTTGAATCACATCCTCTAGGCGAGACTCTCGCTCCAAGAGCTGTGCTCGCTTTGTCAACAAACGCAGCTTTTCTGACTCAAGCGAACTGAATTCAACCAACTTATTCAAAACATCTGCTTGAGCTCCAAACTGTTTGTTACGAGCATAAAACCGCTCAAGCGCTTCCAAAGCCTCTCTTGTGGGCTGCAACGAAAGGGAAAGCTTAAATACATCATGCGCTGCCTGTTCCTTGCCTGCAGCCTCATAGGCCAAGCCTGCTTGATTGAGCAATGAAATCTTCTCGCCAACCTCTGTGCTCAATTCGGCTTTACGCAAATAGATTGGCGCCAGCTCCGTCGCATCCTTGTTTTGAGAATAGAGTTTTTCAAGCTGATCCAAAGCCTGATTGTCTTCGGGAACAATCTTCAATAAATGCTGCCACAGGCGTAAGGCATCTTCAATTTGGCCTTGTTGTTCCCATAATTGAGCAGAGCGACGTGTCAATTTCTGTCTATATTCATCTGAATCCGAAAGCTGCCCAGCAACATTTTCATAGACTTCTGCAAGCCCAAGTTCAGAAGATGTCACTTCCGCCAAACGCTCCAACTCTGGCTGAATTGTTTCTCTCTCCAAACCTCCAGAAAAAGCTTCAAGCGCTGTCATAAATGCAGACAACGGCTGCCCTAAATCCCGTTCCTGAATCGCGCAAATTTGGCCAACCAATTGCGCACCCAACAAAGGCGAAGCTTGCTCGAGCAATGCTTTTCTAACAAGAATACGCTTGCTATGTTCATTCTGCTTCACCCAAATGGGTTCCAATACGTCCAATGCCTGTTTGCCAAGCTCATCGCTCTTTTGTGCCCATTGTTCCAGCACAGTCTGCGCCGGCAAATTGGAAGAGTCTTGAAGCAGAATTTGGCGATAAAGTTGCAACGCACCAAAATTGTCCTGAAGACGCTCCCTCCTAAGCTCTGCGAGACGGAACGTTAATTCGTGCCCAAGAGGCGTCTCGCCTTCCTGTGCTCGCCTCAACTCCAAAGCAAAGACAAGCTCTTGAGGCCAGTCCAAAGCAGAATAGAGCCTCTCCAACGCAATGGCTGCATCTTTGGTCGACGCATCCCGCTCCGCAATTAATCTCCAGTTTTGCGCAGCACGAGCTTTGTCTTGCAGGTTCTCTTCAGAAACCAGCGCAGCTTCTCGACCAAATTTGAGTTTGTTTGGCGGCTCATCCGATATATCCACCAACCGCTCTAGAATTTGAACAAGCCCATTCCAGTTCTGCTGAACGCGATAAAACTTCAACAAACTCTCAAGAATTTCTATGTTGCTTGGTTCAAGACTAAGCACTGCTTCCAATTGCCTGGTCGCTTCTTGCGGCTTTCCAAGTTTTTCAAAAGCATCCGCAAGCTCTCGCCTTAATCCAAGCTGTCCTGGACATTGCGGTATCTCCAGCATTTCTCCGAGAATTTCCGCATACATGTCCAAAACATCTGCCTGTTCTGCCGAAAGCCTGGCTGCCAATCTCAACTGTTTATCATCTGGCGCCAAACGCATTGCATGCGTCAGTGCAACAAAGGATTGTTCTGGCTGTTTGAGAAACTGCGCTTGAATCGCAGCTATTTGCCGAAAAGCATTTATCTTCTCAAGCGAATCTACCGTTGTTTGCGCAACAATATCTAAAACAAAAACCCATTTGCGATAATCACGAGTTCTTTCATAAACCGGCAACAATGCGCGTGCTGCCTCTGAGCGAGCTTCTGGATTGGACAGCAGATTGCTGAGCGTTTCAATGGCCCCTTCATCATTGGGTTTTCGCGCTAAAACTTCTTGGCACTTTAAAACAGTCTCACGCTGCATGTTTAAGTTGCGCTCAGCAACTTCATTCTTTTTTCGCAAAACAGCTTCGACAGCAGCAGAATCACCCTCTTTTTTCGCCAAAACAAGCTGGCGATCTAAAGTCTCAAAAAGCGCATCCAACAACCCCGCCTGCTCCTGCAAGTCAGCAAGTTTTGCAATGTGCTTTCTCTCATCGGCTCCAGCAGCAACAGCTGCCTTTAAGGCAACGACTGCCTCTTTGGGACGAGATAAACTCTCATTCACTTCCACAACTTGTAACCACAACGAAGCCTTCGCCTGTTCGTCTGTAGCAACAATTTGATGCTTTAGGAGCGCCTCCAGCTCTGTCCATCGCTCAGACTGACGCAAGAGCCCTGTGAGACTTTCAAAAAGCTTTGAGTCCGAAGAGTCCTGCTGAAATGCCAATTGCAGCGCTTCTATGGCTTCAGCCCTTGCATCTCCCTGTTGGGCAACGTCTGCTGCATCCAACCATAGTATCGTTGGATTTTTGGCGTTTTTCTGTGCCTGTTTCGTCAAAAAGCGCGCATACTCCGCATGAGCATTCAACGTTACCGCTAAACGTCTTGCTTCGTTGCGAAACGCAAGGTCGTCTAAATCCAATGCAACACCTTGCAAACGAAACTTAAAAGCTGCTCGGATATCTAACAAATGTTTTTCAGCTGTTTCAGCAAGCAACGCAAGCAACTGCATCCGCTCCACTTTGTCTTCGCTTGAAGAAACTTGAATGAGCAATGAAGCAACTTGCCTTTGATGATCGCCAACCCGTGCGTAGTGAGGAGCCAGAGCCTGAGAAATTTTAACCTGTTGAATGCCCTCACTGGCCAACTGTTCAAGGCTCGAAACCACATCCGCGTTCGCATCCCCCTCCGTCAAAAGAGAAAGGTAGAGTTGCACAGCCGCATCTTTTCTCCCAAGTTTTTCACTCTGCATTTGCGCAAAAAAGATACGCCAAACATCCCTCTCTTTCGACTCTGGGAGCAAAGCAATCAACTGCTCCAAATATAAAGCAGCATCTTCCCAACGTTCTAGCTGCCCATTCACCTCAACCGCTTTGCGGAGCACTTCTGTATTTCCTGGCTCCAACTTCAAAATTTTTCGGTAAATTTCGAGCAGCGCTTGAGGCGACGCCGTGGCCGTTTCTAAGTCTTTGGCTTGCTGAACTAACATCCATCGAGCGTCTTCAGATTCATTGCTGGGCAGAGATTCAAAGGACTTCAAAGCAGCCAGAAGCTCTATGTCATCGGAAGCTATTTTCTGGACTTCAATCCAAGCTTCTTTGGACTCATTCGCTTTGTCCAGAGCAGATAGTTGTTGGGCCAGAGTCTTCCAAAAAACAACGGCTGTTTTCTTGTCCGTCTTCTGTGCTACTTTGCGCAACACTTGAAGGTATTCCTCCTGCGCATTTGCTTCAACAGCAGCTTGCCAAAATTTCTGCAAATTCTCTGTCTTTGAAGGAAGAAGCTGAACAACTAAGGTCCAAGCCAAAAATGCCTTTTCTGGAGCTGACTGCTGGGCAAACAGCGAAGCTGCGGCTTCGCAAAATGCTATCCTTTCTTGCAATAACTTGGGCGCTTTGATGGTTCTTGGCAACAAAGCAGCTAATTCAGAAACGTCTCCCGCTTTCAAAAGCAACTGGGCAAGCCGAAATACAAGCATCCCATCTTTGGGCGTCAAACTGAGGGCTTTCTCAAATGCCAACCGAGCCTTAGCGTCATCTTTCGAATAAGTCAGAGAAATATCGGCGACTTTCACCAATATTTTCGCCTTGTCCACATTTGCTGTTTGGACTTCAAAACTCTTTTCAAGCAACTGCAAAGCCTTTGAAACGTCACCTCGAGCCAAAGCCAACTCGACAGCTATTCCAACAACGTCGCCACGCACAGGATCATGAAACGCAGCATTTTCAAACGCTGCAGCAGCCACCACTTGGTTGCCCAACTTTTCTAAGGCAAGTTGCCCCAAGCGCAAATAGAGCGCTGTCTTGGCATTTCGGTCCTTTGTTTCATGTGCAAGCTTTTCAAATGCAGAAACAATAATGTCATAACGCCCAGAGGATTTGGCACCATGCTCTAATAAGCTTAGAGCACCAGGCATGGATGGCCATAACAAAAAACACTGATCCAAAGCTTCCTTCATGCCTTTTTTTCGCTCAGCAATGTCTGATTCAAAAAAGGCATATATTTTCGCTATTTTGAGGAAACATTTCGCTGCTTGCTGTCGGTTTGTCTCCTTCTGCACAACATCACGAAGCATTTGTATATGGGTCTTCCAATTCGCCGAAAATTCGGCAACCCTTTGCTGAAGCTCAGACAAACGCTCATTTGATGGGTCCATCTCAGCAAGAAAGATGAATACCTGCTTGCTAAGCTCTAAGTATTGAGGATCTTCAATCACTGCTTCTGCAAGAAGCAAATAGTCGTCCAGCAAAGCACTTGCAGGCACCTGCGTTGCTTCCTGCTGCAACAGCTCATAAGCAGCAGAAAAATTCTCCAGTGCTATCAATATTTGACGTGCTTGCCGAAACGTTTCTCTATGGGAAGGCAAAGTTTTCGCAGCAAGCCTGCAACAACGTTCTGCTCTATCAAAAAGCTGTAATTGCTCAAAGAGACGTGCTGCTCTCAATATGCAATCTGCAGATTCTTCAGGCGCACAAAGTTCAGCTAAACGTTCCAATGTCTCTGCTAAACTCAGTAAGTCTTTCCTCTGCTCGCAAAGAAGCTGAAACTCTCGCAATGCGTCCTGCGACCATGGATCATAAGCCAACGCACGTTGCAGCAATTCTTCTGCTAAAAACGGCTTGTTGAGACGCGTGTTGGCCAAGCCGGCAGCTCGCGCGAGCAGAGTTGCAGCTTCTTTCAAGTTCTCAACTTCACTCGCACGCGACTCATAAAGAAAAATGAGCTCCTCAATACGTTGAGCTTGATTCGCTTTTATTTCAATCTCTGCTGTCAGCCTTGTGTTATCCATGGGGAAAAGCTCATCCATATCCAACCCCACAACACCTGACAATTACGAGCGTAAGTGTTGGAGGGTTACATAACGTCACTTGCTTGGGGCTCCAATGAAGAATCCTGTCGGGCTTCGGCCACTACGGGGCGCGGCAAAGCGGCGATTCGAGCTGCTTGTTCCTCATTTCCAGCTCGACGAAACAACGCTTCCGCTTTATCTAAACGCCCTAAAGCCTCTGCCAACTCTGCTGCCTGTTCATGCTTATCAGTTTTTTCAAACAAATACATCGCCTTGTCGCGACGATCGGCTTTCAGCCATGCTTCAATGGCCTCTGGTAGCTTATCCAAAGCTTCCAACCAACGCGCATGGGCGGGATGGTCTCCTGTTGCAATGGCTTGGTCAATTTGAGTTGTGGCAAGCTTCTGGGCTTCTTCCTCAAGCTTTAGCTTCAAGAGGAAGCGGTAGGCCTTGGGGCCCGGCAGCTCCTTTAGTGCATCAATAGCAGCCTGAGTATTCCCAGTCGCCACCAACAAAGTTGCTGCACCCAAGCGATCTCCCCTATCCATCAACTGCTGGACTTCAATGGCTCGCATGCGACTTGCCGATTCTAAATCTCCTGCCTGCTCATAAGCTTTACGTGCCAAGGAAAGCCGCCCCACCTTCTCCCAGGCCAATGCAGCCTGATCCATCTGCCTCGCCCGCTCATAGAGACGAGCAACCGCTTCATAGTCCTTCGTCTTTGCACAATAGGCCATCAACAACCCCCATGCAGCCAATCGTTCCAAAATAGACTTGACTTCCGAGGAAGACAAACGACTCATGAGCCTTGTGCTTGCTTCTTCAATTTCACCCAACACAGCACAACGTAGCGCGGACTTTAAGTCCCCTCCCAACTCAAACAGGCGAACAGCCTCTACGAAAGAAGCATTTTTTTCATGTAGCCGCCCTGCATCCCGTGTCCTGCGCGCTTGCTCCAAATGAGCAGCCTGCTCTCTCCAATCCTTAAATGTCACGCGGGAATCTATCCGAGAAGACTTTTCGCGTTTCTTGTCCTTTTGAAACTTCTCCTTGTGCGAGGAGTCAGGTGCCCTCTTGGCAGGTTCCGGCAGAAGCTGGGGTTCTTCTGAAAGTGCTCGTAACCCACTCGCTTCCAGTACTGCTTGCGAGCGAGCTTGCTCACCCAAAGCACGCCATATGCGCCCCACCAAATCCAAAACAGAACGATAAGCCTGCGCCTGTAATTGCTCCGGAGACACCAAGGCTCCCGCCTGCTTTTCTTCTGCGGCGAAAACAGCCACCTCAACAGAAGAAGATGCTTCGACAACAACTGCTGACTCCCGCGGCAACTCTGGCTCATCCGCCACCTCCTTGGGAGCTGCCAACACTTCCTGAGACAACTCCGAACCAACCGCCGCTGCCTCTTCTGAAGGCTTGTCTCTTGCGGGTGCCTGCTCTGCCGAGGCGCTAACTGCAGCCGTCGCTTGCCTTAGAAACTCGTCCCAAACAACAGGCTTCTTTTGCCGCATCACTCTAAACAAGGACGTAATCAACCGACCTCGAGCATTGGGCTCAAGCTGCTCTAAGGAGCTCAAACGCATTGAACGCAGTGTCCTCAATATTTCTTGGAGCGGAGACTGCTCTAATGAAAAATCTCCCTTGGTAAGTGCGCGCTCTAAATTCCCAAGCTCAACAATAACCTTCCGGGCCCCAGTATCGGTTTTGCCCTCTCCAAAACGTTTGCCTCCACGAGAATTACCACGCCCTCCACCACGCTCGTCCCTCGAGGACTTCGCGCGCTGTTGCTGCTCATACATAATCAAAAACCTCGTTAAATAATATCAACTGGCTAGAACGCGTACCTTAGGCTCGGTGTAATTGCAAAGCCGAAAGCACCTGCTCGCAGCAAACCTATCCCAGAAGCTTCCAGGCCAATAGAAAAGTGCCGTAAGCGCGTATGGTATTCGACACCTATCCCTCCATTGAGCAAAAAGTCCATCTCAGGAAGCAAAACCTTGGGAAAAAAGAAACTGGCTCCAACAGCTGCACGTACATAAATCCAAGTCCTTCGTACCGAGTGAGCATCATTGAAACCAAATAACCCTACCTTGGCAGATAAACCAGGTGTCAAAGACGAAAAACCTCCAGCAGCCTCATTGTTCTTTGATTGGCCATGGTATGAAGAATTCGCAGGGTTGAAGGTGCCAAGCAACATGACACCCAAAGAAAACCTCTCCGCAAACTCATAGCCAACCTCTAGCTGCAAAGAATGCCCAAATGACTTTGGCCCCTTCACCCCTTCATGCGCCGGTGCCTCTAAGAGATACCAAACGCCACCTTGTAACCGCAAATACGCTCCCTGCTCCACCTCCCTCAAAGGCGCCCTCTCACCCTCACGAACAGAAGCCGTTTCTTGAGCTAAAACCAATGACCAAGGAATTAAAAATACCAGAAAAGCCAATCGAAAACGCATGCTATTCAACACCTCACCGCCACGAAGGCATATATAACTCAAATCTCCCCTGCCCTTCTTCCCTCCACATATCCTATCCTAGCTCATTAACCTGTAGGCTTAAAGATGAAAGGATATGTTACTTGCGCTGTCCCGCCTCCTTTCGGTCTGGGAAATTCCAACAACCGAATTTTATTCGCAACACAACTCCCCATCTCCTTGTTGTTCATCGTCGAAGCATAAACATTGGAGGAATCAACCGTCCCCGTACTGTTGATAACAAAACGAATGGCAATCCTACCGGCTAATTTCGGATAACGAATGAGCTGCGCCTCATAACAAGCTCGAATTTGCGAGCTGTTGCGGCGAATCACTTGACGAATAAGCTCACCGTCAACGTTGCCATCAATGTTGAGATCCGACGTGCTCAGCTCTGGTACAACGTTGTTGGCGCGACCTGCAAGCCCCGGAGTTCCCGAAGTACCAAACGAGGAGCCCGTCTTCGTCCCCGTCCCCCCTATACCAATGGAATTTAATGAGTGGCCTCCTCCTCCAGAGCCTACACCTCTCACACCAAGCCCTCCTAAACCCCCAGCATCTCCTACCCTGGCACCCCTTAGGTTCCCTAAGGCCGCAATGGCCGCACCCCCACTCCCATTGCTCAAAACACTCCCTCCAGGACCTCCACTCCCTGAACCCGCTCCAAGAAGATTGGTCAAAACTTGACGCTGCAAAGTGTTGTCGTTGGGGTCACCCTTCGGTGTCGCTCTACCCTCCCTCTGAACAGCATTCTTCCTCCCCATCTCCCCATCATTGCCCTTCGCCTTCGCCGCAGCTTCGCCTGCATTGGACTTTTTGATGTTCTCTATCTTCCGCTGAATGTTTTTCTGAATATCCGGAGATTGCTCAATAAGCTTGACCAACCGCGCATTGTCCGCCGACAACTCGTCTGTTAGGCCGCCCTCCCTCTCCATATTGAGGGCCGAAATAACAAACAATGAGCCAAGCAATGCAATCACAAGAAAAATATTGAGGGCCGAAAAGTCAATACGGTTCAGAAATGGAACCCAGGCCGGCTTCGGCTCCGTGTCCATGTGGGCTTCAAGTACAACATTGTCTCCTAAATTTATCCACATGAAGTCAGAGTCACGTAAGTCAATGCTGTAGGCACCATTCCCAGCCGCCGCAACCTTCGCCTGTATGGCCGTCGAAAGCTTCATCGGAGACTTGCCATCCGCATGAAACTCCCCCTCCATCCTCTCCGTAAACTGCAAAGAGGCTTGCCCCTTGTCAAAAGAAACCACCTCCAGCGAAGTCCCGGGGAACAACAAATCCCTCATCGGAAAATCAACACCCGATGCCGTCCCCACCACAAACTGAGCTTTCTGACTCGGAGAAAAATAGTGCGACTCTAATGCCTGGTCTCCCCACATGAGCCTAATCTCAAGACCCAAGGGCTTCCCACCATTGGATACGCCCCTCCTCGGAGAACGCACAACAGGCTTCGCCGACCCCAAAGCCCCCCTCGCCCCAATAGCCTCCTGAGAAATAGAAACCACTGCGGGAGAAACAGTCACCACAGGGGTACGCAAAACTTCAGCAGATGGTGTCTGGTGGGGAGAAACAGAAACAACCACAGCAGCTGCAGCCACCGCCGCCTCCGGCGCAGCTTCCAAAACAGCCACAGGCAACGGCAAGCTTGGCACTGCAACAACTTCCTCCGCAACAGAAGCATCCTCTACATGGATGATGGTGTTCCCCACCCGAATTTCATCCCCAAACCGCAAATCACCACGGTTGATACGCCTGCCGTTAACAAAAGTCCCCTCTACACTCCCCATGTCAATGATGGAAAAAGTCCCATCAACCGCCACATCAATCACCGCGTGAATACGAGAAACCTTTTCGTCATCCAGGCAAAGCTGGGCAGCTGACAGCCGCCCTATTTTGATAATGCTACAATCAAAATCCTTACACTCAACTTGTGCCCCCGCCTTAAATACTCTAAGCCTTAATGGTGTAGCCAAAGGTACCTCCTTTAAACACCGCAATGGTGTAACTTTCATAAAACAAGGTGCACATTAAAGCTCTCCTGCAGATTGCATGATCTTCTCTCTATAGTCCTCTCGAACTCGAATGAGATTCGAGTGCACAGCCCGCGTCATCGCATCCACATACTCGCTGTCAGGACGATTGAGGTCCCCCTCAATAATGTCTGCATCAAAATCAAATACCTTGAGCTTCCCTCCAGCCTTGCCCTCATATGTCGCCTTGGGAACATCCTCCGCAACCGCAAAACCGGAAATAACCAGCATACAAAAAAACCAATTCCTCATATCGCACCTGCTCACTGTTCTAGCGCAAAACTTCTGCCATTCCTATAGGCATCACTGCCTTTGTGATCTTCAGTTTTCACCTATCAACCGAAAGTAATGATACTTCTGCGTGTGGTTAGATGTCGTTATTTGGGCGTGCCCGGCCCCGCACTCGAAGCCCCACCTTTCGCATCCGATTGCGCCTTCCTTAACTCCGCTTCCTTCTGCTTCTTCTCCTCCTGCTGCCTCTTCTCCTGCTGCCTCTTCTCCTCCTCCGCTACCCGACTGTCCTCCTCCCTCTTCAATATCACCGCCTCCTCCTGACGAATATTCGCATAAACAGGATGGTCTACCACCGTCCGCCCTCCCACCAGTTGTATGTATTTCTTGAAATATTCAATCGCCTTCTCCGGCTCCCCCTTCTTGGACATAATAACACCACGGTTGAAAGCTACCTCCGGCTGCTTCGCGTTGAGTTTGTCAACTTCGTCGTATACCTGCATCGCCTTGTCCTGCTGCCCAAGCTCACTATAACTCACCGCCAAACCCAATAATGCCGGAACATTCCTCCCATCCATCTGCAATACACGACGCACAGCTACTTCAGCATTCTCGGCACTCTCATAACGAAGCTCAATTTTCGCCAACTCCACCGCTGCATCAAAATGCCCAGGGTGAAGCTCCAACGCCCTCTGAAACAAAGCCTTGGCGTCAGCATCCTTGCCCTCACCCAAAGCTGCCAACCCTAAATAGTAGGGTGTGTCCGGCTCATCCTTGCGCACATCTTTGACCCGCGCAGCAACAAGCCGTAATAAGTCATATTGCCTGGCCGACAAATAGGCCGCCATCATCGCCTTGTAGGCCGAAAGGTTTTGAGAATCCCTGTAGAGACCCTCCCTCGCCGACTGCACCGCCCTCCTTGTATCCCCCAACCGCACATATACGTTGGCCAATTGTGCCCTGCTCTCTGCATCCTTAGGGTAAATATCCGCCGCCGCCTGTAATATGGACTGCGCCCTCCCCAAGTCCCCTGCATTCATCGCCAATACCCCTAAATTCACCGCCGCTGCCGAAACCTCAGGCCGCTGCTTCAAAACCTCTTTGTAATAGCCCTCAGCCTCCTCCACACGGTTTTGCATTTGCGCCAACACACCCAAGTTGTAGGCGGCTTCTACCAAACGACGGTCTGCCTGAAGAACCGCTTTGTATTTCCTCTCCAGGGCCGGAAAGTCATATGCATTCGCTTTGCGCGCAGCCTCCAAAGTTTTGTTGGCATCCTCAAACAACAACCGAGCCTTGGTAGATATCTCCGAATCTGCTGGCACCGGCTTTTCATCTTCGGGCAACGAAACCTGAACCGCAGACTCCGTCCTTGGGCAAGCAAACATCCAGACAACCATGCAACCAACAACCACCAGCTCGCAACGCAAACTGCAAAATTGTCGTCCTGTGAAAAACTTAGAGCGGTTCATCATTGGACTCCTTCAAGCTCTCAGAAGCAGGTGAAACATCTTTGGCAGGTATGGGTATCTGATGAGATGCATGGATTGCATTTGTTAACCGCCGGACTTGCTCCTGGGTTAACGGCGCCTCAGGTGCAGCAGCCTGAGTGGTCAACATGGTCGGTTGAACTTGCTGCTTTGTATCAAGATTCATGAGAAGCTCTCTCCTCTGCTCAAAACCTGGAATTCGATATTTGTTGCGCAGCTGCTCAAGCGCATTCTGCGAACACCTGTTTGAAAGATTGTTCTTGCGAGCAGCATGCACACTGGCTTGATAATATACCACCGCTTCCTTTGAGAAAGGCAACGCCCTTTCTTGGAGCATACCCCTAAACTCCGCCTCCAACTCCGCCGGCATCCCCCGAGGATTCGGCATCTCAAGAAAGTTTTGTGCCATATCCGCATAGGCATCCCCTAACCTGCCAGAAGCACAAATGGCATACCCCGGAGAACCCACTCCAACAATCCCCGTGTATACCCGCAATAACTCGGCAAGCGAAAGCTCCTTCGCTTTCACTGTCTCCTGAAACTGAGCTGCATTGTTCAAATCATTCAAGCGAACGCGAAGCCGTAGGTAGTGCTGGTAGCCACTTTCTGCTTCATCATAAAAAGCAAGTGCCACGCTCTCTTTTGTCTCTATCCCAAGCTCTTCAACATTCTTCTTGGGCAAACGTTTGAAATATGTCCGCAGCTCCTCGCTCGCACGCGCCGCTAAAGTTCGCATATTGGCTCCACGTGCAAGCGCAAACAATTTGGCCTGAGCTGTCACATAGGCATTCGGCGAACGACGCTTCTGCTCAGCATACTCCTCCAACATGCGTATGGCTTGACGACCCCTCCCAAGCTTCTCCATGTTCCGGACAACAGCCCAAAACACTTCGTCCGCTTCCTTGGAATTGGGCCATATGCCCAAATAGACGTCCCCATTCTTAACAGCTCTCTCAGGTTGCCCAAGCCCTGTTCGAAAGGAAAGCGCATTGAAAAGCGCCGTCTGCGCCTTGTCCTCTTTGAAACCAAATTCAGACTCTTTTGGCTTCACCACCGTTTTGTCGGAATGCTTCCCAGCAGCACGCGAGGTCGAACGTTTTGCCCCCGTCGCACCTGGTGGCAATGTGCGGCTGTATTGCAAAAAATACTGCTCGAAATAGCCAGCCGCTAACTCAAAGTCCGCAGCCATCACAAAGTCCTGCGCAAGGAGATAGAGCGTCTCTGGGTAATATTGCGAGCTTGAATGTTGCTTAATGAGAAGCTGCCGCGTCTCTATGGCCTTGTTGAATCGCTTGGCTTTCGCATAACCCAACGCAGCATTAAAAAGAGCTTGAGCTGCCAGTTTTGAAGTTGGAAAATTTCTCGCAAACGACATGTAGGCTTCCGCCGCATTGTTGTGCTCCCCCTTCTGCTCAAATAACTCAACCAACTTGAATGCCGAACTCTCAACAATCTCCCCCAACTCCCGCTTTAGCTCTCCTTTGGCAAGCTGATTGTTGCGATAAAAACGAACAGCCGTTTGATGCAGCTTCTCCCATTGCTGCAACTGCTCATAACAGTTTAGGGCTAAGTGCGCAGACAACTCTCCGGCCGTCTTGCCTGTCCCAAATTTGGCGTTGGGATATTTTTCTGCAATCTCAATAAAACGCTCACTCGCTTCTTCTAGGTGGTTGTGATCGTAGTAAACTTTCGCCGCAATATAAGCGATTTCAACTTGGCTCTTCTCTCCAGGAACATATTTCAAATAACGATCGCAAGCAGCCAACAACCGCTTGTATTCCTCTGGTATCTGCCGAGGCTTGGGAGGTGATGAACGCGAAGCCCTCTCTGCCCCAGCTTTCAAACTCCCCTTCACCTTGGCTTGAACAACCACTTCATTGTAGGCGAGAATGGCATTGTAGGCGGCGTCCTTTAGCCACTTGCCCGGAGCTTGTTTGCTCTCTATACGACGTACATCTTCGTCTGCAACCATCCCGTATTGCTCTGCCGCCTTGGCATGGTTGTGCAACAAGTCAAACAACAACTCTGCCCAGAAAAACCTGAGCTCATAAGCTTTCTTGCTGTCCGGAAAAAGCGTCATGTAATCAGCGTAAACATCGTTCGCAAACTGAAATGTCTCCTCATTCCTCGTCTTGGAACCCTCTTTGTGCCAGTTCACTGCAAGATTGGAGATGGTTCGCTCCGCCAAATCCCTGGCTTCACTCAAAGCAATTTTGTCCTTCGCCTCTGTTATGGTTCCACTGGCCTCAACTTGAGTCAGAATTTTAACAAGCTTGCGTACCTGTGCCACCGTCATCGGCTTGTTCCCCGCCCGCATGACACAGTCCACTATCTTCCCTTGAAAACCAGGCGCCTCCGGAGAAAGCGGGCGCTCTTGAATCAATAGATCAAACGCCACCGCCGCTTCGCGATCGCTGCCTTCTTGGTAATAAAAGTTCGCCAACTGCTTGAGCATGTTGAAACGCTCTTCTTCTTTCTTGCTTACACGGGCAAACTCCATCTTCGCATCCCCAGGCGTCCCCCCTCCCCGCGCATAAGCACGCACAAAGTCGTTCATGGCTTCACGAATGAGGCCTATACGCGCGTCCGGCCTGCCTTTCTCCCCCTCCACCGCCTTCCTCCCTGCAAGCTCCCCATAGAGAATGACGGATTTGAATTGCTCCTTGGCCTGGGCAAACTCCCCTAAATTGTAGTGACACCAACCTTGCATATAAAGCGCGTAGGCAAAGGCCTGGTTGTCAGGGTATGCCGCCGCTTTCTGAAAAGCATCCAATGCCTTCTTGAGTTGCTCCGTTTTTCCCTGGGAATTGTTGAAATAGTATTGGCCAAAAACAATGTAGGTGTCAGGAACAAAACGAGACTTCGGGTAGTCCTTTATGAGCTTCTCAAAAGCAACCAGCCCCTTGCTGGTCTCTCCCAAATTGAAGGAGTTGTGGCCTAGAAAAAACAACACCTCGTCGTTGCGCGCGTAGTTCTTGTAGCGCTGAACCACATCAGCATATTGCCGGTTCGCAAGCTGACCATATTCAACCTGCTTGCCCAATAACACTTTCTTCTCTGCTGCAATGCGCGCCTGCGCACCCTTGTCCTGCCTGTCTATGGCCGCCACCATCTCGTCATCCTTGCGGCTGGCTTCAATGAAATGATAGCGCGCCTCCTCCCAATATAACCCACCTAACCGAAAAAGCAGATTGGGCATCTCCTTCTCGTCAACTCCTAACTGAATAATTTGGTTCAGGTCGGCAATCTGCTCGCGCCGCTTGCTCGCCACCTGTAGCTCTACGTCCAAACGAAACTGATCATATTGAAATATCGGAGCCGTCGGCGCTTGCTCCGCTTGCTTGCGTGTCACATCCCCCGCTAAAGCAATGTCAGGAGCAGCAGAAGTTGACTTCTTTAGCCCTACGTTCTGCGTATCGGGCGTTTGCGAAAACGCCAAACTCACCAGCGTCATGTTCCACAAAAATAAAAATTTCCGCATAGCCATCTTTCTGAAAATTTTATTCACCTCTGCTCCTTGCCCATTCCCAAAACAACACCACTCCACCAAAGACAAAGTGTCTGCATACCAGAGTTCATCAGTAAAAGTCGGGCCTATTAAAAGCCCCACACCGCCAAAATACGCAACACCGAAACACACAAGCCCTAACTTTTATCCCTTTGCATACCAAGAGACTTCACGATAACGAAGCAACATTAGCTTTAAAACAACCCTGAGCACTGCAGTCACTGGTACGGATAACAAAATCCCCATAAACCCAAAAAGCTCCCCAAATGTAAAAACCGAAACAATCACCACCGTGGCCGGTAAACCAACACGGTTCCCAACAATCCTCGGAGTAATGAAAAACCCCTCCAGTATTTGCGCAACAACGAATGTAATGACAACCCCGAAAACTTGCCACCACCCCGTGCTCGAAGACAACAAAAGCGCAATGCTCGCCAACGTAATCCCTGAGGCCGTGCCCACATAGGGCAGTATGTTCCCAAACCCAGCAACCAAAGCAATCAGTATGGCCATGTCAATACGTGCCAAACTAAAACCGATGGCATAACAAACAGTTAAAATACACCCTACCAACAGCTGCCCTCGGACAAATCCTGACAATACTTCATTTAATTCACGAAAACGATGCGTCACCTGCGCCCTCGCCCACTCCGGAATCCATAACATCAACCTCTGTACCAGCGCATTCCATTTCAGTAAAAAAACAATGATTAAAATGGGCAGCAACCCTATCCCTATCAACACGTTCATAATGCCTGGCGTGCTGCTCGCAATGGAACCTACCAGCTGAGCAAGCGCCGGCCCTAACTCGTTGACGAGGGAAACCACCCCCTCCCTGAGGCTGACAACCACCCCATGCAAACCCTCAGGAATGGAGGTTTCAAGCTTCTCCAACCACGGGACAACCACAGCTCCCGCACGCGAAAAAGACTCAGGAATCTTCAAAAACTGCGCCTTGAGAACAGGAATGAGATAGAAAATGAAACCCAACAACAATCCTAAAAATCCTGCAAAAATAACAATGACTGCAACCAGCCGCGAAAAACCCTTTTGGCACATGAAACGGATGAGAGGGTTGAGCGCATACGCCAAAGCAAAAGCCAAAAGCGCCGGAATCGCAACCACTTTAATGTAGGTGATTGCACCGAAAATCATTGCCAAAATGCCCAATACTCCAAAAATCCAAATCCAATCCGCACGCCTGGCAATCCCTTCTTCCTGCTCCGAAAAACCCTCCGGAGCCGAAGTCCCAAATGAAGGCATTGAGAAAGGAGCTGCTTGCTTTTCTTCCGCTTTTTCTGGTGTCGAAGAAGACATGTTTCTTTCCGCCAAATGCTTTAGAGGACAACAACTTTTGCTTATATTTATATGGGTTTCCTTGGCTCGTGCAAACCCAATTCGCTCCGCCCTCTCCTATATTTTGACGGCAATCTTCTTCTCAATTTGCTTTGTATGAATTTTTAAATTCAACAAGCACTTCGCCGCTGAGCTCAACGCTCCGCAGCGGAGCTTGGGGGGCTGGGAAACACTGGGCGCCCCAAAATGAGGAGGGGCCCTCACTCCAATGCTCCAGCCCCCTCATCGCCCTCCTCCAAAGAAGGCGCTACCAGCCACTTCGCCCATATGCCACCACTCCGTAGAGTGCCCCCCCTACCCTAAAAAATAACCACAGGAAAACCAACCCACCTCATGGCGAATCTGCGTGGTTCTTTTCCACATAATCATCAATCATCTTTCGATGACGTTCGGCCAACAAAGTAAAGCGTATGCCCGAGCCCTCGCGCTCCCCTAACTCCAACCACTCCCGGACAACCTCCCCTTCCGCATAAATAACCTCCTCACTCCCCGGAAGCTGAAATTGTAAGCCCACACGTTTCCCTCCCAACTGCGGCTCTATGAGGGTGGAAAGCGAAACACCGTTTCGGGAAATATCGGAAACATGCGCCATGTAGGGGACGCCCTTCACATACTTGTTCATGAAAATATCAATGGGGGCTCTCTTGCCGTCTCTATTGTCACTCATAAAATCTCCAGCGCAAAGCATGCTGCATTCGCTACATGCACGTTGCAACGCAGCCTAAACCCAAGCTGAACCAGGTCAAGAAAACGGCCAAAGAAGTCTCCTGCTGAATAAAAATTTGACAAAACCAAAAACCAAAAAAAGAAAAATGGACTGCCCTCCCCCACCACCCCACCACAACAAAACAACGTGGAGCCTTAAAAAAATAGAAGGGGCAAAGCTCCAAAACAAACACCTCAACTGCACAAAAAAATCGCCGCCACTTCGTTTCCAAAGTGACAGCGACTAGAAACTCTCGCGAAAACTTCGGCGTCGAGATTCCCCCTGCCGACAAGAAAAACTGCCTCAACCAAAGTCATTTCAACAACAGAAATAACCCGCGTCCAAGCAGCTGCCGTCGACAAAAACAACACACCACGCCAAAAAGCGGCTCCCCTTTCGGTTAACCTACTGCACGTACGTTTACTGCTTGTAGCCCTTTCGCACCACGTGTCACTTCAAATTCAACCCTTTGGCCTTCCGACAGGGTGCGAAACCCCCCCATCTCAATGGCTGTATGGTGACAAAACACATCTTCTCCACCACCATCTTGTGTCAAAAAACCAAAGCCCTTCGCATCATTAAACCATTTTACGGTACCAGTTGCCATGTCTGCTTAACATCCTTTTACTTTTTGGTTAATACGCCCCGTTCTTGAGGCAACAGAGGATTTATATGACTGGCGTGGCTTTGTCTATACTTATTAGTACGGAACACTGTGCGCACACACACCCCTCCCTGCTTCAATACCCCTGTGTGTATAAAAATAGTGAAACCTCTCCCCCCCCCTTCTCCTGCTTCTCTATGAAAAACAGACATATACCAAACACCTGTTTGTATGGAAATGTCTGTAAAATAAAATGGGTTGGGGGTTAGTTGGGCGTTGGCAAAGAAGGCGGGTCAACGCTTTGGGTTTCATGGGGGGGCGGTTGTGCTTCTATGGAGCTTTTTCCAAGCCACCAACCCATCCCCAGGGCCAAACCTATCAAAACAATTCCCAAAAAAAACCAACGAATCGAAAAAGAACTTCTGCTCTCGGGAAACTCCAACAACTCGTCTGTCGCTACCGCATCACTTCGAAACTCTGTATCCGCCTCCTTCTCCCTCCTTTGTGCCACAATACCCTTCGCTTCCTTCGGCACCAGGAGATCCGCCGTCTGCACCGCAAATACCTCCTCCTTGGACAAACCACCCTCCACCTCGCCCACCTTGGACAGAAAAACCAATGGCTTCCCATGGCTGTCTATGAGGGCCGTCACATCCTCATCATCTTTCAGGGACGACAAAGCCGCACGCGGACTGCTTGGGGGCAGAGCTTTCAACGACAAAGGCGCTTCCTTTGCAACTTGAAAAGACAAAAGTTGTGGCGCTTGGTTTTTGGCAGACCTGCGCTCAATAACTGTCTGCGCTTCCTCAAAAGGAAGGTGCCCCACCGCAGGAGAAGGCTTGAGGAAAACATCTATCCTCGAAAGCATGGACTCAATGTCGTTCCTGCGCTTTGAAAAATGCTTCTGCGTAAACTGCAAACACTCCGCTTCTGTCCATACAATCGTCGCAAAATCCCTGTCCAACTCCTCTATAAAACCCCCCATCGTCTGAAAACGCTTGTCCAAAGAGCGCTCCAACATCCGAAGCACCAAGTTGTCTATGCTGCGGGGAAGCTTTCGGTTCGCTTGCGAAGGCAAAGAAATCGCCCCTTGGAAAACAGCCATCATGTCTTGCATGGGCTTGCCCCGGGAAAACAAACGCTCTCCACTCAAAAGCTCATGAAAAACAACACCCAATGAAAAAATATCTGTCCGAATGTCAAGAGGTTGATCCGTCGCTTGCTCCGGGGACATATAGGCAGAAGTGCCCCGCACCATCCCCGCTGTCGTCCTGCGCTGCGCCCCAACAATCCGCGCAATGCCAAAATCCAAAACCCGACTTCGCCCATCAAAACTTAAAATAATGTTCCTCGGCGTCACATCCCTGTGAATAATCGGCGCAGCCTGCCCCCCCTTGCCACAATAGTTGTGGGCATGGTTTAGCCCCAACGCGGCTCCGCGAACCACCGCAAGCGTTAGCCCCAAAGGCAACGGCCCTTGAAAACACTCCGTCAACTCCTCCAAATTCAAACCCGGAATAAACTCTATCACCAAGCATACACTCGTGTCCGTCACCTCTAAGTCCAACACCCGTACCGCATTCGGATGGTTGAGGCCCGCCATCAACTTCGCCTCCTCCAACACAAGCTCCAACATCTCCTTGTCATCCTCACGCTCTATCAACATACGCTTGAGGACAACCGCCCTCCCCGCCCAAAACCCCTCCCTCGCAAAACCTAAAAATATCTCAGCCATCCCCCCTACCGCCATGCGGCAAAGCAACTCATATCTCCCTAGGCGGTGTCCTGTATGCTCGTCAGGTTGAAACGACATCTTCTCTCCTTCTTGCCGCTACAACTAACAAAACCCATTCTCACTCAACAAAATGACGTATGTCCCGCTGCGCCTTCTCCCAATGGCGCCTCACCTCCCTCTCCAGCCCATCTATCACTTGCTCTAAACTTTGCTCACTCGTGTCCAATATGTGCGCACCCTCCGCTTGCCTCAACGGCGCAAACACCCGCTGGCTGTCCGCCCTGTCCCTCTTGCCTTGCTCTGAAAAAACTTCTTCCACCGTCTTCTCTATCCCTTGCCCTGCCAACTCCCTCTGACGACGCCGCGCCCGCTCTTCCGCCACCGCAGTAATGAAAAACTTCAAGTCCGCATCCGGAAAAACCACCGTCCCAATGTCTCTGCCATCCAAAATAACCCCTCGAGAGGCGGCCAACGCAAGCGTACGCTGGTACCCCAACAGCGCGGCACGTACCTCCGGCCAGGCAGACAATTCGCTCGTCAACAAGGACACCTCAGGCTTTCGAATCGCTTCGCTCACATCCTCCCCATTCAAAAATACACGACAGCCCCCCTCCCCAAAACCCATATGGAGTGCCGACAAAAGGCTTAATATCCCTTCACGCTGAGCCAAAAGCCCCACCCCGCCTCCATAGGCCCGCCACACCGCTAGGCCAAAACAACGGTAAATCGCCCCCGTGTCTACCCAAAGAAACCCCAACCGCTTCGAAAGCTCCCTCGCTAACGTTGACTTGCCTGCCCCAGAGGGCCCATCCAATGCAACAATAAAAGGCCGCCTCTTCATAACTCAGAAAAAGCCCCCATCGCTCGAAAACGCTCGTAGCGGTTCGCAATGAGTTGCTTGGGCGTCATCTTCAATAACTGCTGGTGGTGCTTCTTCAGCGCCTTGCCAAGCAACTCCGCCGCCTTCTCCTTGTCCCGGTGCGCCCCACCCACTGGCTCGGCTATCACCTCATCAATCACCTTCAACCGCATAATGTCTTGCGCCGTCAACTTCAATGCCTCGGCCGCCTTGGACGCCTTCGTCGCGTCCCTGTAGAGAATGGAGCTGCATGCCTCCGGGCTAATAACGGAATAAATGCTATGCTCCAACATGAGTACGCGGTTCGCTAGGCCTATGGCCAAAGCCCCCCCGGAGCCACCCTCCCCTATCACCGTCGCAATCACCGGTATGGGCAATGAGGCCATCCTCTCCAAATTCACCGCAATCGCCTCCGCCTGCCCACGCTCCTCCGCATCCATCCCCGGGTAGGCCCCAGGCGTGTCTATAAAGGTAAAAATGGGACGGGAAAACCGGGCGGCAAGCTCCATCAACCGCCGCGCCTTGCGGTAGCCTTCCGGCCTCGGCATGCCAAAATTCCGGGCCATGTTCTCCTTCGTGTTCCGCCCCTTCTGGTGCCCCATCACCACCACAGGCTGCCCACCAAACTTCGCAAGCCCTCCCACTATCGCCATGTCATCAGCAAAACAACGGTCACCGGACAACTCACAAAAATCTGTAAATAAATAGTGTAAGTAGTCCGAAAAATAGGGGCGCGCACTGTGCCTGGAAAGCTGCACCACCTGCCAGCGCGTCAATCCACTAAAAATCTTCTCCTGCAACTTCTTCGCCTGCTTCTCCAAACGGAGAATCTCAGAGTCGAAATTCACCGCCCCCGTCTCACTGAGGACTTTCAACTCCTCTATCTTGTTCTCAAGCTCAATCAGCGGTCGCTCAAAATCCAAAGCATAGGCTATTTTCAGGGCCATCGTTTCAAACCTCCTATGCCGCTTTGCTGCGCGACGCTATAGACAATGCATACCAAGCTGTGCGAAATGCCTTGAGTTCCCTAAGCCCCGCCGGAAAACGCCCCAAAGCAGGCGCCACCGTCAACGGTATGCCCAGCTTCTTCTCCATCTGCTTGGCTACCTCCAACTCCTGCCCCCTCCTCTCCTCTGTCAACGCACAGGTGGACTTGGGCAATACACGGTTTAATATGACGCGCTCCAATGGCAGCTTGTTCGCCTTGAGGAATAGAATGGAACGCTGCATCGCCGACACCACAGAGGCTTCTGCCCGCCCAACAAGAATGAAACGCGACTCCATAGGGTTTTGCAACGCAGCCTCAAAACGCTCCAACCGCTGCTCCCAAAAAGCCACTTCTTCCAAAAACGCCGCAAAACCCTTGGCCTTGTGCCTCGAAAAAGCCCCTCGCAAACCTTGCAGCCACGCGCGAATGGGGCCTATCGCATCCAAAAACCGAAACGCCGTTAGGTCGTCCGGCAAATCCACAACAATACGTTTGAAACGCTCCTGCACCAACGCATCCGTCAATACTTGAATGAGGGCAAAATCCTCCAACTCCGCCGGGCCCAATTCTATCAGGTTCTTTATGAGTTCCTTCGCCCACCCTACGTCCACCCCCCCTGCAACGTCTGTACCCCATGCCCAACTCAGCTTCTCCCTCAGGCGCTTCCTTAGGCCATTCAACCATACTTGCGCGTCCAACTCCCTGGCGTATAGGCCCTTGGTGCCTCGTACTTGAGACTCTGCGTCCATGAGACGGTTTTGCAAAACGTCGGAAAGCGAATGTGCTGCGTCCGTCGACAAAAGCAACACGGGACCCTCCTTCTCCGTCAACGCCACCGCCGCCGCCACCGCACAGGTGCTCTTCCCACCCCCTCCCGGCCCCCCAAAAAATAAAAACCGCGTCGGGGGCAACGGGGGAGCGGCAATGTCCGGCATGGAGGGGGTTTTTACGAGAGGGGGGGGGCCTTCATGCGCGGCAAATGCCAAAACCCTCGTCTCCTCCTCCGGCTCCCAACCCTTTATAAACTCCCCCAACCCCTCCAGCCCAACGGGCGCTTGTATGCGACGCTTCACCAGAGAAACTTGCGGACACCAACTTCCATATTTTCGAATGGAAGGCGCCTGCAAACCACGGCGAGCAAATATGACGGGGCCCTCATCCTTGGCCTCCACCTGCGCAACCAAAAGCTCCGTCGGCACAATGCCTTGTGCCTTCATCTCCGTCAGCAAAACCTTGGTTTGCGCCTCCGCCAAAGGCTCCGCCAATGCCGCAATATGCCAGGCAAAACGCTCCGGGTCCTTCATCCATGCAGAAAGCTTCTCGCAAAGCTCCGTCCACTCCCCCAAAGGCAAAGGCTGCTTCGCCACCGTCTTGGCCGTCTTGGAAGCCTTCTCGTTTCTCAACAACGCCAAATAGGTACGTAAACGCGGAAGCGCTCCCAACAAACGCAAGCTTGCGCCCACAGAAGGGCCATCCACCACAATCCCATCAAACCGTTGGCTGTTTGAAAGCTCCCATAACCAGAATAACCCCGCAACATCCTTGAGGGACTCTGTCGCCGGGGCAATCAACTTCAAAACCTCCTCCTTGCTCAACATCCCCGCCTTCTGCGCATATTTCTCCAAGGAAGCCCTCCATACGCCACCCCATTTTTCTGCAAGCTTTAGGCGATCGCACTCCGCCGCATAGAGAATGCCCCCCTCCCCTCTTCCCTCTAGTTTCTTCGGCTGCTGCGAAAGCTTCACCTGAAGAAGCTCCGACAAACTTCCCCTGCTCTCCCAGGAAACAAGGAGCCATTTTTGCTTCGTTGCAGCACGCAAGGCAAAAGCCGAAGACAACAGCGTCTTGCTTGAGCCCCCCTTGCCACAAAAGAAATGTAGAAGTTGTCCATCTTTCATGTTTGCATCGCCTTCTCAAAACAACCTAGGCTTAAGTCTTCGGGCAAATATAGTGAGAAATAACCCCTTAAAGACACGTAAGCGAAAAACTAAACTGTTGATTATGCTTAGTTTAAAGAAAAAAACAAGCTGAAACAACCTTGAGTGCTCTAAGCGCACACATTTCCTTATGTTTGTTAAAAAGCATGGACTTCTGCTTCGTTTGTGGGAAACTTCTGTTCTTTTTATGGGAATAAGTGCTTTAAGACAGGACACTTGGATTTAACGCGTGGACTCAACTCCCGTCATTGGCATTGACATAGGTTCAACGAAGATTGTGGCATTTTCTGCGCAACTTCTTGAGAAGCGGTGGAACTTTCGAAAACAAGGGGAAGTCTGCGCCAATGCTTATGGGTTGGACGACAGGGGAGAGGCGTTGCTGGGGGATGCGGCGGAGCAGAGACTCTTCTTGCGGCCCGCCCTTACGGTGTCCCACTACCACCACTTGCTTGGCCGTAAGTTGCTCCCTGTTGAGTTCTTGCGAAATTATAGCCCCATCCGTTTTGGAATCCACCAAACCCCAAACGGGCTTTTGTTACGCCTGGGAAACCAGGAGCTCACCCCCACCCAAATCCTCTCCAAAGTCCTGCTGCATTTTAAGCAGGGCTTCTCCAATGGCCTCTCTTCGTCCCAACCCCTGCCCGCTGTTGCCGTCGTCCCATCCAACTTCTCTCACCTCCAACGCCAAGCACTCATGGAAGCCATGGAGCTCTCCGGAATTCACTGCAAACAACTGCTCAACACCCCCCTCGCCATCGCCTTGGCTTCAAAGGCATCCGGGGTACACCAGGAGCTTTTGCTGACTTGTGACTTTGGCGGTACTACGTTTGAGACGGCTCTCGTCGAAATCCACGGGGACAAAATGGAAATTGTCGCAAGCAAGGTGGACCCCTATTTGGGAGGGGATGACTTTAACAAAGCCATTGCGAATTATGCCATGAATCTCTTCTATTCCCAGACAGGCATCAACCTCTCGCAACAACCGTTGGCCATGCAACGGATTTATAATCTCTCTGAAATCTCCAAAAAAAACCTAGACTCCCAACAAGAAATCAACTTCAACATCCCCTTCATCGCCATTGACAACAACGCCCTCCCCGTGGACCTCAACTTCCGCCTCAGCCAAGAAATGCTGGAAGAGCTTGGGACTCCTCTGGTCGAACGCGCCATTCAACTGGTTGAACGCCTGCTCAAAGAGACGCATACCGACAAACAAAAAATCAGCCGCGTTGTCCTCGTTGGAGCTCAGGCCCGCATGCCCGCTTTCCAAGCACTTTTGAGCAAACACCTCCAACAATCCCCCCAGTTCGCCAAAACCGCAACCAATTGCCCCGCCATGGGAGCCGCTATTTTGGGCTATACGCTCCTGGAAAACTCTGAAGTCCGCTTTCAACTCGGCCATTCAACCTCGCAGGACATCAGCTTTGAAAAAGCCGACGGCTCACTCCATGTCGTCATTCCTCGCTCTGCTCCCCTGCCCAAAACAAAAGAAGTCGTCGCAACCACCAGCTTCGACAACCAAACCGAATTGACTTTGCGACTCTTCCAAGGGGACAGCCTGGCCAATGAAAGCGAAAAAATAGGAGAATATTCCTTCACCGGAATGCCTCCTGGAAAAGCCGGTACCGTCAAAATTAAAATTCGGTTTGAGTTGGACTTCAACGGCATATTGAAGTTGAGCGCCCAAAACGCCGCCAATGGCCAAGAAATTCATGTGTCCCACTGAGGGGTTATGCAGTCCTTCCTCTCCCTCTTTGTGTGCCCCGCCTATATGGCCAAACATGGGGAATGTTCGCCCAAATATTTGGGCCATACAAAACACTTGTGGCCTCATGTGAATCTTGGGCATACACGGCCACACCACATGCGTGCTGCTGGTGCAACAAAGCACAGAAAATGTCCGTTGGAAGAGTTATGAGACACAAAGCATTCGCCGCCCACCGCATCGCTGAAGTCTTTTTTCTACATGTGCCCTCTCACCCACCTAGCTACCTAACAACATGTCAAAGAAAACCACAAAATACGTCATTGTCGGAGGCGTCGCCAGTGGGGCCACTGCCGCTGCGAGAATTCGCAGGGTGGATGAGTTTGCCCAAATCCTCCTCCTGGAAAGAGGCAAATACATCTCCTATGCCAACTGCGGACTTCCCTATTATGTCGGCGGCGTCATCGCCGAAAGAGAGCAGCTGCTTTTGCAAACCCCGGAGTTGTTCAGCACCCGCTTCAATGTGGATGCGCGCGTTGAAACCGAAGTCGTCAACATCCACCCCACCGACAAAACCCTTGTCCTCCGTACTGCCCAGGGGAAAGAATATCAGGAAAACTATGACAAGCTGCTGCTGTCCCCCGGCGCCTATCCCTTCAAACCCCCCCTCGAGGGCGTTGGGTTGGAAGGCATTTTTATGCTCAGGGATGTGGAGGACTCGGACAAAATAAAAACCTATTTCAAAGCAAACAACGTCAAAAAAGTGGTCGTCGTGGGCGCAGGCTTCGTCGGCTTGGAAACAACAGAAAACCTGCACCTCGCAGGGGCCGAAGTCTCCATTGTGGAAATTGAAGACCAAATCCTCGCCCCCGTTGACTTCTCCATCGCCGCCCATGTCGCCCAACACCTGCTCCAAAAAGGCGTTCACCTCCATCTCAATCAAACCATCACGCACTTCTCCCGCTCCCAAAACCAACTCGAAGTCCACCTCAAAAACGGACAAACCCTCAAAGCCGACATGGTCATCCTCTCTGTGGGTGTGCGCCCTGAAATTTCCCTCGCCCAAAAAGCAGGACTCAAAATAGGGGAGGCGGGCGGTATTTGGGTCAACAAATTCCTGCAAACCTCTGACGAAAATATTTATGCCGCAGGGGACGCCATCGAGTTCCCCCACCCCCTCACTGGGAAACCTTGGCTCAATTATCTCGCAGGCCCCGCCAGTCGACAGGCACATATCGCCGCTGACAATATGGTGCGGGGAAATATGTGCACCTATCCCGGCTCCATCGGCACCTCCATCGCCAAAGTGTTTGACATGACGGTGGCCACCACAGGGCTTGCTGCCAAACACCTGCAACAGCTGGGCATCCCCTATGAGAGCGCCACCATTCATGTCACCGCCCACGCAAGCTATTATCCAAAAGCGCCCCCCATCTGCGTTAAGATGACTTTTCACCCCCAAAACGGCACCCTCTATGGCGCTCAATGCGTGGGCTTTTCTGGCGTCGACAAGTGCATTGACAAACTGGCCTGGGTTGTCCAAAAAAAAGAAAGCGTGGAAACACTCATCCACCTGGAGCACGCTTATTCACCGCCCTTCTCTTCGGCCAGAGACGTCACCACCATCGCCGGTTATGTCGCAAGCAATGTCCTTCACAAAACCATGCCCGTCTTCACTTGGGAGGAAGTCGCCAACCTCAACCTCGAAAAGGACATCCTCGTGGACGTGCGCACCCCCGCTGAATTCGAGCGCGGCGCCATTCAGGGCGCTGTTAATATCCCTGTGGACACCTTGCGAAACCGCCTCGCGGAGCTCCCAAAAGACAAACCCATTTATATCTATTGCGGCGTCGGCAAACGGGGCTATTTGGCTGTCCGCATCCTCATGGCCAACGGCTATTCTCAGGTGAAAAACCTCTCGGGCGGTTATACCACTTATGCCGTTGCGACGGCCCCTGTTGTTGCTCCCAAAACTTAAGGGGCCCCCCTCTTCCTCTCTTATGCCTTCTCCTCTGCTGCCCCCTTCTCCTCTGGCGCCCCCCTTGGTTGAAATTCGTGTCTCCCCCAGGCCCAAAATTCAACTGTTTGAAGTCTGCATCTCCTTTCCGGCCACCTCAACCCCCTCATGCCTCCTGCGCTTTCCCGTGTGGACGCCCGGCAGCTATTTGGTGAGGGAGCATGCCAGGCACCTCCAGGACATTCACGTTGAAACCCCAGCCCAACAACCCCTCCCCTTTGAGCGCCTCCATAAAAACCACTTGTGCGTCCATAACCAATACCAGCCCTTTCGCATTTGCTATTCGGTTTGGGCCGCAGAGTTGAGTGTGCGCACCAACCACCTGGACGACAGCCACGGCTTCTTCAACGGCGCCGCCATGTTCTTCTTCTCCGAGGAAACCCGCCACCTCCCCCACCACCTCTATTTGCAATACCCAACGGGGTGGCTTGGCGCCTGCGCCCTCCCCCTGTCAGGTGGACATTATGTCGCACAAAACTTTGACGAGTTGGTGGATGCCCCCGTGGAAATGGGCCCCCACGCCCAACCCTTCCACTTCTCCGTGCTGGGCGTTCCACATGAAGTCGTCTGGTGGGGCAAACAACCTGCCAACATGCACATGCTCCTGCGCGACATGGAGGCCCTCTGCACAACCCAAGCACAGTTTTTTGGCAAACTGCCTTTTGAGCGCTACCTCTTCATTGTCCATATGCCTGAAAAAGGACACGGCGGCTTGGAGCACCGCGCCTCGTGTGCACTGCTGTTCGGCCAGGAGAATTTCTCCCGCGAAAACGGCATGGAAACCTTCTTGTGCCTGGCCTCACACGAATATTTCCACGCGTGGAATGTGAAGCAAATAACCGCCCAAGTCCTCCAAAAGCCAGACTATGAGAATGAGTGCTATACGCGCATGCTTTGGGCATTGGAGGGCGGTACGTGTTATTATGAGAAGCTGCTGAATTTTCGCACAGGCCTCCTCTCAGAGGCACGGCTGCTCCAACTGTGGACGGAAACCCTCGCTGAGTTGGCCACCACCCCCGGACGCCTCAAAATGCCCCTGGAGGAAGCCTCCCTCCTCGCTTGGACTCACCATTATCGCCCCAATGCCCATAGCCGTAATACGGGCGTCTCCTATTATGTCAAAGGTGAGGTGGTGTGCCTCCTTTTGGACTTGTATATACGCCAACTCACCAACAACCAACGCGGCTTGGACGACGTGTTTCTCCTCCTCTGGCAACGCGTGCAACAGGGCGAAACCCTCGCGGAGCACGCCTTTGAAATGGCCGCTGTGCAGGTGGCCTGCGCACCCATGGAGGCCTTCTTCAACCAGGCCCTGCGCAGCACCGAGGAGTTGGACTTCTCCCCCCTCCAATATGTGGGCCTCGAGGTTTTTAGGAAAGCCCAAAGGAGCNCCCCCCCCCCTTCACCCTCCTCTCCAATGGCACCACCATGCCACCTCTATTTGGGGGTGGGGTTGCAGGGGAGCCATGTCGCTTATGTGGAGGCGCTGGGGCCCGCTTATGAGGCCGGTATTCAACCGGGGGATGAGTTTGTCGCCCTGGACGGACAAAGGCTTAACCCCCTCACCCTCTCCGAGTTGCTGGCACACCCCCCGCCCAACCTCCCCCTCCACTTCTTCCGCCAGGGGCGGTTGTGCCAAACCCAAATTATTCCACGCCCCGCCCCTGTGGAGGTTTGCCTCCTGCGCCGTGTGCAAAACCCAAGCCCCTCCCAACAACACGCCTTCCAAGAGTGGTTAACCGGTAGCCCTGCAACAAAATACCTGAGTTTGCCGTTGCCTTTCTCCTCCTAGGGGTGCTTGAAAGTGAATACCCCCATGCAAACAGAAGAAGAGCGCCTGGAGTCCATGCTGGTTTTTGAGAAGGCCTTGTGGGCCCACGCCTCCTCATGTGTGGCCGGCGTGGACGAGGCCGGTGTGGCGCCGCTGGCCGGCCCCGTCGTCGCCGCCGCCGTCGTCTTGCCCCACCACTTCCGCCTGCGTGGCGTGAAGGACTCTAAAAAAATTTCCTCAGAGGCCAAAAGGGAGCAACTGGCCTCGCAAATAAGAGAGTTGTGCCCAGTCCATGCCGTCGCGCAGGCCAGTGTGGAGGAAATTGACTCGCTCAATATATACCGGGCGGGCCTCCTGGCCATGCGGCGCGCCGTGGACGCCCTCCCCTCACCCCCCCACCACTGCCTGGTGGACGCCAGGCACCTGGAGGGGCTTCCTTGCCCTCAAACCGCCCTTGTCCACGGTGACAACCGCTCCCTCTCTATTGCCGCCGCTTCCATTCTCGCCAAAACCTCCCGCGACAGCTTTATGCGTACGCTCGCTCAAACATATTCCCAATATGGGTTTGAAAAGCATAAGGGCTACCCTACGGCCCAACACCTCGCCCTCCTCAAAAAATATGGCCCCTGCCCCTTCCACCGTAAGTCCTTCGCCCCTGTGGCCCAACTCCTCTGCCCCCCCTCTCCTGCCCCATAACACCCTAGCCAACCCAATGTAGAGAAACCCTCACCATGCCTAAAGTAAAGCAGCTTCTGGACAACACAAAAACAGCTTACAAAGTCAATGTGGACGAGGAGAATACCCTTCCCAACACCCTTTCCTTCAACTCCATGCACCTTCTGCAAACATTGGAAGGTATTGCAACCGGCGTCGAATGAGGCGTATGCAGCCACACACAGCGGACAATGTGGACAACAAACCAACACCAGAGTTTGCGGCGGTAGACGACAAAGCGAAGAAACCTGAGACAAAGCCTCCGCTCATTGTATATTTCTCCCATCCCCCACCCAAGGCACCTAAAATAGGTGAGGGTACAAAGGCTGTCCATGAAGCATAAGCCACAAGCGCAGACACCCGCACAAACACCGGCACAAACACCGGCACAAACACCGGTGCCGACGCGAGCGAATGCGCAAGAGCAACAAACCAGGCCAAGCAACACCGGCCCCCCCCTGTGGCTGCCTTGGCTTGTAGGTGTGCTGCTCAGTATTGTTGTGGCCTTTGTGGTGTGGTGGCTGGCACATTGAGGGTGGGGGTGTTTCTTGGGCCTGCGGCCCGGGCTTTTTTTTGAAATGTTTCTCTTTGCCCTCCGGGCGGGGTTCTGTTGCCAACTGACAATGTTTTTTTTGGGCCTGCGGCCCGGGCCTCTTAACTGAAAAATGTCTTTGTGGGCCATGCGGCCCGGCTTCTTTCGCCCTCCGGGCGTTGTTTTCCCTGGGCCTGCGGCCCACGCTTTTTTCCCCTCCGGGCGTTTTGCCTCCGGCGGGGAACTTTTTGCTCGCCCAAAAAGTTCCTCAAAAACGGCTCCCTCCGG
>JGI24695J34938_10000477_pt1 | contig 38870 bp, 35 predicted proteins | sample TergutCo191P3_FD_34938 | JGI IMG/M metagenome (IMG submission 34938)
TGCGAAATACAGACCTAAAAGTTAGTTAAATATTTAAAATAAATAATTACTTATAGAGGACTTGACAAAAAAGAATTATTTTACTATAATATTATTATTAAGCCTTGTATAAGGTTTATAAATTAAGGTGGTTAAAAACACCAAAAGAGGTTTTATATGAAAAAGAAAATTGGATTTTTAACAATGATAGTATGTTTAATTTGTTTTTTTGTATTTGTAGGTTGTACTTCCACGTCCACTAATACTTCTGTTCCTGCTGAAATTCCTCTTTCACAAAAGGTTATAGATCAAAATATTGAAATAACTAATAATGTGGATAGAATTGAAGGTATGATAAATATTCATTCTCGTATAATTGAAAGACCGAAAGGATTTAGTTTAATAGAATATTCTAATTTTATAAATGAAGAATCAAATAAAGTGGCNGATGCTGGATATAGTAATATANTCATACTTATTACTACTTTATCACCGCATGGTAAACCTATAACTAGAATCGAAGTTAGTTATTGGGAATAAAAAAAAATAAATANGATATAAGGTCTGTACTTCGCATAACAAACGGTTACGCTAATTTAATATCCAATTAAAAGATTAATATAATAAAATCACTTTGTCAAGCCTTTTTTTTAAGAAATTTCCAAATTTTTATCAAAATTTCTCGAAAAGTGCTTAGTGTCTAACTGGTGTCTAAATTTTAAAAAACCTCCCCTTTCCCCATTTTTAAATGGAGAATTTATAAAAATAATATTAACATATAAAACTTCGTGCCGAAAAATAATACATGAACAATAACATAATTATGACAACGAGTCAAGCGGCCAATGTATTAAAAATTAATGAAAATACGCTAGTAAATTTAGCGGTTTGTGGAAAAATACCTCATATTAGGATAAAGGCAGCAGGTGAGCCGCAATTCAGATTTAACAGCTTAGATATTATAAATTGGTTAAAACATGGTCCAGCGCTTATTTTACAAAATAAGGATTCGATAAAATATTTTGAACACCAGGTACAGAAAAAATTTCCTGAAGCGCTTGCGGAAATACAGGAATTTAATAAGCAATTTATTATTCCCCGGAAAGGTAAAGGATACAATTTGACTAAAGTAAAAAATAAAAAAATGGGTTTTGTTTATCATGTAAGATATATAGAAAATGGTCATGTTATTCCTACATGGAGATCTACACATACAAACAATGAGAAATTGGCTAATGAATTCGCAATTAATAATCGGGATAAAGTAATTTCAGAATATCATCAACGAAAATTTTACAACAAAATAAATGAAAAAATATATCCTATCTTTCATCAATATTATAAAAAGGACTCTATTTATTTAAAAAAAGATATGTTAAGAGGGCGAATTCTTTGTGAAAAAACAAGAAGTATTTATAATAACTCAATTATTCATCACTGGATACCTTTTCTTAAAAAATACCATATTAAAAATTTTGAAGAAATTAATACCCCGTTAATGACAAAATATCAGGACTATTGTCTTGCTAAGGGACATAAACCGCAGACTGTTAATCATTATGTTTGTTATGTTAGTAATATTTTTGACTATCTCTTAATTCGGGGACAAATAAAAAATAATCCGTGTACAGGTCTTGTAACAATAAAAGTAAAGGAGACTGATAACAAGATTAGAAATTGTTATAATATAAATGAACTAAAGGGTATATTTAACAAACGTTGGCCTGATGAATTATCATACTTATTATGCCTTGTTATTTATACTACAGGTATGAGAAACAGTGAAATGGATAGAATACAGATTAAGGATATTATTAAAATAGGTCAATATAGATTTATACATATTCCAAAAAGTAAAACAAAGTTTGGTGAACGATATGTTCCTTTGCATGATTTCGTGTATATAAAAATTAAACGTTATATTGATAAAAGAAGGAAAAATCCGGATGATTTATTATTCTGTCAGAAAAACGGTAAACCAATATCACGTCATTATTATAGTTATGCTAACATTGTTATGGGAATGTTTACTCGCCAGGAAAAAAACAGAATATTGGATTATGAACTAATAAAGAAAAAATTAAATGAAGAAAATATAACATTTTATTCAGGGCGTCATTTCTGGAAAACGCTCATGAATGCTTACGATCTGGGTGAAATTGAAGAATACTTTATGGGTCATAAGGTGTCAAATGATGTGGCAAAGCGATATAATCACCGAGACAAACAAGGTCAGCACAAGATTATACAAAAAGCCAGGGAGGTATTTAAAATTCTTGATCGTTCGATTTTATTGCGATGACAGGATTATCTGCTCTTTTTGCCATTACTTGTATGACATCAATGGCCATGCGCATTACTGCGCGATAACTGTGTGTATTAAGTGAATGTCCCATCCAGCTTCCCATGGATGAAATGATTTTTTTATTGGGTAACTTATTCTTTTTCCATGCCCTTATTTTTTTCTTCATGCGTTCCAGTGATTGTTTTTTAATTAATTTTAAATTACGCCATACCCTATATCCAACAAATTCAATGCCGTCTTTACATCGGCCGATACCGCTTTTGGGATTAAGTGATAATTTTAAATTTGTATCGATATAATTATTAAATTTTTCAAATATATTTTTTAATACCTTTTTATCACTGGCAAGTATAATAATATCATCCATATATCGTATATAATATTTTATGCCAATTTTAGTTTTATGGTAAAAATCAAGTTCATGTAATAGAATATTAGCAAATAGTTGACTCAATAAATTTCCAATTGGTAATCCGGGAACAGGAGAACTATCTAGGATTTCATCAATAAGCCAAATAATATTCCTGTCTGTTATGCGTTTTTTTATGAGATTTTTTAATATATTATGGTTTACTGAAGCAAAATATGATTTAATATCTATCTTCAAATAATATGCAATATTAGTCTTTCCCATGAAGTATGATAGCCGTTTAGCTGCCGCGTGTGTTCCTTTCATCATGCGGCAAGCATAACTATCATAAAACATGCATTTTTCAAATACGGGTTCAATGATATTATTTAGAGCGTGTTGTACTACACGGTCTTTAAATGGTAAAGCTAAAATCATTCTTTTTTTTAGGCTCATAAATAACTCGTTGCTTATATGTGCCTACTTTATAAGTTTTCCAGATTAATTCATTTTGAATATTAATTAATTCTTCATCTAAATTGTATGAAAATTTCAATACTTCGTTACGGTATCTCTTTTGTTTTCGAGCTTTGAGATAAGCGTTATATAGATTGGCAAAATTATATATATCACTGTATTGCATTCGTTACTCCAAAAATAATACCGGCTCCCCGCAGGGAAACCGGTTAATGTAATTTCGCTTTTAAGCGAGGAACACAATCTGATAAACTGTATATGCAAGACATATGGTTCATCACTGTACACTACTCCGTAAAGTAATATATCTGAAATTTTGATAAACTAAGTATTCATATAAGAAATCACAGGCCAGCCGAACACCAATGTTCGTGTTCACGTTCCACGGGTAGTTGTTAAGATTCACCGTCCGGGAACCGGCATTCACGCCATTGTTCCAGTTACCGCCGCAAATGAAAGCTGTAAAACATTGTGTCCCTTTAAGGGTACTGCATAATATTGGCAGCCTTTAAAATCTGTTGTCATTGGCAGAATTTTCACTCTCCTTTGGTTTAGGATTTAAAAGCCTTCCTGTTATTTTTCCTATCTCGTCTACCATTTTTACGCTTACTTCAAAGCTATGGTGACAGAGATAGCCCCTTTCATGTGAATGACGCAGCAACCAGCGTAAAAACACTAATTGTCCGTCAATCTTGTAAAAAATCGGATATTTTGATTTAACCCTATGTACATCAATAATATTTTGTATTATCGAATAACAATGATTTTTTATCTGTGTACACAGGGCAAATTTTTCTTTATTTGGAAAGCGTTCAATAATGGGGAAAATATATTTTACAAAATCATTATATTTTTGGTATAATATAAAATCATTAATCATATATACATCATGTTTTTCTTGCTTTCCAAGTTTTAAAAACAGTTTTTCAGATTATCAGCCAGCCAGTTTATCACAGGCCAGCCGAACACCAAAGTTCGTGCTCACGTGCCACGGGGAGTAGTAGTTAAGAGACACCGTCCGGGAACCGGCATTCACGCCATTGCCCCAGTAACCGCCGCAAATGAAAGCTCGTAAACCAATATTATTAGTGGCGTATAATTTTCCTTTATCTGTTCCTAAAACATCTTGCCAGGCAAAATCTATTACACTGCCATCCCAAATGGATAGCTCGTCTATCCATTCGTAAACGTTACCGACGCAATCACAAAGATTATGAGCTGAAATAGCATACCGTTTAATATTACTTTGTGCGTCAAACACACCTGATGCATTAACCTGACAACCGGCACGGGCGCGGCTTGTATTGTTAATTTTTGTCCAGCCGTAATCATCCGCTGCATCTTGGCCGCCGGGATTACCATAAGCAGCACGTATCCATTCACTATAAGTGATAAGGCGTTTACCTGAACGTGATGCAAGTTCGCTGAAACTGTACCAGTTTAAACCTTCGCTTCCGGTGGCAGGGACAAGACCGTATTTTGACTGTAATTTACCATTGGCGGCAAAAGCTGCGCCATTATTACCCGTTTCAAAAGAAATTGCTTCTGCGACAGAAGATGGATAAATATCGATCCAGATATTACCGACAAGCGCCATGCCTTCCGGAGAGCAAAGAGGACGATTATACAAATCCCATACGGAGTTGGGGATAATACCTCCGGCGATTACATTTTGCTTCCAGCCTACACCGTCAGTTCCAAATACTGAACCGTTAGGTGAAATTGGAACATACTTGTCATTGGTACAGCGTATATGGCCAAAATGAAACCCGCCTATTTTTCGGCTGTTGTTGGCATTCTGTCCCAGTGGAAACGATGAGTTGGCTGAAATTACAAGCAAACCATCTTCATCGTCATCTACGAGATAAATGTAATAATCACTACCAACTAAAAAACTGTTACCGGTATCAAGATTTGCGGCGCTTAGTTCCATATCGTTATCGATTGCAAAAGTCCGCCATACCCCGCTGTTAAAAATTGATAGAATGGAATCTTTTAAAACGGTAATAACGTTTTGTGCTGGATATGTAAAAGGATCCTTTTTTTTCAGGATATATTTGTCTCTCTTGTGAAAGTCCACTAACCCTGAAAATGTTTCTGCTGACGCATTGGTGTCAGTATTTACCATATATCTACGCAGCATTTAAACCTCCTATCATTCCTTCGATCTCGCTTTCGGTCAGACCGCTTTGTGTGAAAGGAGACGCGGGATCCGGAACATCCTCGAAATGTTCCTGTGTTTGTTGTTCCGGATCTGATGGCGCTCCGTCTTTAAGTTTTTTCATATACCGCGCTTCATTTAGCGCGATAAGCCGGTTACGGAATGATCTTTTTTGTTCCGTATTGTTGTTTGCCAAAACGTATTGGTATACATTTAACCAATCCTGTTTTGTTGCAATTACCGCAGGTATTCCAATCATTACTGCTCCTTTGCGCGTTATAAGGTGCGCATTCCTTTGTCAATCAAATAAACTATTAATAGGTGCGCCTATTTTTATAATATCTGTTTTTGTTGCTATGTAATTCCTAATTGTTGTTAATATTTCATTTGATAACTGTTCTTTTATCATATCAATGACGGGCTGTTGCAATATTTCTTCCAGTGTTTGTTCATTTACTAATTCTTCTGTAACATACTGCATTACATCTTCAAATATTTGCTGTTTAGTTATCGCGACCGCTTGCTGTAATACTTCATCAAGCATTTGTTCTTTTATATCATCAATCTTTTGATTTAATTCAGTTATTACTGATTTAAGATGATTATTTAGTTTTTCAGTTTCAGCGTTTATCTTATCATTGATAATTTCAACAGTATCATTGCGTGTTGCTGTTAATGTTTCGCGTAAATTATGAACGTTATCAATTCCCCAGTATGCGAGAGAATTCCAACTATCTTTTCCGTTCCCGATTTTAGCCAGAATATGTGCGGTATCTGTTATTTCAAAAGCCCATACTCCGTCATAAATAACTGGATTTTCTGATACCCATTCGATTGTGGTACCTATATAATTTTGTGTTATTGCTTTCATCTTTTCTTTACCTCCTCCTCAATATGAATAAAAATAATATTAAAGTGGCTATTGAAATAACCGCCATAACTATTGCAATGATTAACGCAATGGTTATTTGTAAAATATGTTTTTCCATATCATTTATCTCTAAATAAATATGAAAAAGTTCTTCATCTCTCTCCTGCATTCTCTGCGCTATTTGGTAGTTGTAATCTCTCAAGTCGTTGTTGCTCTGCGATAACAGCCCGCACAAATCGGTCAACTCTCCATAACCATTCTCCAAAGTCCTCGTGTAGTTCGTTAAGTTTTCCAAGCTCTTCGATTGCTGCCTGTAAATTTGTAGCCCCTGACTGTATAAGCCATCCCATGCTGTCAATGTATTGTTGCTGGCGCTCGATAATGATTCGCTGTTCTGCGACCAGGCTCGCGTTATCCCAGCTGCCCACAAGAGGACGGCTAACGCAGCCAGGAAAAACCATGCAGATGATGATGATAAACGCTGCTCCCGTCTTCGCGTGACGGGAAAACCTGTTTCTTTTATTTTTCTTTTCATTTTTCATACCTCCATTTCTCCTTATACAGCTTGCTTAATTTCATAATGCGGCCAGTCTGTTTTCTGTATAGGCCAATCCGCTCCGCATTCGAGACCTGCTGCTCTGCCGCAGTCCCTAATCGTTTCAAATATTTTTCTATAATGCGCCAGATCCCATGTCGGTTTTCCAGCGCCGTCTGTAGGCAGCACGTCCATCGCAAAGCCGTCAATGTGCCTGCTCTTGAGCGTCCATGTAATAACATAGTTATCCCGCTCACTTCGCAGCAGATACAGTCCTGCTCCCTGGCGTAATGTATTTACCCATTCAAGCGGGTTGCGTCCCTGTGCATAGTACGCCTCCTGAACACGAACACTCCGCCGTCCCTCGAATACAATATATCTGTCATCTTTTATGGATTTATCCAGGTTTTGCAGAAATTCTAAAAATACCGGTTGCGCTGTTATATCCAGTTCCGCGAGCATACGTCTGCTTCTCTCTGTCATATTTTATACCTCCCTTTTGTTTTCCATATCATATAACGCCTGATTAAAAAACTTGCCTTTAACGCCGTTGTTTACAACTTCAATACTTATGTATGCGCCTGTTAGTGATACTATTGCTGTTAATATGTCTTTTAAATGCGCTGTCCTGTCAGGTAAAATAACCGCAAGTGCGCCGAACACTGTGATTAAAATTAGCCCGGTAATAAGCGCTTGAGTTTTTTTCAAAGATTGTCCGGTTGTAAGCATTTGGTTTTTTTTCATACTTTTTCCTCCATGTGCTGTTCAATCTTTTTTTGGTATTTTTCTTCAAGCTTTTTATAATAGGCTTTACCGGACCCGTTTCCTCCCAGGTCTACATATCTTTTACCAGCGTCAAGGCGCGTACTCAGGGGCAGATGGATGTCGTGCATTAATAACAACTGTAGTGTACGCTCCACCATTCCCAGCCTGCGCGTAACGCTAAGTTTATTTGCAATGTTCTGAATAATGATCGCAACAGCCGATACCGCCGGTACAACCAGCGGCGCTACATCATTCGCTATGTCCATTCCGCATTTCCTCCTTGCTGTTTATACGGTTTTCAATTCCGCAACCGCAGAATCCTTCGCGGCCTTAAGAGTTTTTACCACTTCAGGTATTTCTTCAAACAGTTCATTGTCATACCGTATTGTGGATATGGCTTGATCAATTTCCTGTATCCGCTTTGTTAACGCCAGTATCCGGTTTATCCGGTCTGGCTCCACTGTTAAAAAATCTAGCATTGTTTTCCTCCTTGTTTGTTATTTGATACCGAATATCCTCTGTGGTTTACCGGTTTCAATTGCTTTTTCAATATCTTGATATGCAGCTACAGGCATTCCGCCGTAATACATGAATCCTTTTAAGGCGTTGTTAGCTGCTTTGCTCCATTGTTCTTCGGTTATGGAATTAGCTGTTTTATACACTTGTTCGAGAACGGGGAAATTACTCCGCCTTGGCGCTCGCGCTTTGCCGTCACGCATAAAGCTTTCTACTGCATAAGCGATTTCTCCGCCGTATATCGGAATCATATCTAAGGGCATTACAAGCGCGTCTATCGTGCGTTTTCTTGGATCTAAGTCGTCATCGTCATCTTCTTCCTGCATAGCCCCTATAACGATTGCCAGCAGGGCGTATATCCCCCATGTCCATATCCCGTGTAAAATGCGTCCTTGTTTAAAGTTATTGGGCGTGTCAATAAATAATTGCTGAGCTATTGAAGCTATCGGAGTTTGAAATTGTGTGAACATTCCGTAAATTGCGTTTTTATTATTTTTTAATAACGGGATACGGTCCATTAATACCGATGACGGCTGGCAGTCCCTTACAACCTGATCCGCGTACTTTACCGCTTTCGCTTCCGCGGCTTCTACTGTTATGCCTTTTTCTTTTTTATTTAACTCCGCTATCTTGCGGTTATACGAGGCAAGCCATCCGGGCATTACGCATATTGAATCTATCCATGTCTGGCCTTTCATGCCTGTAGATTCAAATTTGGACAGTACTGCTTCCGCTTTGCCCAGCCTGCCTGTTAAATACATTCTCTCCATTTCCCTGACAACAGCGGCGGCAGGGTCAAAATATCTTGCTTTCATGTATACGCTTTTTTCGCGTATCATATTTCGTGTTTCCTGCCGCAAACATGATATTCCGGCTTTCACATATTCGCCAGGATTTACATACTGAAAAAACGGCGGCGGGCTTTCTACTGCCTGTTTCACAATGCTTGCAATCCGCCATCCTAAAACCGCCGCAGGGTAATGGCCTCTCATAACGCGGTTTATTTTATCCAGAGCCGCGAAATCTTCCTGTACCGGAGGCGTTGCAAGTTCGCTTATAAATTTTTCAATATATTTTACCGCAGCTTCGGAATGTCCGCGTTTTAATGTTTCGCGTAACGTGTTGCTTTCAAAAACTTTTTTTAATTCCCTGTGCATTGGGTCGTATGCCATTAAATGTTCCTGCTTTACTACCATGCGGTCCCATAATGTATAAAAGCCTGCCTGTATCGGCCGCTGTGCAAATGATGGTATATCCACGCGTCCTTTAGTAAATCCTCTGTTGATATTTCGCGATAATCCGGTATCTGCTAGCGCCTGGTCAACATCGTTTTTTTCTTTTACTACCGCTTCCTGGCGTATAAGAGGCATATAATACCTTTCGCTGCCTAATTCTTCGTTATATTCCCTTGCCGCGAATTCTTTTAACCGCGGATAATTGTCTTCGTAGTCCCTTCCGATAATTTCCATAACTTGCCGGAATTTACTGTTTTCTTTTTGCGTTAAAAAATCATCCAGTTTCTTCATGTCTTCGCGGTAACGCAAAGCGATTTTTGCTTCAGCTATCATTTGCCCGGCATTGTCTCTATTATTCGCCATGATTTCAATCGCATCACGTTCATCCTGGTCTGCAAAGTTACCGAACATTACAGCGTGCAGAGCGCGTTCATTGTATTGCGCATAATAGAAGGAAATCATCTCATCCAAAGATATGCGCTGGCCGTTATATAAAGTGAATCTGTTTGGCCTCCCCAGTTCCTTTAAATAAATTTTAGCTTCTTTTAGTTCTTTATCAACTTTTTCCTTCCGCCTGAATACATTGCTGTTCTCCTCGGCAAAAGCCGCGTATTCTCTCTGTGTGATATAATCATTCAGATAGCCGTCCCTGCCGCCTTCCAGCCTTCTGAAAAACCGCCTTGCATTATGCAGCGAATACCATACTCTCCGCCAGCCGGAACGTTTCTCTTCTTCAACATTTGTAGACGCAATACCGGCCATGCGGCTGCCAATCGCTTTCTTCGGCATATTCGCTTCCAGCGTTTTTATTATTTTTTCCGTTGCTTCCTGCCTAAGCTGCGACCTGGCTTCTTGACGCGCCGCCTCTCTTTCCCTGCCTTCCTTGCGCAGTTTGTTTACTACTCCTGCAAGTGTTTGTATTTCTTCAATTTTAAAATTCTCTACTTTAAACTTCCTTGTGAATCGATTGTCTTTTTCTGATTGTGTTTCCGGCTCCAGCAGCCCTTCCAGTTTTTGCATAACGTCAGCCGGAACTATGTCCTTCATTTCCGCCCTGATTTCGTTCCATTCTGCATTACTGAACCTGCGCGGCTCTTCAAGTATATTTATCCCAAACTCTTCAAATATCCCCTGATAATCCGTTAGGTGTTTGTAAAGCACTCGCCGCTGCCGCCCGTCAAGTTTGCCGTATGCGCGTACCATCCGCGTCTTGACATCTTCATATACTATCCGCTCTATCTGGCGGAACGTTTCTTCGGGCAGTTTCTTTTTTAATTTATCTCTGTAATCCGTGTCATTTGCAAATTTGTCAAATAATTCGCGGACAGGTTTAGCGCCGCGCCCTATAAAACGCGCTACAGCCTCGTAACTGTCAAAGTGCGCCTGTATCCATTCAATGTATTTTGCCTCATGCAAACTAACGGTTTTTAAATCAGGCTTGCGTAATATTTGCCGTAAATTCCTTTTCTTTATCTCCCTTATTTCATTAATCGCCTTTAATTCTGCGTTTATCCGCTCTGTTTCCCGCAGTTGTTTGTTTAGCTCTGTAAACGCTGTGCGTGCATCGGGAAGTAGTTGATCCCGCATAAAGCGTTCCATTTCATTTATCGTATCGCGGACTTGCCTGTGCGCTTTCGCAAGTTCAATTGTCCGCTCCTTACTTGCTTTAAGTCCTTCGTCGCTTGTATTTTCCGCTTCCTGTTCCAATAGTATCTGGTGTTTGCGCGCGTTACTTTTTGCAAGCTCAACGTAACTCCGGTATTCTGAAAACCCTTTTTCCCTGTCGGATATCAATTTTCTAAACCGCGCCATGTCTTGTTTAAGTTGCTCTTCGTATTCATTCAGCATAGGATCGTTTAACATTAAAGTTCCGCCGACAATCTTTCTTTTTATGCGGTCGGAGCTTAACTTCCGCGCAATGCGTTCCAGTTCTTCAGGGCTTTGCTTCTCCAAATATTCCTCGTCAATCAATCCCAGCGTATCCAGCCGCTTTATGCGCTTTAAGTCTGTTTCTTCAGGCAGCCAAGTATCATCGCGGCTCATCATCGCCCAGACTTCCATATACTGCAATGGACGGTTGCGAATCATTCCCTGAATTATTTTCTTTGTGCGCGGATTAACCTGCTCGCCTGCGGCTATATTATCCATTGCGGCTTTCCAGTTTAGATTGCCGCTTGTATTGAATGTTGTCCGTACCCTGTCGTACAGCGCTTCAATTTTACGGGTATCCTCATCGGTTTCGCCCTGATACCGACCTTCCTTATGTACGGCATAGACATATTCCATTAACTTGTTGAAGCCTTCGTTTGTATAAATCATTTCTACAAATGTTTTAGCATTGTGTTCTTCCAGCGCTTTAACTGTACGTTCGGATTTATCAAGCTTCATCCGCAGTCCTTCCAGGTTTTCTTCCCCTTGCGGGTATACCTCTTTGGAATTGTCTACCAATGAATTAAAGAATTTTAAAACTGCCTGGTTCTCTTTACCCAGTTTTATTATTTTCTCTTCGCCCGGTTTTTCAACGTTATGTGATACGTTTTGTTTTTTTGAATTGGTTTGTTTTTCCGCGTTAGATTGTCTTTCAAACCAGAGCATTTCAGACTTGCCAAACATCTTCGCGGTGTCAGCGTATACTTCAGCGTCTATGCGCGGTACTCCGTGTTCTTCCAGTAATTGTACTGCGTTCTGCCAATCATCCTGACGCACTAATGAAGCCGCTTTTTTTGCGGTCGCTGTATCAACCCCGTATGCGGCAAGCGCTTTTACGGCTTTTTCCGCGGATACTCCCGATATGGCGTTAGTCGCTTTTTCCGCGTCTCCTTCTTTCGCCGCTCTGGCTATCGCGTCAAAGTACCCTAACGCTTTCGCCTTCCTGTATACCTCATCAGGCATCTCATGGTACTGCGCGTAATGCTCCGCCATTTGTGCGCCGTTCTTAAACTGAGCCGCTTCCTTCACAACTTCAGGATAGTTCATCATAAAATCTGAAAGCCCCGCGTCCCGGAAGGTTTCGCTGTAATATGTTTGTGTGATGTTTATATCGTTGTCATCGAAGATAACATAGTTATGTGAACCTTCACCGTCAACGCGGCTGGAGCTGTCAAGATATCGAATACCTTTAAACCCTGCTTCTTTTAATAATAATGACGCTTGTTTTTGTGCTTCATTGTAATCTAATTCTTTTTCTTCAATGAAGTTTTGTCTAACGTGCATATATATCTCTTCACCTGTTAATCCTAATTGTATACCGTCAAGATATAATCCGGCAGCTTTGCCTTTTTCTTTTAAATCAGAAAGTATATAAGACCATTTGTCGTTATAATTAGTACTGTCTAATAATTTATTATCCCAATCCAGCATTTCTTCATCGCCGGGGATATCAACTTCGTAAAGCTGTCCAGGGTTAACATATTTTAATTTTACACTTTGTGCATCTTTTACTATTTCATATGCTTTTTTAAACATTAACGCTTCCTTCTCGGTAACATTAGCTGTTTCTGTACTGGAATTTTCTTCGAAAAATGATTTAACATCATCAAGATTATAATTATATAAATATTCTCCGAGTTTGTACCAAAGATCTAAATTATTTAATTCGTCATATGTAATACTTTTTCCATCTACAATTATTTCATCAAAGTTTAAATAATCATCTATTAATTTCTCTCTATACCACTCTGCAATTTCTCTCTTACTTGCAAAATAATGTCCCCATCCGTAAGCTTGCACTCCCTCGCCGCTTCCCATGTGCGCGCTGTCAAATCGCTCAAACCTGTGCGGACTGCCGTGAAATGCCGCCTGGAAATAAATATTATCTTCCCGCGTATCAAACATTCCAATGTTATCTGTCGCGGATTTTATTTGATTGGAAAACCATGCTACAAAATGCGTCTCGCCGTTTAGAAATTCGACTATAACTCCGTCATAACCCATTACTTTATTTACAGCTTTTCTGAATGCTGTAGCGTTTCCTTTAAAAAAATCAATTTCGAGTGAGATAAATTTATCTTCATAGATTCCAGAAACTTCCTGAATATCTCTTATTGTAAATTGCTTGCCTCCATTATCTAAATAATCAACAAGGGGGCTTTTTTCTGCATCGTATATATTAGGTGCTTGCGCCATTATTGCGGCCGCCTGTTTTGCTGTTACTGGCACATCTATTAAACTCTGCTGCTCTTTTGTAATTCTTATTGGATTATTAATACTTAAAAACGCTTTAATTGTATTGTAGTTATCTTCTCCGCCTGGTTTAGTTTTGCCCTCTGTATTTCTGTGTGTTTCGTATATTTCAGCTGTTTCTCTGTCACTTGTGAAATAAAAACCGCTTCCATATTGATCTATTCCTATCCCCGTAAAGCTCGGATTAAAAACCGCTATCGTTGTGCCTGTCCCGTGAAATACAGGCAGCGGCTCGCCGTTTTCATCAATAACCTGTGAAGAATTCACTTGCAATAATCTGAGTAATGTAGTATCTTTTATATCAGATAAGGAAGCGCTTTCCGGGTGGCCCTCATTTGATTCGAGGATGTACGGTCGGGACGCTTCCTTTATTTTTGCAAGTAGATTTCCTTTTTCTATATCCAATAATATGTGGCTGTAATACCATATTCCTTCATTCTCACCTAAAATTATATGTACTGTATGCGGTTTATTATCTATTTCTATTCCGCATACCAGATGATTGTATTTATTATAATGGGCGTCGGATCTGTTGGCTTTTTCTTCAGATAAAAAAATTGCATTTTTTGTCAATTCTGGAATGTGCGCGAATAGTTTTTTATATGTATCATTCATCATTCCCCAGTTTGTAAGTTTCCTGATGCCTTTTCCTGCTAAATGTATATCCGCAATAATCGCCGGATTGCGCATGGTTTCTTTGCGCAGGGTGTTTTCCAGATAATTAAATATAGATTTTTTATTTAACTCGTATTTGCCTTCATAAGCATTGCCGTCCAAAACAATATTAGGTGATTTCTCAATCTCCGTTAACCGCGCCGTTCTCTCCCAATCGCCAAACCAGTCCTTAAAACCCTCAAGCCGGACAGCGTACCATGCTTCTCGTCCTTTCTCAGTGCCCAGAGAACTTAATAGATGGCTGTCTTTTCCGTTAGGCGCTTTATACTCCGCATCCGTTCCGGCGTACCTATTGCGCAGTTCGCGGATATGCGCTTTCACTTTCGCCTTTAGCGCAGGGTCTGCAATCCTGTCCGCTCTTTTTATCAGCTCCGCTGTCGGCCGATGGCCGCGATCCCTCTCGTCCAGCAGTGCGTCCGTATAATCCCGCCCTGCCATTCGCACAACGGCTTTGGAACGCACTTCATCAGATAGGTTATTATTTTTTATTGTTCTCTTTAAACTGTCGGAAAAAAGCATATCATCTTCCGCTGCCTGTTTATTTGCCTCCTGCGGTTTCTTGGCGGTCTTCTGTACTTCATTTTCAGGCATTGGCTTGTCATTGGCTTGAGATCCTTCCTGCCCATCATGTGTCTCTACCGCGTCCGTGCCGCTTTCCCCGAATAAACCGTCAAACAGTGCGCGTACTTCAGGTGTCAGGAATTTGCCTTTTTCTATCGCGTTTACCAGATCTTTTAAAAATTCTTTGATTTTATCGTACAGGTTTTTCAACTCTGAATTGCGTACAGTTTTCGGACCTTCTTTAAGATACGCCTCCGCGCCGTAAGCAAGCGTCTCCATAGCGTTACGTGTCATTTCTTGGCGGCCCGCCTCATCGGCGCGGCTGTATTCTTCCTGATTAAAACCTGCCGCTTCCATCATCTGGCGGTATAACGCTGGATCTAACGCTCTTGCCAATTGTGTAAACGCGTGCACCCCCTCGTGAATAAATGTTGAAACATCTGCTATCTTCGCCGCGTGTATAGCTTTGGTTACTCCGTCAGCTCCGGTCTCCGCAAATCCATTGATGCTCGATCTGGCTTCTTCCCTCTGCTCGTCCGTAAGGTTTTCCAGTATATTCTGTACTGCCGCGGCGTCCGTTAACACGTTTTCTTTTATCGCAATATATCTGGCTATTCGCTCATCGCTCAAATCCATCTGGTGTAACCATTGCTGCCTGCTTCCTGTCATTTTGTTCATAAAATCGGCAAAGCCCATGCCGAACCACTTGCGCCCGACCGTATCATAAAAATCAACAATCGTATTTACTTCCGCGTCACTTGATATTTTTGTATCCAGCGATTTTAACTGATTTGTAAGGTTTTGCTTGGCCTCAGTATCCGCCTGCGTGTCAGCCGCCTTGTAAGGCTGCCTGTTAAAATTAAAACTCATGTTTACCGCGTGCGGAGCCGTATCAGCTGGCGTATCCCATCCGAAACGCAGCGAGCGCCCTTCACCGTTTGGCGCGTAACGCTGGCCTGCGTATTCAATTTCCTTTCCCATATCGTTTGCGAAATTTTGCAATATCTCGTTTTGCAATCCTTCATACTTTTCACCAATTTTAAAATCTGTTATTGCAATAGTGTCCCCGCGTATTTCGTATTCGCCGATAGCGTAACTGTTCTTTTCGCTCTTGCGCGGATCTCCTGCGGCAAACTGCCCTGTTATAGTTCCGTTTGATTCAGTGTGCCTTGAGATCTCCATATACAGACCGTTGTTTGCCTGATCGCGGTAAACAGGATCCCCGCTTTGATCAAGAGAGCCGTACAGCCTTTTTTGCCTTAGTTCCTCGGCGCGTTTATCTTCCTGTTGCCGCCGGAATTGCGTACCTTCCTGCCAAATTTTATTTATACTTTCAGTTACTTTTTCAGGTTGTACTCCTTCAAAGTTAGGTGACATTATCGCTTCACGTTCAAAGTCATTAAAGTTCGTATTTTCTCTTGCTGATTGCTTTAATCTGCGCGCTTCCCTGACGCTTGCCATTGAATTAAAAGATAATCCGGGCAAGCCTATTCCGATTGACGCTACTGCGCCGCCAATGAAATTATCCAGTATTTCCTGTGTCATTTCATTTAAAGGTTTTTTTTGTAGTTCACGTAACGCGCGAATAACTACCTGTTCATCTTCAGGCAGCCCATCAATCTGGCCTTCCAGTCTGGCATTTTGAATATTGATTGCGACCCGTTCGGCAATATTTGTTGTCAGTGATTGCGTCCCTTCTTCAAGACCTTCGCCTGGAATACCCAGGATATAATCGACAAATCTAGTCAATGTGCCATAACCTGCATTACCAGGTTCAAGGTCTTTAAATACATGAGATACAATATAGTTAGATGCTTTACTAACGGAAGGTTTACCTTTTACCAGCGCATATATACCTTTACCCATCTTTGAAATAGACCCCATAAGCAATTGTTCTACGGCGGATGATAATGAACCGCCAATCATTGCAGTGCCTTTAGCGATATCGTGATCTATTCCTTGTTTGATTAGTTCGTAATAAAGCCCTCCGCCTTCTACCTCTAATCCATATTGCCAGCCGATTAATCCGCCTAAAAATGGTAAACCTGCCAGTGAACCCACGACTGTTCCTGCTGTCTGACGTATCATCATATTTTTTATATAAGGCGCAGTCTCAGCAATTAACCCAAGCGCCCATAATGCTTTACCTTTAGCTGTTCCGGTATCCGGCTCGCCTGTGTAGTATTGTTCGCTTAATAACTCCAGTCGGTTGATTTCTTTCTGTAACGCTGTCCGCCACTTTGGATCGTCAGCGTGCATTAATTCATATTTCAGTTCATTACCGGCAATTTGAATATCTCCCATTTTGTAACGATTTATTACCTGCTGCCAAAATCCGGCCGGTGTTTTTAGTTTGCTGTCAATGTTTAATGCTGTAGAAAAATACTCAAGATTTTTTCGTACAAAATCAGAAGGTAAGGCTGTTCTTTTTCCAATGTACATTGATGCTGCTTGTTTATATACTTCTTCTTCATCAATTAATCCGCTTTCTATTCCCTGTTTTAAATATGCAAATTGACCGTCGTTTAAATCGACCTTGTATTTTTGTGCGTATGTTTCCAGTTGCGACAAGTGCTGTTTCCCGCGTAAATCCGCTTCGTGAAAAAAATCGGTGACATTCTTTCGCCAGTCTTCGCTGTTTTCGTATGTCTGTGATACATGTAACGGAGTTCTGTTAAAAAAATCACTCATGGCCGCTGCCCCCTGCGCAGTTTCTCTGCGTCTTCACGGCTAATCCATCTATCTGAGAGGGCTTGTTGTATCAATCGTTCTTTTTGTGTTTGATTTGAAGTTAGTGATATTTGCGAAATCATATTTTCTCTTTGTTCGTCCCACATCTTTCGGGCGTCTCTAAGTTCATTTTGTTTTCGCGCTAAATCTCTGGCCAGTGAACTACTATTGGGGCTATTTCTCAGTTGTTCTGTAATTTGTTGTATTTCGGATTCCAATGTTTCAATTGGTGTACGTTCAGTATTCTCTCGTCTGTCTTGTCTCAGGGTACTTTCTGGTATATCGTTACGTCTTACGGTTTGAGCACGCCATTTATCTTCTGCTAATTCTTCTGGGTTTTTGCCTTCTGTAACTTGTCTGTCAATTAATATTTGGCCGGTTGGGTTCTCTCTTGCGTCTAACTCGGCGCGTACCCTGAAGAAAATTCCTTGGTCGTCCAATTGGAAAATCGCAGCAGGATTTATTTCATCACGTTTAACATCAATCTCGTTAACCAGCCGTAATCTTGAAGCCCATGTTTCTATCTCTTGTCTTGAGGTGTTCATGTTGTTTTGTGAACGTGCAACCCATTCAGCTGCTTCTGTGGCGTATACTCTTAAACCTCTCTCGTATCTGGTTAAGTCTGCATTTGTACCTGGTAGATATACAGGAGATTGAAGATTGCGCCTAGTTGATATGACGCCCGGCGCGTTCTTCATCGCGGCAAGTCCCTGTGCAAGATTTCTTTCTCTTGTTTGGATATTCTGTCCGGTAAATAAGTTTGTATTTGATGCTCTTCCTAATAGATTAATATTTGAACTGGTAAGCCGTCCTATTATTTCATTTGCTCCCGCTTGTAATTCTTCAGGTGTAACACCGAACTGTTTGTTCCAATTAACAGATGTTAAAAAATCAAAATATTCATCTACAAAATAATCAAGCATCTGTGCTTGCCGGCCTGCGTAATCTCTTTCAAGAATTCTTTGTAGTTCCTGATTTGTTTTTATAGTGTTTTTAAAATCATCAATCATCGAGGGAATTACATTCCAAAGTTCCTTGCTCTGCGCTACTTCCATTAGCGCGGTTTCCATATCAAGAAAATAATTTGTATTATCTTTATAAAACTGTTCTTTGCCTCCGGGGTATGCGCCAAATTCCGCTTCTACCTGATCGTATAACAAGTTAGGCAAAATAGATAATAAAACACGTCCGTTTTCTATGTTTGTTTCTCCTTTGAAATATGATTTCATTAATTCTTTTCCGTACATGTTTATATAAGCTGATACCTGTGAGCGAGGTACATTGTTTAGCTCGACGCCTTTTTCGCTGTATGGCATAAACAATCCAAGCAATCTGTCTTTATCGGAATTTGAATATTCGGTTATTTCGTCCTTTTGGCCTTTCATTAATTTTGCAATCACGCCTTCGCCTTTAAGATAATGATCCGCTATTCTGTCCGCACGAATGCTCAAAGAAGCGTCACCTGTCCGTATCCATTCTTCTTTTAGCCGTGTATATTGAGCGTTATCTGTCAAGGCATTTTCCATATTTTGTTTATGTATTCGCGCTGTTGCTATCTCTTTCTGTTTCTCCTGCCATTCCTCTCTGCCGTTAAAAGTCCAGGGTCTTTCTTCCCTGCGGATAACATTATTATCCTTGTCGAATACCGGCTCCTGTACAGTCATAAATGAAAATTGGTTATTTAATAATTCAGGAATGTAATCAAGATATGAAACATTTTGAGCGCTGTTATAAAGTTTGACGGCATTATTTTCGAATAACGTTCTTCTTATGGACTCTATGGTTTTATATTCGTCGCTTTGTGATACAGGCCGTTTTACCTTTGACAATTTAAACGAATTTATAATTGCATCAAAGGCCTCTTCGGGCTGCATGTTTCTCATAAACGCGTTTGCTTCTTCCTGGAACCTGATGTCCGCAGCTTCAGCGTCATATTTATCCTGCTGTTCTTTGGCGTGATCGCGTACTTTAACCAGCGACTGTTCTTTCATTATGTCAATCATGCGCTGATAGTAAGCACTGTTATTCTCTGTTTTTTGAATATCGTACCAGCGTCTGGTAAAATTTTCCATTTCGGTTTTATATTTTTCATAATCGCCTTTAAACTGGACATCTCTGATATAATCTTTAAACTCCGATTCAAACTTCGCCGCTACATTGGATAGCATAAGATCGTTACGTTCCTGCATATGGTTTGTTCCGAACTGCATCAGTTGATTGCCAATTCCTGTCGCGTTATTAAAAATATCATAGGCTGTTGCGTGTCTCATTTGTCTACCTCACCATTTCCAGTCAACATTTTCAAAAAAGTTATAAGCATTGATTCCAGTATTTAGACCGGAGTTTGCACCGCCGAGGAAAGCATTTACAAAATCCCAGCCTGTAGGCTGTGTATGATCTTTTTGCCAGGAAAAATCATATAACCCAATATCTTTCATTTCTGCATTGTATTTATTTTGTGCTTGTTGCATCTGCCAGCGCCAGCCTCCTGTATTTCCTGCACCCGGTACTGTGGTGTCGGAATTTTCAGGAAGATTGATTTCGGGTATTGATATTGGTATTTGAAAATCAATGCTGGGTATATTAATACCGGGTATGACTATGTCCGGTATGCCATCAGGCATTGATATAATAATATCATCGGTTTTAACGGAGTCTGTTTTTCCGCCAGGTACATTTATTGTATTACCTTCTTTTTTATTTAAGTCTTTATAGTTGCTTTCCCACAAACTTAGATCGCCTGGAGCCCAGGAATCAATTTCATGTTGGATTCCTCTTCTGGTAATATCGTAATTTGCGTTAAGGGTATTCCGTTCGTTGCTGATATCTGCTTTTGCGATATTATATTGCTGGTTTGAAAAATTACGTGCGTTGGCTATTTCCGCCATTGCGATATTAAAATGACTATTCAGTGAATTGCGTTCATAATTTATATCATCTCTTAATCTGTCAGCTTCCTGGGTTGTTCCGTAAAGAGTATTGCGGTTCTGCTGATTTTGCACATCAATCTGGCGTTCAAGTCCCTGGGAGGCATAAGAGCGCATAAGATCATTTGAAGTATTTCCGCGCGTACCGCTCATTCCCTCTGAAGCCAAAGACGCTCCTATGGCGGATTCGTTTTGAATTCTTGAATCCTGTTCGCCAAATGCCTGCATTAAAAGAGATGTATTATAGTCGTTTGTGAATTGTTTTATATTTTCGTTAGCTGAACGTTCTCTTGAATCGAGCTGATAAGACGAGTCTTCTTTTTGTAATTGCGTAGAGGTTTCTTTTGAATCAAGCCTGAAATCAGCGTCTGCCTTACTGGCATCCGCGAGATTGTCTCTTGATAATAAATTATAAATGGAATCATTGTAATGCACATCGGTTTTTTCCATATTTTGATTAGCCTGCCAAATAGCTTCTGCTGACTGTAAATCAAATTGCGTATTGCTTAATTCTGATCCGGATACATATTTTTTTTCATATATGTCTTTAAGATGCTCGAGTTGTTTTTTTTCTTCTTCTGAGCCTTGGAATGTTGCTATTAAATTAGTTATTCCACCAGCCAGTGCAATTGCTAACATAAAGTATTCCATTATTCCACCTCCGCGTATATGGCCAGAACAGAGCATCTGGTCGGTTTGTTATGTGAAATTTCAAATTGAACATCACGATTCCATCCGCCCGGAAAATGGATATGTTCAACGCCGCTATTGGGTTCTTTTCTGTTAATTTGTTCTTCTTTGCCGCCCGGGAGCGCTTTAATAACCGGCATAAAACTGTCAAAGAATCTTACATTTAAATTTTTAATATTATTGGGCGCTTTTTGAGTATTTGCGATAACCGGCATTGACCGTATAGTGCTTGTAAATAAAAATCCTATCCAATACGGATTATCATTATCCGCGGGCGGCGGCGCTTCGCTTGTTAATTGACCGATTAAAAAAGTTCCGATTTTTAATTTAGGTTGTATTTTTATTATCTTAACTTGGTATGTTACGTTTCTTTTTTCGTCATAAATTACCGCTTTATCATTATAACCTTCAAATTCGCCCAGCCATTTTTTATAGCTGTCAAGATAAACAGTGCCTTCTTCCGGCAGCCTTTCAAGGTAACATTTTTTATTTCGTTTAATAATAATATAAGTGTCGCCAAATCCGTCAGGGCCGGGTATTACCGCTGCGCTTACAATATTGCCATTCTCACCTGCGGTAATTCTGTTCCAGGCATAAGTACCGGTATTACGGTCGTATAATAGGGTAATCATAACGCCGTCTTCACGGACTATAAAAAGGCGTGTACATGGCGTCATAACAAAGTCAAATTCTTTTGCCTTGCTTTCCTGAAGCATTTGAGGTGATAACTGTACCATATTATTTGCGCGGAAATTATTATCAGCCTGCGGTATATAATACTCGATTAACCCTTTGCGGCCTGTTTTGAAAAAGCACATGGCGTCGCCTATGGCGGTGGCTTGTATTTTATCACTGCCGTATCGGCTATTTAAAACTGCCTGAACATTGGAACCGTTTACTTCAGCAGGTATAATCCATTCCGCTGATTCTGTTCCTACGAGTAAGTTCTTATTCATGGCAAGCCAGCGTATGGCGTCGTTCATGTCCGAGGCTATTTCAAATGTGAATCCGCAGTCCGCAGTTGGGTATTCATCAACAATAATATGCCGCGTATAAAGCGGAATATAAATCCTGACTACATTGCTGTTGCTGTCAATCAAGGCGTCTGTAGTTGCGGTTAATATACCGCCTTGCAGGCTGGCAATCTTTGTGCCGTCAGCAAAAAACGGCGAATCAAAAAAATAATTCTCGAGTCTGCTTGTAAACCTAATAGCGTCGCTGGTTTCCAGATGTATATTTCTTTTATTGGTTAAATCTATTGTTCCATATATGGCTATATATTCCTTTCTTTCTGTCAGAAATATTTTTTTAGTCGCGAAATTATATGGTCTATCCTGCAGTTTTATGGCGCTTGCGAATATCCTTTGCCGGTTATTTTTAGTTCCCGCGAATACGAGTCTTCCGTTAAAAAATGATACAGCTGCAGGATAATTATTAACCAGTTGCAGCCAGCCTGAATTATACTGTTCATCGTTCTTTCTGTGGTTATTTATATCAGTGTTGGTAATATTTAACCCTGCTGCGATTGGGACTTCAAAAGAAAGTTGTAGTTTTTTTATTTCAAGATTATTTCCGTCATATTTTACTTCCAGTGGAAAATATTTTTCATGGCATAGAATCATTGTATTAAAGTCCTGTGAATACTGGACTTCTGTTATAACATGTAATTCCTCATAAGGTGTATTGTAGTGTCCTGTTAGATATGTTTCCCTGTTTATAATTCTGTATATGTAAGTTAATCCGCTTGTAAGATATAATAAAAAAGATTTATCCCTGTCCACGATAAACGGAATAATTCTTCCTTCAGTGTTCATTCCCTGTAAACGTTCCAATCCGGGACGTCTTTTAATACCGCCTGTTGGTATAACATCAAAATTTTCCAATCTGGCAGCGCCCTGATAATACTGCTGCATGTCAATTCTGCCAAAAAGAGTATTGGATAATTCGCCTGATGAAAAATTTGTAATTAACATTTATTTTCCTATCCCCAATTCATCCGTCCACCACTTTCTGGGCTGTTGTTTTGCGGCTGACGCGCTCTTACTTGTAGTAATTGCGTCATTTTTTATAAGCTGGGCTTCCTGTAATAAAGTTAAATGCAGGTTCGGCTGACTGGAGAGTTTAAACGCTAATTTAGCGGCTAACGTTTTCTCCATATATTCAAAAAATTTAGGTTCGATGTCTGTTTCCTGATACCACGGATAATCTTCAGTCCACTGCGGATCTTCTTCGGGTACAGCAGGTTCTGTTTTTGGGAGGTCTTTTATACTGCCTGGAAAAAAGGTGACGTCATCAGGGATAGTAAATTCCCTTGCAAAACCGCTTGATAATACCAATAAGGGAATACCGCCTGGTTTAGGCGCTGTCAATGCGCGTATTTCAGGCAGACGCTTCCCATTGGTAATGTATAAGAGTTCCGCCCTTTCTTCATCGGTGCATAAAAAACTACCTTCGATAACAAAGAAACTTTTATTCAGTAATTCTACAGGTCTTGCGCAATCAAATGGCAAATCATAGACAAAGCGGTATTCGGTGCGGTTGTGTGGAAGACGTGTCATTAAAAGGCGTCTTCTTCTCTTTGCAGATGTCCATGTAACTTCAGATAATGCTTCCAGGTATGTTGCAAGATAAAACGCTTTGCATAGTTGATATACTTCTGTTTTTTCATCTCTATCCTGTTGCGTTAACATTTCCTGTCCTGTCGCCAGAAGCGCTCTGTTTACCAGGTTCATATTCATATTCATGAATTGGTATCCCCTTTGCTGATGAAAGCCGCTTTCCTGTTAAAGGCAGGAAGGCGGCTTTCAAAATAATTACTGTTCAATTAATTCAAAATGCGGTACATTCTGTTTTTCCGGCAGTACAATGGTATCGCCTGTTCTGCGGTACTTGCCCTGGTAGGTGCAATTTTCTTTGCAGCGGTACTTATATACCTTCACATCAGCAGCTGGCGTTACTGGCGCTGTACCCGCAGCTGGCGTTACGTCTGTAGTTGGCGGCTGCTGCACTGGCGCAGTATCTGTAGTTGGCTGTTTCTGTTTGTCATTGCCATTAAAAATATTCATTCACTGCCTGCCTTACTTACCAATGTAAGAATTAATGATTGCCTGCACTGTGCCGACAAATGATCCTGCAAGCGATGCTTTCAGGAATTTGAATTTTGTTTTCGGCATTGGCAGTCCATAACCGTCATTGGCTATATCAACCCCTGATACCGAACCTCCTGTAACGATAGTGTCGTAAGTGCCGTTTTCAGTATCGCTTCCCGTGATCGAAAGAGTGACAGAACCTGTAATAGGTCCATCAGGCAGCTTAAGATCAACTGACATGCGTTCCGCTGATGCTTCGCCCATGTTGATTGTGTTTGGAAAATCACCTGCTGAAGTAAGGTTTCCAAAATTGTTTTTTTCGTCATATAAAAAATTAGGCCCGCCCATATTTCCCCCTTATACAACCCGGCTTTCGGTATTTGTGATTACATCCATCTGGCGGCATCTCAGGTCGCGCACATGGGTGATCGGCTTTCCCCAGGGATCGGCTGTGGTGTGAACCACATTTCCTTTATCCCTTGCGGCTTTGTCGAGTATGATTTGAATGTCAACATTGGAATACATCGCGTAAGTTGACGCGCCTTTTGGCAGCTTGTAACGCGCTTCAATAATAAGATCGATCAACTTATTACCGTCGATTGTCTTTGCATGTATGTTAGCAATGCGCTTTACGGCGTCAGGTGCAATAATTGTAAGCCCGTATTGAGCAGTGAAATAGTTCCTTAAAACAGGATATTCGCCGCCTTTACCGTCCGAAACATCGACCTTTCCGCGATCTTCACGGTTTACGCCCACGCTCTTTGATCCCTTTGGGTAAATCAAATGGAACATGTCCTTACCTACTGCAACAATGTAAATGCTCGTCAGTTCATTTCCGTTGCCTTCAAGGCCGGTACCTCCGGCATCAATTACATTGGAATCGCTAAGGCTGTTTCGTCTTTCCATAAGGCCGGAAAATTCATCGTCGCGGCTGCCGTCGCCGTAGATCAATGTTTCAGCCTGGGTAAGCCCCATACCTTTAATAATACCGGCAGCTTCGCTCATTAGAGCCGCGTTTGTATTACCCGAATGTTCCAACATTGATTGGTCTACATCGGAATAAGCCGCTATCATCGCAATGCGGTCCTGAATGGGCTTGGTCTGTGTCGCGACTTTTTTAACGCCTCTGTTGTAAATACGGTGCTGTCCCATTGCAGCAATAGTACGTTGTAACGCAATATTTACCGTTGCGCTGTTTGCCTCATACGCCGGTATATCGATGAGCATTTCATTTGTCATGCGCATAAGTTCGATAATATGGAATGGATCCGGGGCCTGCGCCCTTCTTACAATTTCCAGGGCAGTCATTTGATCTGTCATGTTTAAAATCATTAAAAATCTCCTTGCGGTTTAAGCTGTTTAAAAACCGCTTGTATTAAAATTGAAGGAGCCTCCTTCCATAATGGATTTTAGAGAGTCTCCCGCTCCGCTGCCTCTGGCCGCGCCGCTTTCGGCGGTCATCTGACCGAATGCAATGAAGGCTTTTAGAATTTCCGGGTTGCCTGCCAGTCCCGCCTGGCTTAATAACTTGCCGACATTCGGACCTGCTGCGGTTAATCCACGTTTTAGCAGTTCCAATTTTTCCTGGTACTTTGAACCGTATTCGGCTGCGAGTGCCTCGGCTGTTTCCTTTGCTTTTTGCGCTCTGGCTTTCTCGGCTGCTTGTAATGCCTGCTTACCGGCTTCTCCGAGATTTTTATACAGGGCTTCAGCTTGCGCAGATGTAAGATTGGATTTGAACGCAGCTTCTGCGAACAATACTCCTTCTTTCTCTGATGCAAACTTATACCCTGCCGCTGTCTTGGGCCTGCCTGCTTTTTCCCAGTAAGAAGCAATTTCTTCCGCTGTTGCGTCTTTCCCCGGAATGCCGTTAGCTGCCAATTTAACTTCAAGATCAAGATACGCTTTCGCTACATCTGATACTTTTGAAAATTTTGCAAGCTTTGAGGCCAGTTCCGGGTTGTTCCGGATTTCCGGATTCAATTGCTCCGCCCATGCCGCAAGTTTGATAGTCTGATTACCGCTTTCGGTATGTGTTCCCCCGGCAGCCTTATCCCCTTCAGCAGGTTTAGCTTCCGGCTTCGCTCCGTCCGCGCCGGCATCGCCGTTAATGGCGCTGTTCAGTAATTCTTCAGCGTTAGCAGGCACCGATTTCCCGCCTTCCGCCGAACCGCTTTCGACATTCCCTTCTTCCGCAAACCATTGAAGATTAATGTTTTTAGGTTCCGTCATTATTTACCTCCTTCAGTAAACGCGGTCTCCGCGATAAAATCCGTCATGGCTTTTGTATCGCGTACTCCCAACCGTTCACGAATAAAAAATTTTGCATATTCATTTAGCGCAAGTTCCCTTTTGGTATTCAGATTTTCGTATAGGCGCAAATCAGCTAATAACATGTTTAATACAATCCTGCCGTCATCGGTGTTAAATACCTTGCGGCAGGTTTCTACAAGCATTTCATTACGCTCTTCCGGTGTAAGCTTTTTGTTTCTCCAAAATTGAAAATTAGAATTTTTATTCATTACATTCCTCCTCCTGACATTTGTCTGTTCATTTCCTCAATAGCGGAACCCGGCTTAACAGGTTCATTGAGTTTGTTAAAATTCCCCAATATCATTTTTTGCATTGCCATTGACATTGCTTGCTGCTGCATTTGCGCCTGCTGCATCGCGCGCTGTTGGCGAATCTGTTCGACATCCATGTCTTCTCTTATCGCAATCTGCGGGAAATTTAATCCGTCTAGCCCGCTCTTAAGCATCCTGTCAAAGTCAATCATGTCTAACGCTTCGTGGTTTATATTTCCAATCGCGCCGATAAGATTTAACCCTTGAGATATTCCTGCGGACTCATGGAATTTTTTCTGTGCCTGCGCCAGAGGGCCCATGAAATCTATTTTTAACTGCGCTCCGGATCCTTCTAGCTGTTCTGGCGGCATTGGTATTTTTTGCTGCCTCATTAGTATGCTAAAACTCCTTTGTATTATTTTTGTCAGTGCTGCGTTAAGGTTTACTACAAGGTCTGATAGTACTGCCGCTTTTTCTCCCTGTAGTTCCATTACATACGTCGCTGTCATGTTTGAAGGCCGTTCATGCATAAGGGCAAGAAAAAAATCTACGTGGAACCAGTCACGTACCCTGTTTTCTATTTCGCGGTTTACTTCCAGCGTAATCGGGAAATTCATTCCTGTTTGAATCGGAGTTATTATTTCGTCTGGTCTTTTGTAATAGTTATATCCTGCCGGGACTACATTAGCCGCGTCGCGTAAACTGTCAGGTATATTCATCGGAGGTTCCGCGGCTATCTGAGCCATTTTTATCCGCGCCTCATCGATTTTATTTAACAGCCGTACATCATCAAGAGCGTATATCGCAGGCGATTCTCCATAAGCTGCGCCGCTAACCTGATCCCAGATAAATACCGCGAATGGGAATTCCACGTATCCGGATTCAAGAATTAAATGTTCCTGATCTTCTAAGAAATAAACTGACGCGTAAGGCATATCTACGGCTGCCATTGATTGCGGATTGTATTCCTGCCTCTTGTATACCGCGTGGATTATAGTCATTTCTTGATTCCAGTTTTTTTTGTCTTTATATTGTTCTCTTTGCGTGTCAGGGAGGTTTTCCTCTCCAAATAACACTGCCGCGTTTTTCAGCGTCATTGTAAAACGCCTGAATACAGTATCAATTTCGTCATACTCATTTATATCAAGATATATTTCCGCTATATTTAACGTGGTAAAGCGCAGCCTGTTCTCCGCAAGCTGCTCGTCAATAAGCATTACCGCATGTCCGTAACATGAAGCGTATTCCACAAACTTGGAAACCTGCGGGTAAAGGTTGGAACGGTTGTATTCCGCATATAGAATTTTCTCTACTGATTCCAGCCAATCCTTTGCACCGTATAATTCTGTGTGCTGTATATCCTCAAATCCCAGTTTCTGCCATGTAATATTAGGTGATATTGAATACCCGGTTATTCCTGACCGTAATGTCTTTAAATAATTTGTAGGCCTGCTTGTATAGCGTCTTGGACGCTGCGGCTTCTTGCTTCTCGGATTGTCCCAGTCGAATATGGAAGGCGCTACAAAGTTTTGCACTTCCTTCCAGTCCGATTCCTGTTTTGTGCGTTCACTCTTTAAATATTCATACTGGTTCTTAAGTTCTTCCAGCAGTTCCCTATCCGCTAATTTACCGCTCATAATTCTACCGGCCTCCAGTCATCGGGAGGTTTACCCCAGGGAGTGCAAGCGCAAATAATAATTTCTTTATTAATTTCTCTACCACACTGTTCCTGTAAAACTTCGTAAGACGTAATATTCCAGTAAGGTTGCTCTCCGTTTTCACCGTAACATTGCGTGTCAGTATCGAGATAATAAACCGCGCCAGTCCATTCAACGCCATGTTCTTCCTTGAATTGTTCTGGGGTCGGGTATTTGCGGTTATAATTATCGCATCTGCCTTTAGTATTTATCTTTTTACATGTTGCAGGAAAACCATCATCATCTTTAAACCTATAACACCTGTCTCCGAGTTTTCCATAAGTTATACAGGAACAATAAAAATCTTTGTCAATTTCACCAATCATTCCTTTTTCCTCCTTATCCCGCTCTCGCAAGCGGATCCCAGCTTGCGCCTTTGTGTTTTATATTCCACTGGCCGTTCTGTTTGCGCATTTGTACTTCCTTCCAGTCTGATTCCTGTTTTGTGCGTTCGCTCTTTAAATATTCAAACAGGTTCTTAAGTTCTTCCAGCAATTCCCTATCCGCTAATTTACCGTTCATAAATCTACTGACCTCCCTCCTTATCCCGCTCTCGCAAGCGGATCCCAGCTTGCGCCTTTGTGTTTTATATTCCACTGGCCGTTCTGTTTGCGCAGAAAAATTGCCGGTGTGTGCGCGAAATCGCTCATTATCGCGTAACGGCTCTCATCGTATATGTGATCTTCCAGGTGAGAATTGACGTCTTCAGGATTGCTGGGATCGGGGGTTAGTACCGGAATTGTCCTTATAAAATCTACGCAATGATCAAATACTTGCAGCATTGGAACCTGTTCTTCTCCGCAGAGTGTTTTAAGCCTTTGATGGAATACCGCGCATCCGTTTACTCTGTCTTTTTTTGCCTGTATCGTTTTAAATCCGCAATCCTCAAAATATTCAATCTTTGAAGGACCGTCTTTGTCTTTTGTCCACATTGCTGTATCCGCCACTAATTCCGTTACGCCTTCTGCGACAGCCATGTTCCAGCATTTTTCGGCTATTTCTCCGGTACTCATCTTTACGCCTACGTCTACTTCGCCCTTCTCGCAGCCGTACCATTCACCGTAACGTACCATCCTGCCTTCTGAATTTACCGCCCATTTACCCAGCGAGAATGGTTTGGAATATCCCCAGTCGAATGCGTAGAACTTTTTCCATTCTCCTGGCTCAAGCGCGAATGGCTTAACAACGTGCAGCCCTCTTCTGAACTCGTCAAATACCTGGCCTGCGAATATATCCCAGTCGCCTAATCTCATCGCGCGGTATAAATGTCCGGGAAGGAGTTTCATGCGGTCCTCATACCCGGGATCGTTTTTCATTAAAGCCGGATTGTCTTCCAGTCTGGACGGTATAAAACTTCGCGTAATAGGTATTTTTCCCGCTCCCCGCGATTCAACTACCCTGTGCACTTTGAAAGGCTCGTACCCGTCTATAAACCTTGACTTTATCCACGCATGGCCCACTTCGCCAGGATTGCCTGTCCCCCTCATGTAACACGGAACGCCCGCGGCAGACCGGCAGCGGATTATCATGTAACGCCATGCAAAATCTGTAGGATAGTTCCCCAGCTCATCGAATCCTATCCATGTGTATTGATGTCCCTGGTAATTTTTTACATCGCTGTCATGTTCCAGGTATCTGAACTTTAATGTCGCTCCGTTCGGAAATGTATAGGTCTTATTTTTCTGCGTGAATCTGCCGCCTAACGGTTTGTATATTTCATCAGCTCTTAAAAGTAATTCTTCTAACTCGCCGTATGTTCTGCGGAATAATATACCGCGGCAGTGTTTGCCGTATTTATTGACTCCTGCGTAATAGTCCATTAACAGAAAATCGCTCTTTCCGCCTCCTGCCGCTCCCCCGTAAAATAATTCAAACGCAGGCGACTTTAATGCAAGCGCTTGTTTGTAACTAGGCTTCCATAACACGTTATTTGATTTTACCCTGTCAATTTCTGTCATTTTTCCGATCATTTTTACACCCCTGTATCCATGATCTGATATTCCGCTTCCTGCGCTGTTGATGTCGCCGATATCTTGGTGTCCTCTTCCTTTAGCGCTTCCATGTCTTTATCTGTAAGACATACAACTGGGTTTATTATCGTATTGCCGTCTACTGGACGGACCATATCAAGATACCTTAACAGCAGTTCCAGCGCTTTTGTGCGGTCGTATAGCTTTATCTCTGTTCCGTTTTTTGTTTTTCTTATTCCTGATATACATAATGTTAGGTTTCCTAGTTCGTTCAGGTCTTTTTTTATTGTGCCGTACTGGTTTAATATGTCTTTAGGGTCGTAAAATGCAAGTGTTTTTAATTGATTAAGTATTTTGTATTCGTTTATTTGATCTTCTTCGTTTTGTCGGGCGCGCAGCAGTTTTATTATCGCTGTCTTTATCTTTTTATCTTTCATCATGCGTGACGCATTGGAGTGTATCGATGAATCTGTAGGCTGTTTGTCACCGCTTGAGAACGCTTTTATATATGCTGCTGTTGGATTTAAAAAACAGGTCTGATCTGTGCAGAAATATTCTACAAACTGCCTGCGGCGGCCGGTTAAACCTTCCCACCATATTGGCGCTTCTATGAATAAATCTTGCTGGTCGTCTTCCCGGCGCATGAATCTCCCTCACATATAACGAGTTCTCTGTTATTTGTGATAGGGTAATCCATGCCGGTTTCCCTGCGCACGAACTTCCCCCACTAATAACACGAGTGCTATTGTGATAGGACATTCCATGCCGGTTTCCCGACTCCTATCTGTCTTTTTTATTTATAAGGGCATTTTACCCTTTTTGTCAAGGGGGTTTTTATCTTTTTATTCAGAATAAAATATTATTTTCGTTTATATTATTCATGTTCATTTTATTAATAAACGCTGTTACTTCATTATCTACGATTATATCTTTTCTTTTTACTGGTCTTTTTAGAACGATTCCTTCGAGTGTTTTACAACGGCTTAACGCTACATATGTTTGTCCATGAGTAAATGCCCCGTTATCAAGATCTATAGTTACTTTTTCAAATGTTTTTCCTTGTGATTTATGTATTGTTATTGCCCATGCAAGCATTAATGGATACTGTGTGAATTCCCCTGTTTTATTTGCTTTTAAAATATCTAAATCCCTATCGTATACATAATCAACGGTTTCCCATGTGTTTTTATTTATTATATAGCATATACTGTTTATTTCTACTTCAATATTTTCATTTGATAAATTTTTTATTTTTCCAATAGTACCATTTACCCATTTACCATTTTTATCATTTACTAACATCATTACCTGTGCATTTTTTTTTAGTATTAATTCTTTTTCTGTAGGATAATCTTCTGGTTTTATATGCTCAAAGGAACCTTTAATATCTGCGTAATATGTAATGGGCGTTGTATTTAGATTTTTTAGCATTTTTTTATTTCTGTATTTTACAGTGTTTTTTCTTGTGCATAGCATTATTCTGTTTTCCTCATTATTTTCAACTGTATTTATTTGTTTATTTAATATATCTAGTATATTTTCATTTATTTTATTTTCTCTAATTGAATTTAATATATTTATAAAATTATTATCATTTTGTCTGAAAATTGTATCTAATTCATAAAATAAAAAAAATGCATTTTTAAATGCATCTGAATTAAAGAAGTACGGTCCTTTATATTTTATTTGAAAATAATCAATAATTCTTAACTCTCTGTTAAATAATTCCTTTCCTTTATATGTTATTTTTACTTTTTCTTTACCTACAACAGGCGGCAGCTGGTACATGTCTCCAATAAATATCATCTGTACCCCGCCAAATGGCTTATAATTTTTCCTATGTTTTTTTAATACATAATCTATTCCTTGAATTAAATCTGCTCTTACCATTGATATCTCATCAATAATTATTGTTTCTACTATTTTATATAAATCTATATCTCTTTCCTTGTAATTTATTCTTTCTATAACATCACTAGTTATTACTTCCGGTGGAAATTTAAAAAACGCATGTATTGTTTTACCTCTAATATTTAAAGCAGCTACTCCAGTTGGTGCAAGATATACTGTGTTTTTTTTAGTCTTTGTTTTATAATAATCTATTAATGTTGATTTACCTGTGCCTGCTTTACCAGTTATAAATATTGAATTATATGTTTTTTCCATTAGTTCAAAAATATCTTTAAATACATCTTCATTAAAATTTACCGGTAATTCATTCTGCTTTGCAGATTGATTATAAATATTTTCTTGAAAATAAATATTATCTTCGGTATTTTGTTTTTTTTCATTATTATTACTGTTACTTAAATAAGTATTGATGTGTTGATAATTATTTACTTCACTTTTTGGGTCTTCTGTTTTGTCTTCTAATGTTCGTTTGTTCTTTTTATTACGCTTTATTGATGAAAATGACATTAATATTATCAATATAACCAGTATTATTATCCATACCATACCTTATTATAAAACAATATTTTAATATTTTCAACAATATGTAATTATTTTACCGCAGTAACCAGACTACCAGACAAATTCATGAATAAAGTTTTTATATATCTATTAAATAATATAAATATTATTTAATACTTTCCATACATAAGTATGGAAGTCTGGTTATTAAAGCGCGTAAGTCCTTATATAGTATGTAATTACATGATACCAGACTGCTAAAAATAGTCCGGTTACAGTCTGGTAGTCTGGCTGTTTTTTGTGCCTTATTAATACAAATTTTCCTGTTCTTCTTCATTTTTTACAATTATCGCAGGGGTATTAGAGGGTAAAATAGCCCTTAATTAAGCAAAATACCAGACTCTCCACGTAAGTCTGGTATTTGAATAAATGAGATTGTTTAATTTTCTATTGATTATTACCGCGGATTATCCGCTTCTGTCTTTTGGAGGTGAGGTAGTGCTGGTTTTTATTTTTATATCTGTGTAAAACCACTTGCCTTCTATTTTTTTCTTTTTTACATGGAAAATCAGGTACTCGCCGAATTTGTTCTGCCCCATTACTTTGCGTATTTTCTCTTTCTCTGTGGCCCATTTGTAAAAATCTTCATACAGGCTTGTCGCGTTTTCTATGTTCCCTTCAGCTTTTTCTGTCCGTTCCTTTACCCAGCGCCCTACAAGGTCTTCGCTTTCTATGTACTCTGCGCTTGTTTCGTCTATCACCTCGCATGGCGGAAATGCTTTCGGACCTTCGCCATTTCTGTAATATTCATGCGCAAACCAGATTAAAAGGGAAAGTATCTGCGGCGCTTCTTCTTTTAATAATTGCCGGTGCAGGTTAACTACCAGTTCGTTGTCCGGAACAGTGTAATCAAACGGTATCATCCTGATGCGCCTACGAGTGGCCATTCCCGTATTTTTCAATGTCAATTTTGGATTGCTGCCTATCGCTATTTTGCATACAGGTTTAAACAAAAAATCTTTTAAATATTTCCTCTTCGCGTTTATTGCATCTCCTGCTGTGATGGAATTAAGCATATCCATATTTAACCGGCCTTCAGGAGCGTCTATCAGTACTCCAAGCCTAATTCCCGGAAGCCCGGCAAGGTCAAACTGGCTTTGAAATCTGTTTTCTATTATTATGTCCTTTGATATTGGCGCAGCATAATCTCCAAATAATTCCATCATTAAATTTAACAGTACTGATTTTCCGTTCTTCCCCTGCCCGTGGAAGTTGACAAAGAAGGACGCGCCGTTATCGCCTGTCAGGCTGTAACCAAAATAAGACAATATATAAAATGACAGATCGCTTCTCCTTACGCCTTCCTTACTGGTTATCTTAATCATAAAATCTTCAAACTTTTTAGGAATTTCCGGCAGCGTCCATCTGCCGTTTTTCCATTCCAGACCTGACGCTTTACACATTGTACTCTTGGCAAACATATCTTCAGGTTCTACCTTACGCGTGTATCCTGTTCGTAAATTATACATGTCGCCTTTACAATTTAGCAGATCCGGATCTGCGTCAAACATTTCCTGCTCTACGGTTATTGTAGTGTCATGTTTTAAAATATTTTTTATCGAGCTTATTCCGGCAGATGAAAGTATATGTCTGGCGAATGTTATTTCACCTGCGTTTGAATCATAAGAATTTTCAAATAACAAATGCCCAAAGTGTGTTATTACGCGCTGTACTACCGATTCTGCATAATGCTCAGTCCAGCGTCCTTCGTCTTCTCTATAAACAAGCCAGCCTATCTGCGGACAAAAACGTATATATCGCCCGCAGGCCGTTACTATAGCGTGCGCCAGGGACGCTTCGTTAATATCGTAGTTGTCATAATAAAACTCATTAAAATTCTTTGGTATCTTATTAATAATATAAGACGCCAGTTTTCCGGATTCGGTTTCCTCGCGCTTGTCGGATACCCTCGTCTTTAAGCCTTTATGATGATAATAGTCTTTTATTACAGGTCTTGCCAATTATTCCTACTTAAGCAAATCTAAGCTGCTTCGCAAACTCCGGCGCGGCCAGCGGTACCGCGTATGTGTCTGATAATTCGCGCAGATACGTTTTCCCGCCAATGAGCGGAAAAACGCCTGCGGCTGACAGTTCATATTCTATCCAGGTGATTCCCTGGGCTTGATTGTATAGTTCCTTTGTTGTTCCAATATCGTCTGCTATATCTTCATGAGTACGGCCGCTCTCTTCTATAAGTATTTCTACCCGCTCTTCTATAACTTTAGAAAGATCAAGTGTTTGGAGAATACGCCAAAGCGCCTGGTGGCGCTTGTCTATGAACTGCCGCCATGTTACATTGTACTTTTCTGTAACCTGACGCAGATCATTGTTGTCAATGTCAGCTAACACTGCACTCAGGAATTGTTTCTCAAGTTCAATGCGTTCCTTTTTCGTTTTACGGTGCGGTCTTTTGCTAGCTGTCTTCTTCATTACTATCCCCATGGGCCGCGGCGGCTTTTTCGCCCGCTTTCTTCTTTGCTTCTTTTTTTTCTTTGGGCTTTAGCGCTTTTTCCGTCACTTCGTTTGCGGCATCAAAGTAAAGTTCTTTGTATTCATCTATGCTCATGGATGCGTATTGCCAGAATATATTATCTTTTTTATCAATGTTTTTTAATTCGTCAAGATCAGGCGCTTCGCGAGAAAATCCTATACTCAGCATTAAAAAATGGAATAACTGCTGCGCTTCGCCGCTTAAGCCGTCGAATATCTGTTTAATTGTTTTTTCTCCAAATAAACTTTTATACCATTTTTTTTGAACATCGTTGAAATTTCTTTCCAGGAATGATTTATCTCCATATATTTCTTCATCAGCTAATCGCATAAACATTGTTAAATAATCGTGCGGCGGTTCTTTACCTGTTTTTTCCAGTTCTATCCGCCTTTCGATAACGCGCTCGAATACCATATCCTTTATATCATTCCTGAAATTGTAATCGGATATTTTTTTATCTTTTAATTTTTTTGCAAGTTCTTGTGATGTTATTCCGTTATAGTCCGCTAAAACTTTCATCGTTTCACGGCCGTAATCGTTGACATTAACATTACTGCTTTTGTCATCATCAACAATTGTTTTTTCTCTTTGAAGTCTCTCTTTGTATCCAACCCGCCTTACATCTATTTTTCCGTTATAATCACAATGAACTTTCCAGCAGGCATTTTTCTTTTTATTTGTCTCGCCTGTAAAGTCATAATCCTTGTCTCGTAAAATGTCATAACGAATATTTTCCAAATTCACATGAGTCGCTTTTTTATAAAGCAGCTCTGGTATGCCGCCTGTAAAATAAACCTTGTTATCGGTTTGTACGCCTCCTTCAGTCATTTGTTTAATTTGTATCAGTATCGCCGCGCTTATCATTTCATACCATTTTACGCGGTAACAGTCCGCGTCAAGGCAAACATCGTCCAGATGCTGGTACTCGTCAAACAATTCATTGCCCTGGTTGTGCGTCCGTTTGGAACAGTTTGTGCAGCCTTTAATACATTCTTTAATGGTGAAGCGCTGTTTTTTGTTTACAAATTGAAATATTGCGCTTTTTTCTATTTCTTTATCTTTGTTTTTATTTAATTTAAAAAATACTTTCTGATCCCCTTCCGGGAGCTCCGCAAGTACTGCGGCTCCGGCAATATTGATTATTCCGTCACGGAACATTCCTTTTAGTTCTTCGTCAAGCCCCGATAACCGCAAGCGTTTGTAAATCGCTGACTGGCTGCGTGCGTAATATTTTGAAATCTCTTCAACTGTCGAGCCGTTGTCGGCCATGTGCTGGAACAGCGCCGCTTCATCAAGCGGATGCATTTCCTGCCGGTTTATATTTTCCGCTAACGCTATTTCTTCATTGTTTCGCGAATCCTCTTTTACATACACGATACATAATTCTTCTTTCCTTCCCAGCCTCTTTGCCGCTTCTATCCTGCGGCGTCCTGCAATCACATTGTAACATTCCATTTTCATAGCACCCGTGAAACGCAATACCGGAGGCTCGATAATCCCGTGTTTTTGAATGCTGCCCATCAGCTGTTCAAAGCCGTCATCTTTGGTGTACTTGCGGTTACTCTCGCTGGTTATTTTTTTTAATTCAATCATTTTAATTGATACCGTTGTGTTTTCACTCATATACATCTCCTAATTAATATTTTTTCCCGCCCATACAGGCAGGCAATATATAATAAAAACCTTCTGGAACATGTTATAATCCCAGGTAAAAAAATATTATTCTTCGCTAAACAGATCCAATGTAACACTGTAGTTTTGCCATATAACTTCTTTGCCTGAATTTCCGCTTTCATCAAATGATGAAATATAAATTTTATTAAAATTTTTTAAATGAGATTCGTATATTTCGTTCTCGTAACCTGACAGTATTATCTTTGCCTTTGAATCATTTATTAAATCACATAGGCGAATATGATCTTCGTCCGTCATCTCATGCGAATATTTTTTTCTGTTTTTTCTTGTGTTTAATATATAAGGCGGATCCAGATACATCAGTACATATTCACGGTTATATTTCTCTATTAAAGTGAAAGCATCCTGATTTTCTATCTGAACTATGTTTTTATTTTTAGGTCTTAATCTGGATGATGCTCCCTGTATTAATTCTGGTAATTGATTAAATCCTGCGATATTTCCGTTATCTGATATTTTATTATGTCTCCATCCAGAATAGCCTTTTCCTCTGGATCCATCAGCTCCGATTGAAAACCAGCACCGTACTAAAAAACGTCTTGCGTTTTCCGTTTCCGATTCAACTCTATCATACGATTCTTCGTATTCCTGTCTGCTCCATGGCGTATTTTCTATTAATCTTGAAAGCTCGTCTGCATTTACCCTGATCTGTAGAAATAAATTATACACGTCTTCATTTAAATCGTTTATTGTTTCCACTATGCTTGGAGCTTTTCTGAAAAAGACTGTTCCGGAACCAAAGAAAGGTTCTATGTATGTCATGTTACGGTAATCTTCCGGAAATAATGAAATTATTTTATCCGCTATCATGTTCTTTGAGTCCGGATATTTTAAAATGTTACATGTCATTTTAGGGTTTCCTTTTAACTTGCTTCCGCGTCAATAGCGTTATTGCCGCTCCATATCACATGTACTCCGTTAAATGGAAAATCGTTTTCTATCTCTTTGATTTTGTTTGTTACAAAATTCCAGTTGCATACCATGGAATGCGGTATCCAGAACTGGACATTCGTTATCTTACTGTCCGGATGTTTCACCTTGCCACGCAGAAGATACGCGGCGTGCGTTTCGCTCATTAGTTCAAATTCTTTTAACGCGTTAAAATTAATGTGCTTGCAGTGATCCCTTTTTGCTATGTGAAACGCTTTCCATCCAGCGGGTGTCAGTGTGTTGTCGCTTCTTAACCAGCGCTTTTGAATCCAAAAATTAATTCCGTCATGCAGCATTAAAATCGCTCTTTCTGTTTTTCTTTCTACCGTCATCTGCTTTTCTCCTTTTTGTAGAAAAACTTTTATTACTTGTTTTTAGGTTTGTTTATGCTATTTTTGCCAGCTTTTGTAATGATTTTTTCCTCATTATTAAAGCTTTTTTCGCAAGCTCCCTTGATTCGTACCAGTTAATGATCAGCGTCGATCCGTACCAGTTATCGTCGTGTGTGTTTTCCGGTTTTACTTTTTGATCCGGTGGGCTGTAAACCATTTCTGCGGTCGCCGTGTCATCCGCATTGTTAATCTCTGTTTTTACTCCGTAGTAAATGTTTGGATTATTTTGCATTTTTAGCCTCCTTTAATTGCTTGCCGATAAAAATGCCTCCTCTGTAATGGATTACTATTACAGGGAGGCTGATAAATTTTCCGCTTTACCAGAAAATTTAATACCGAAATTTGTACATATAGCTGGTAATCCTTACAGCTACTGTCTAAAAAAGTAGTGTCTAAAAAACAGTACTTTTTATAACTCTTTATGGGATAAGGAATTAGCGTGTGGTTTTTAGATCATGATCTTACACAAACGGTAACTGCTGCGGGCGCTGTTCGCGCTCTCGGGGTTCGGTCGGCTAGGTCATGGCTAAAGCCATTCCCACGCCTCACTACACCACATTTTTTTGTGCCCGTAAAACGCTTCGCGTTTTCCTTATCGGGCACAAAAAAACG
>JGI24695J34938_10000482_pt1 | contig 38779 bp, 27 predicted proteins | sample TergutCo191P3_FD_34938 | JGI IMG/M metagenome (IMG submission 34938)
TTGCAGACCGACCAATTTTTTTAGTAAACTGTATTAAGACTGGCTCCAAATGCCTAACAGAGAGGGTTGCAGACCGACCAATTTTTTTAGTAAACTGTATTACAATTAAAAGACATCGTCGAATATCTTGGTTGCAGACCGACCAATTTTTTTAGTAAACTGTATTAAAATTAGAAATTATTAAAAATGTTCGATAGTTGCAGACCGACCAATTTTTTTAGTAAACTGTATTCGGGAGAAAACCACGGCACTGCCAGTCAAAGTTGCAGACCGACCAATTTTTTTAGTAAACTGTATTTTATGGCGGAAATAAAAGCATTGAGGCGCTGTTGCAGACCGACCAATTTTTTTAGTAAACTGTATTGAGAAGACGTAGCTAATCAAGAACGTTGGAGTTGCAGACCGACCAATTTTTTTAGTAAACTGTATTCAAAAGTTTAATTATTGAATTGGATATAAGTTGCAGACCGACCAATTTTTTTAGTAAACTGTATTCGGAGCCGGATGCCCAGACAATAGAGCGATGTTGCAGACCGACCAATTTTTTTAGTAAACTGTATTCGTTAGCCGCAATGGGAGACTCTGCCGGAGGTTGCAGACCGACCAATTTTTTTAGTAAACTGTATTTTGTCCAGCCGGTCAAAGTCGAGCCTGTGGGTTGCAGACCGACCAATTTTTTTAGTAAACTGTATTCCGGGGGAAATTCTTATGGGCCCGGTGACGGTTGCAGACCGACCAATTTTTTTAGTAAACTGTATTTATTTGTAATCTTTCATAAGCCCCCCATCGGGTTGCAGACCGACCAATTTTTTTAGTAAACTGTATTAAAGTTTTCCGCTCATAATGCTCTGGTTGGTTGCAGACCGACCAATTTTTTTAGTAAACTGTATTAAAGTTTTAAGTCGCTTGTGGCTGAGGGTAGTTGCAGACCGACCAATTTTTTTAGTAAACTGTATTAGGTGTCGGCTAATTCCTTACAAGATAAGGAGTTAGCCGGCAAGGTCTGTAAAAAAAAGACGTTAAAAAAGCAGTAATTGAGAAGGTTTTTGCTTGTTTTTTTCTTTAATTTTCCCGGAAAATGAAATAATTCCTTCATATTGTTTATCCGTAATTACTAAAATATCAACTTTGCCCTTTGGCGGAAGTTTATCTTGAATACCTTTAATGTATCCTTCTAAAGCTTCCTTACCTGACAATAACCTGTAGTATACAGAAAATTGGCTCATATGAAAACCTTGATCAAGCAGGGATTTCCTAAAAAGAGATGCTATTTTCTTTTCGGCGGGAGTAATAACAGGCAAATCAAAAAGGACTATCATCCACATAAGTTTATAAGAGCTAAGAGTTGTCATTTTTTGATAATAATAAACCGGCAATCTCAATTTGAGGTGTTTTTGCTTTAAAAGAGCTTACTAATGAAAATGCTAGTTTTTCCATGGCTGTATATAGCGGCGTAGTTTCATTGTTAAAATATAGATCTGCCCAAAGGAAAGCGCTTATTGTTTGTTTGGCTGCTGCGTTCATTTCATTTATATCGGATTCAATAGCTTGTTTTACATAAAAATCAACAAGCGGCCGATAAGGTTCCATAATATCATCAGCCAGAGGAAAAGGATTGGTACTGCTTTCATGATGTATGCCAAAAATCGGATTTAACCCTGCCGCACAGATAACTCTGGCTGCGCATGCTCTGAGTAAAGCATATCCATAATTCAAAAGTGCATTCGGCCAGACACCATCGGGATGCCGTGAAAAATCCTCTCCAAATAGACTCTTCCAATAAACTCTTGCACCGCTGGCTTCCCGATTCTGCGGATCTCCGGATTGAACTTTTTTTGCGTACATACTTATTTGATTTGATTTTTCATGTTTCCCGTAAAACCTAAGAACCTCGCTTTGATGCGTAAGTTTTGCAATGACAATTGACTGCCAAAGACGTTTTTTTAGCGGTTGACTTGCTAAACTTTGCAACCTTACGCGTAAAGCGGTTTCATAATTTGCATTTACCGGAAGAACCAACGCGGAAGGCATTCCCTTGGAACCGCAAAGAATCGTAACTGCTCCACGTTCAGCAAGACTGACAAGAGCTTCTTTTGTACAGGTAGCTCCGAAAGCCGAAATCATCAGCACGCCAATATCATCAAGCGGAACTTCTCCGAAAAACTCATCTCCTTTTTTTATGGTGATAAATCCGCGGCTCTTTGAAATAAAACGGCCATTCTCGCTTACATCTACAATTCTTGGTATCATTATTATGATGATCGGTAAATAAGCTTCCCATCAACAGTGATTTTTACCATTTTTATTTTATATTCATTAAACAAAACATTAATAGATTTAAAATTTTGGCTTTCAATATCCGGAGACCAAAAAGCTGTAGTTAGATTTATATTCGTATTCTTCTTCCATGAGGCTATAGTATCACTGGCATACAGAGGACGTATATCAATTAAATTTCGAGTAGTAGCAAATCCAGCAATTCGGCAAAATTCCTGTTCATTATCATTCTGTAAAAGTATAATATCGTTTTTACAAAGCCTCATTAACAATTTTGCTGCCGAATGCTCATGTCTCTTAACGTTCTTCCCGCCAAGTAATAACTGCCGCATTGCTTCAGGTCTTGATATAAACACACCTTCATATTTATATTTTCCCTTCGATTGAGGGATTTTCCAAATATCTGCACAATAAAAATCTCCGGGCATATATGCTTTGTTGTCACATGAATTAATAGAAACAGGAACTTGATCTTTTGGAAAATACCGAATCGAAAAAATACCTGTTTTGTTACTATATTTATTTAATACATCCTGCAATTTTTGTCCGGTTTTAACAGGATTGGATGTAACGAATATTTGAATTTTTTCCCGTAAAATTTTATCCGCAATATTCGGAATATCTCTTTCAGATAATGATTCAAGCGGCGCACGCGTTACCCATTTATCTTGAAATATATTGAAATATTTATATTTCTTTTGAAAAATTATTTTTGCTTTTTTAAATCCTTCTTTTTGAATTATCTGAGATATATCGTTTTGTATTGACTTTGGAACAATTCGGCAAATTTCATTTTCTTTAAGATCATCTGAATTAATTTGTTCTATATAAGAATGCTTTGACAAAGCGGTTTCGGCATAAAGTTTTCCTTCTTTACCGTGATCCAATTTATAAGAAATAATAATTAATTTTAACTTTTCTTCAATTTCATTTCTCTTTATGGGACACGAAGGAGCGTCTATTTCTCTGTAACCTCTTCCGCTGTTAATTCTGGCGGCTTCTGATAAAAGGTTACGATCGCATAAACCGATAACAAGCGCATCAAGCGCATGATGACGATGATCGCTTCTATTTTTATACCAGGTATCATGTCCCCGATTTAACAAAGTATTTAATCCCCAAAAACCGCGGAGTAAAGCTGTAAGTCTGCCCGGTGTAACCCAAATGTTACTACTTTTACAAATAACAGAGAGATATTCCTTGCTTGCTCTCGAAAGATACGCGGTATCAGTTATTTGCCTGTCTAAAAAACCTCCTTCTTCCTCATTAAACTTTTTCATCGCATCTGGGTAAAATTTACGCCTTTTGTTAAATGGCAATTTTGCCGCAAGTTCCATAATGCGATTCCAATCATATCCTTTTGGATTATTCCCAAAAGCTTCAAATGGACTTTGATTTTTTTTTATTTGATTACACTGCCGGTGCGCTGCCGTTAAGTTATCGCGGGAATTAAGCAGAGTTCTGGAATAAGGAAGAATGTGATCTATCTCTACATTACCGGATAACAATTGATTTGCAGAAATTGTTTTACCGCAGTAAGGACAAAGCCTCGCAATTCCTTCTGCTGCAAGTTCTTCCCATAATTTATATTTCTTAATATCTTCGCTGCCGACTTTTATTAAACCAAGATCAGACAATTCCTTTTTTATCCGCTCATTATTCCTTTGGTTTTTTGTTTGCTCTCTGAAAAGTTCGTCTTTTCTTGTTTTGCTTAACTTAAGATCCCTGCTTACTTCCATTATAATCTGATTAGGATTTCCATATCGGCGAATCAGCGCATTAACAAGTTTTCGTAATTGGTTCAAAGCTATATGCACAGTCGGGTTTGGAATGTAACCGTATTGTTTTTCATCATTTCCTTTAAAGCTTTCACCTCTGGCTCCGCTTACCTGCCCGGCAAGAACTTTTCCGTAATAAGGAAGGGAGCGTTGTATTTCTTTTTGTTCTTTTTTTGAATGATGTAAACCCATATATTTTACAGCTTCAGAATATTGCATCCATTCTTTTATCATTACTTCAGAACAATCAATCATAAAACGGGATGAAATCATTGTTGTTCCTACAGGAATATTATAACCGGAAATTTTTTGTACTTGTTCGTTAGTTAGTCCAAAAGTTTTTAAAAAATTATAAATTACACTTTCATCATCTTCAATCATTAATTTTTCAATAATCTCATCTTGTTTTTTAATATCCTGCTCATCCCACACTTTACCAAAATACTCAGGTTTGCGAAATTCAACCGATGTTTCATTGCCTTTAAGTTTATCCCTTTTATTATCTTCTAGATTAAACGAGCCTGTGTAGTTTTCTCCAAATAATTTTCTTATTCGATCAAAAGAAATTGATTTTTGAGAATTCAAAGTTTCAAATAATTTTAATTTCAATTCTGAAGGGATTTGTTCTTCTATGTTCTCATCATTGTAATATCTTAGATTAGTAATATCCTGCAATATTCTAAAACGATGAGCCGAAGGAAAAGCCTTGTAGCCGCGATCTTCATCGGTATAAAATTGACATCTTCCTCGTTCAGGCCGTTTAAGAGGCCGCTGGAAGAAGATTAACCAATGAAGCCTGTCCCAATTAATTTCTTTATAATATGTTTCCTGTTTCTTCCTGATTGCGGCAAATTCATTTTCGTACATTTCTCTGGAAGGATAAATAGTATAAATAATTTTTGTCTTTTCTGTTTTCGCTTTAAACCGCACAGAATTACCTGCTTCCCGATGTTTACAAAGCCATTGCCCAAGAGTAAATCCTTGTAATTCTGTTTTAAGAGTTTCTATTCCTCCTAACATTCCTTCTTTTTCTGCTTTGTTTTCCGCCTGCTGATCTTTACGTCCTGACTTAAAACCGCGGCGTACAGAAAATTGCATCATTACTCTTCCTAGTTCAAAAAGTTTTAATTTTCTTTCCAGAGCAGCCGCGCGGAGAATGTATGGATCAAGCTGCGCAATAGAATGTTGTTCTTCTCTTTCTTTAGGCATTAATTTATTATTTACAAGAAAGTTGAGCATTGCGTTTTTTCGTCTGATTTTCCTGTCCCGCTGACGGCGCATTTGACGTGCGTTTCGCCTTGCCTCATTAAGAGGCGTTCCAGTTTTAGCTTCTCTGCCGTCAGAGAAAATTCGCGCTCCCATGTCAAGAATTTTGATCGGTTTGGCTTCATTGTCCAGTTCTAAAGAAGTCCAGCCTATCGAATTTGTTCCAAGATCAAGCGCTAAACGCCACATAAATATCTCCTTTGTTATTAAAATTGTATTTTTTCTCTTTTCCGCTTTACAATCATTATACTATATGGTATAACATTTCTACAGTTTATTAAAATAATTGGTCGGTATGTTAACAAGACCTCCCGCAAGGGTTGTGTCACAAAATGACGCTGTAAAGCGTGGAGAAAGGAGGGTACGCCCTCCTTTTTTTATTTGTGTTGTTTGATAACTTCAGTTATTGAACAACTTCCTTAAAAATGCATTTTTGTAAGGTTTTCTCCTGAAAAAATGCAGGACTTGTGAGACAACTGACCGAGTTGTCGAACAAGTCAAATGTACTTGCCGATCATCGAAAGTAGATTTTCTTTTTCAAACGGTTTTAAAATAAAATCTACAACGCCAAGTTCCAAACCTTTTTCTTTGATGGAGTCATCGATCGTGCCGGAGAGCAATATGACGGAAATGTTTGCATAGGCGGGATTATTTCTAAGAAGCCGCAGCGCTTCGAAGCCGTCTGTTTCGGGCATTAGAATATCAAGAAGAATCAAATCGGGTGTTAATTTTTCCATCAAAGAAAACATTTTTTCCGCCGATTGAATTGTCATGACTCTGTACAAATCTTTAAGCGCTTCTTTAATAATGATCAAGTTCATTTTGCTGTCGTCAACTATGAAAATTGTTTTTTGCATGTATACCTCAAATTAATCGGGATACCGAAAATAATCTTATCAATTATAATGTTATCATACAGCGGAAATCAAATAAATCAATCTATTGCTTTCGCATTTTGGATTAATTAAAATAAAAATGGTGGTAGATTTTGTTTTTAAAGAGTATATTTCGGTATATAAAATATTGTTTAAAAAACATAAATTATCTTCCCGGCGTTACAAATATTCACATTTTGTCAAATGCTAATGGGCGATTATTTAATATTTATGTACATACTTGTTTTTCAAATGCCGTATAAGGTATAATAAATGAGGAATTTTGATTAGATAATTCTGAGCTTGGCAAAGGATTTTTTATGCGTCCGGTAAAACGGTTTTGTTCCTTTTTCTCGATCATAATCCTGATTGTTTTTTTTGGCTGTAGTGATACTTCTATAGAAAAAAGAAGCAGCTTCTCCGCTATTTTATCCGGTGCGGAACGATTACCTCAATCGTTCCGTGATGTCCGCGGTATTAACAATGATGAAATTTCGGCAATCGAAGAATTACAAAAACAGAATCGCCTTTTTATTTACGGCATGCCTCTTAGTACCGAAGCGTTTGAAGATGATAACGGAATTATCAGGGGATACGCGGCTCTGCTCTGCGACTGGCTGACGAATTTTTTCGGGATACCGTTTCGTCCGCTTTTATATGAATGGCAGGAACTGCTGGAAGGTCTTGAGTCAAGAGAAATTTCTTTTTCCGGCGAATTATCCAAAACACCCGAAAATTCAAGTATTTACTATATGACGAGCGAGATCGCTTCCCGTCCCATAAAACTTTTCCGCCTTTCTTCGGGCATCCCTCTTGATCAAATTGTAAGAGATCGTTCGATTCGATGCGGTTTTATAGAAGGAACCGGCGTTACCGATGTAGTAACCGCCGAAATGGAAACCGGCACATACGAAATTATAATGCTGAACGACATCAATCTTGTTTATGACGCGTTTTTAAACGGAACGATAGACGCTTTTTATTGCTCGGGTTCTGCCGGAGCGAATTTTATTCAATACAGCGATATAACAGTCAATCATTTTTATCCGCTGACTTACAAACCTGTTTCGCTCGCCACAAAGGATACGGAACTTATTCCCGTTATTTCGATAGTCGAAAAATTGCTGGATGACGGCGGCATTCGTTTTTTAACTTCGATGTATAACCAGGGATACCGCGAATACCTTTACAGGAAATTTAAACTGCAGCTTACAAATGAAGAATTAAATTATTTAAACGCAAAGCCGGAAGTTTTAATCGGAGTTTCTCCCGGAAATTATCCCGGATCATTTTATGATAAACGCGAAAGCGAATGGAGAGGAATTTCTCTCGATATACTCAGCGAAATTTCATCCTTTACCGGATTAAAATTCAAGCGTGTAAATGATCATCATGTTGAATTTCCGGCGTTATATCAAATGCTGTTACACGGAGAAATTGCGCTGGTTCCCGAATTAACCAAAACGCCGGAACGCGCCAATCAATTTTTATGGCTTGATTCTTTAAAGTTAAAAGACAATTACGCGCTGATTTCTCATGTTGATTTTCCCGACGTAAAAGAAAACGAAATATTATATATTAATGTAGGGCTTGCGAAAAATACCGCGTATCATTCGATCTTCATGAAGTGGTTTCCTAACCACATGAATATCAACGAATATGAATCTGTAGAAGAAGCGTTTGCTGCTCTTCTCCGCGGCGAAGTAGAAATGGTTATGGCGAATCAGCGGAGAATTTTATATCTTACTCATTATCTTGAACTTCCTGATTATAAAACGAATATCGTGTTTGATTATGAACTTGATTTAAAAATGGGGCTTAATATAAATCAAACGATTCTTAGTTCCATTCTGAACAAAGCGCTTGCCGTGATTGATACCGGCGCGATTGAAAATCACTGGATACGCCAGACTTATGATTACAGGGTTAAATTGGCGCAGGTAAGAATGCCCCTGCTTATCGGCTCTTCGGTTCTTTTATTGTTTGTGCTTTTATTACTTTTTATTATAGTTGTCAGATACCGCAAAGAAGGAATAAAACTTGAAGGTCTTGTTCAGGAACGCACCGCAAAATTAAGCGTCTATCAAAGAGATTTGGAAAAAGCGCTGGAGATCGCGAAAGCGGCAAACAATTCAAAAACAATTTTTCTTGCGAATATGAGCCACGAGATACGCACTCCGATGAACAGCATTATGGGTTTTTCGGAACTGGCTCTTGACGGCGAAGCGGATCCGAAGACCAGGGATTTTCTTGATAAAATCCGATCAAACATTGTATGGCTGCTTCAGATCATCAATGACATTCTTGATATTACAAAAATCGAATCCGGCAAAATGGAACTCGAAAAAATTCCTTTTGATATTCACGAGCTTTTTATCAACTGCAGAACTCTCGTTATGCCGAAAGCCGCCGAAAAAGGCGTTATTCTGCATTTTTACGCGGAGCCAAGCGTCGGAAAAAGACCGCTCGGAGATCCTACAAGGCTGCGTCAGGTTTTTGTAAACCTTCTTTCCAACGCGATTAAATTTACTAATTCGGGAATGGTTAAACTTCTTTCCGATGTTACAGGTGTCTCTGATAATACTATTACTATGCATTTCGAAATAAAAGACAGCGGCATCGGAATGACAAAAGAGCAAATCGATAAAATTTTTGATCCATTCACTCAGGGCGAATCCGGAACTACGCGCAAATACGGCGGTTCGGGGCTTGGTCTTGCGATAACTAAAAATATTATAGAAATGATGAACGGAAAATTAATCGTAGAGAGCACTCCGGGAGTCGGCAGTAAGTTCAGTTTTGATATTACTTTTGATACTATTCCGATTACCGAAAACGAAGTGCTGGAGAAAAAACTTACTTACAATGAATTAAAAAAACCTGTTTTTGAAGGAGAGGTTCTGATATGCGAAGATAACGAAATGAACAAGTTTGTTATTTCCGAGCACCTTTCAAGAGTCGGATTAAAAACCGTAATTGCAGATAACGGAAAAATCGGCGTTGATATGGTAAGGAAGCGCATTAAGAAAAAAGAAAAACAGTTTGATCTGATTTTCATGGATATGCACATGCCGGTCATGGACGGTTTTGAAGCATCCGCGGAAATTCTCAAGCTGAATCCGGATATACCGATGGTGGCGATGACAGCTAACATTATGATAGATGATGTTGAAATATATAAAGCAAGCGGTATGCATGATTGTTTGGGGAAGCCGTTCACATCCCAGGAGCTGTGGCGGTGTCTTTTGAAATATTTTAAACCGCTTAACGAATCGGTTTAAAAAATGATAAAAAAAAGGAATGTTTATGCGAAAATTAGCCCGAATTTTTTGTTTTGTAATTATTATTATCTTGCCGATCTTTCTTTCATCCTGCGGCGGTTCAGAGAATAATTCCGCTGCCGGAACATATCATTATACTTCGTTCAGGGATGTACCCGGCGTAACAGATGAAGAAATTAGAGCGGTAGAAGCGCTTCAAAAAAACCGTTCTTCGTTTGTTTACGGGATGATAATGACAAACGAAACATTTTATAATCAAGACGGCAATGTCGGCGGTTTTTCCGCTTACATGTGCGGCTGGCTTTCGGAGCTTATCGGAATTCCTTTTAAACCGGCGATTTATTTTTGGAATGATCTGCGAAGCGGGCTTGCTTCGGGCGAGATTGATTTTTCGGGCGAATTTACAGCTAACGACGAGCGCCGGAAAACTTTATTTATGACCGACGCTATCGCGGAACGTTCGGTGAAATATATGCGTCTTGCCGGCAGCGTTCCGCTTCAGTATATTGCTTCCGTGCGCCCGCTGCGTTACGCGTTTCTTGAAGGCGCGACAACCGTTAACGATGTATCAAGAAATTTAAGAAATGAAGTTTACGAGACAATACTTGTAAGCAATTCCGAGACGGCTTACAGGCTTTTAAAAGAAGGCGAAATTGACGCTTTCTTCGGCGAAGGAATAGAAGCTTTTTTTGACAGTTATCCCGATGTTGTTGCGTATAACGTTTTTCCCATTATTCATGTTCCGGTTTCTCTTACAACGCAAAACCCCGAACTCGAAGTTATAATTTCGGTTGTGCAGAAAGCGCTGGAAGGCGGTGGAATTCGTCATTTAACGGAACTTTACAATAAAGGCGAATTGGAATATATGAGGCATAAATTGTTTATGCGGCTTAACGACGAAGAAAAAACATATATAAAAAATAATCCGGTTATCGCTTTTGCCGCGGAGCACGACACTTATCCGATAAGTTTTTACGACACGTATGAAAATGTATGGCAGGGGATCGCTTTTGATGTTCTTAAAGAAATCGAACTCTTGACCGGTTTAACTTTTAAAACCATTAACGAACCGGATACCCAATGGCCGGTTCTTTTAAAAATGCTTGAAGACGGCGAAGCTTCGATGATTTCGGAATTGATTTATACGGAAGACAGAAAGGGACGTTTTATCTGGCCGAAAAGTTATGTGTTTACCGATCATCCCGCGCTGCTTTCCAGAATGGATTTTCGCAGTGTTAAATTAAACGAAGTTTTATTTTTAAAAGTCGGACTGCTTACGGAGACGGGACAGAGCGCAATGTTCGATAACTGGTTTCCCGGTCACATGAATACCGTTTTTTATCCTAACATGGATGCCGCGTTCAGCGCGCTCGGAAAAGGCGACATAGACTTGCTGATGCTTTCTCACTCAAGGCTTTTAATGTATACGCATTTTCATGAGCAGGCAGGATATAAATCAAACATTGTTTTTGATTATCCTTTCGAATCTACTTTTGGTTTTTACAAAAACGAAGCCGTGCTTTGCTCCATTATCGATAAAGCGCTTATTCTTATAAACACAAAAGCCATTACGGATCAATGGATGTCAAAAACTTACGATTACAGGCGAAAGCTCGCCGAAGCGCGCACTCCGCTACTCGTAATTGTTTCCGCGATGTCATTGTGTATGTTCATTCTGCTTTCTGTCTTTTTGCAGAGAAAACGCAACGAAGGTAAAATGCTGGAAAAACTTGTAAAGGAACGCACCGGCGAGCTGAACAATTCGCAGAAGGAACTTGAAAAAGCGCTGCTGACCGCGCAGACCGCAAATCACGCGAAAACTACTTTCCTTGCAAACATGAGCCACGAAATTCGCACGCCGATGAACAGCATCCTCGGTTTTGCCGAACTCGGGCTTGACGGCGATGTTCCCGAAAAAACCAAGGAGTATCTGAGTAACATTAAAATGAATACAGAATGGCTGCTTCAGATTATAAATGACATACTTGATATTTCTAAAATCGAATCCGGCAAAATGGAACTTGAGAATATTCCTTTTAACATGCACGAACTTTTCGCAAGCTGCAGATTATTCGTTATGCCTAAAGCCGTCGAAAAAGGAATAGCGATTTATTTCTACGCCGAACCGAGTATCGGAAAAATGCCGCTCGGCGATCCTACAAGGCTGCGTCAGGTTCTTGTTAATCTTCTTTCCAACGCGATTAAATTTACAAATACCGGGATGATAAAAGTTCATGCCGCAATCACCGCGGAAACACAAAAGTCAATTACGATGCATTTTGAAGTTAAGGATTCCGGTATCGGCATGACAGACGAACAAATTAAAAAAATATTTGATCCGTTCGCCCAAGCGGAATCCGGCACAACCCGACAGTACGGCGGCACAGGTCTTGGACTGCCCATCACAAAAAATATTATCGAAATGATGGGCGGTACGCTCTCTGTCGAAAGCGTTCTTGGCGTTGGCAGCAAATTCAATTTTGATCTTGTTTTTGATACCATTAATATAGTAGAAGAAAAGAAACCGGAAGTAAAAAGCACTCATAAAAATATCAAGAAACCTTTATTTAAAGGCGAAATATTGTTATGCGAAGATAACGCGATGAATCAAATGGTTCTTTGCGAACATCTGTCCAGAGTCGGCATCGATACCGTTATCGCCGAAAACGGAAAAATAGGCGTCGAATTGGTTAAGGAACGCGTCGAAAAAGGTTCTAAAATGTTTGATTTAATTTTCATGGATATGCACATGCCCGTTATGGACGGCATAGAAGCTTCCTCGGAAATTATCAGATTAAACACCGGAATCCGCATCGTGGCGATGACAGCTAACATCATGTCGGATGATCTGGAAATTTATAAAACATGCGGAATGGACGGGTGTCTTGGCAAGCCGTTTACATCCCAGGAATTATGGCGATGCCTTCTGAAATATTTTACACCAATACCGGAGAGTGAATAAATGTCTGATATGAATGATGATGATCTGCTGGAAGCGGACCAGGAGTTTCAAAAAGCGCTTAAAGCTTTTTTCTTAAAAAACTATAAAAGTTTTATAACGGATATCAAAAATTTACTGGATACCGGTGATTTTGATTCGGCGTATCGTATGGTACACTCTTTAAAAGGAAACGCGGGACAGATTGGAAAAACAGACCTGCAAAAAACGGCAATGAATGTTGAGCAGTTTCTTAAAGGCGGCATGAATAATGTAACCGAAGACATGCTAAACGCGCTTGACGCCGAATTAAAGATTGTATTGGAAGAACTTGCGTCAGTTTTAGGAGCGGATGTATAATTAAAATATTATGATGCGGTTTTGGCTTATAGGTTCGATAATTTTATTCTTACTCATGCTGGCTCTTATAATAGTTCTTTTTGCTATGTTAATAAGAAAAAAGCGCAATGATATTGCTCTGGAACAGGTTGTAAAGGAGAGAACGCGCGAATTTGAGCTTCAGACTGTTACGCTGACCGCGCTGTTCGATTCGATTCCCGATCTTGTTTTTACCAAAGATTTAAATTTTAAATACATGCACTGTAATAAAAGTCTTCTGGAATATTTCGGCATACGCAGGGAAGACATTATCGGAAAAGGAGATGTTGACGGATTAAAGGCGCCGATTGACATCGCGAAAAAACATTTAGACATGGACAGAATGGTTGTGAATGAACGCAAAGCCGTTATCTGCGAAGAAATGATAATGAATCATGAAGGCGTAAAGCAGCTGTTTGAAACAATAAAAATTCCGCTTATTGTAAGCAATGTGATGGTCGGCTTTTTGGGAATATCGCGTAACATTACCAAACGCAAAGAAATGGAACAAGCCGCGTTAGCCGCGTCGCGTTCCAAGTCGGAGTTTCTTGCTGTTATGAGCCACGAGATCAGAACGCCGATGAACAGCATTGTAGGTTTTTCGGAACTTGCTCTCGACGGCGATATTAACTTAAAAACAAAAAATTATTTATTAAAGATTTTAGAAAACACCGAAGGGCTTTTACAGATAATTAACGATATACTTGATATTTCCAAGGTTGAAACGGGCAGAATGGAGCTTGATAAAATTCCTTTTGATTTGCACGAATTGCTTGAAAGCTGCCAGGCAATAATGACGCCGAAAGCCGATGAAAAATCCCTTATGCTTCATTTTTACGCCGAACCGAATTTGGGAAGAATGCCTGTCGGCGATCCCGCGAAATTACGGCAAATTTTTATAAACTTAATTTCTAATGCGATTAAATTTACAAACACGGGAATGGTTAAATTTTTTGTCGAAGTCAAGGATATTTCCGAAAACAAAATTACGATGCACTTTGAAATAAAAGATTCCGGCATCGGAATGTCTAAGGAACAGATAAGCAAAATTTTCGACGCTTTTATTCAGGGAGAAACAGGAACAACGCGTAAATTCGGCGGTACGGGGCTTGGTCTTCCGATAACAAAAAATATTATAGAATTAATGGGCGGAAAACTTAACGTCGAAAGCACTCCCGGAATAGGAAGTAAATTCTTTTTTAATATCACTTTTGATACTATCGATATTTCCAATGATGAAAAACTTGTAAAAAGATACGGGCACAAAGAAGTTGTTAAACCTGTCTTTGACGGCGAAGTTCTTATCTGCGAAGATAACACGATGAATCAGCAGGTTATATGCGAACATTTATCCCGGGTAGGATTAAAATATTTAGTTGCAGCTAACGGAAAAATCGGCGTTGATTTGGTTCAGGGAAGAAAAGACCACGGAGAAAAGCAGTTTGATCTTATTTTAATGGACATGAACATGCCGATTATGGACGGACTCGAGGCGACAAATAAAATATTTCAAATAGAAAATATTCCGATTGTGGCAATGACAGCTAATATAATGCATGCTGACAGGGAAATATACAAAAGAAACGGATTGAACGACTGTGTCGGCAAGCCGTTTACATCCCAGGAGCTGTGGCATTGTCTGTTAAAATATTTAACGCCGATAAAAGGCGGTGTGGTTAAAATTGATACATCGCCGGAAAATGAACTTGAGTTTCAAAAATCGCTTTTAATTTCTTTTTTAGACAGCAATAAAAACAGATTCAGCGAAATCACAAACGCGCTTAAAGAAAATGATATTGTTCTTGCACACAGGCTTGCTCACTCGCTTAAAAGCAACGCGGGTCAGATTGGAAAAACAGAATTACAAAAAGCTGCGCTGGAAGTGGAATTGCATCTTGTAAGGGAAGAAAATAAAACAAACGAAGAACAGCTTAACAAACTGGAAACAGAATTAAATCTTGTTTTATCCAAGATAGCCGGGGATATTTCCGATTCTTCCGAAGAAAATTCAGAATCCGGCTCTGAAGATAAAATCGATTAAAGTATATATTATTCACGTTTTTCTTTTAAGTAAATCGCAGAACTGAAAAAGGCTGTCAGCGGCATCGCGAATAAAATGCCAAGGCTTCCGGAAATAGCCTGTAAAATTTCTACCGCGAACATTTCGCTGTTAAATAAACTTGTCATTGAACTTGAAAAAACAGTTAGAATTAAAACTACAGACAATGAACTTCCTATGTACGCAAGAATTAATGTATCAGCCATGCTGCCCATAATATCTTTTCCTATTGTTATGCCGGATTGGAAAAGTTCTTTAAAAGAAATTATTTTAGCTTTTTCTTTTACTTCCCACAGCGATGACGATATTGATATTGATACATCCATTATTGCACCCATCGCTCCGATAATAATCCCCGCGAATATTACGGCGTTAAGATTAAGCTGAATATCCGCCGAAAGATTTATCAGATAACGCGAATGTTCGTCGACAATTCCCGTCAAAAAGAGAACTTTATCCATTATAACAGCGATAATACCTGCGATTATTACTCCGCCCGCGCATCCGGCCATGGAAGCGGCGGCTTTTTTGTTATATCCGATTACTATTAAATTCACCATTGCGATTGTATAAACGCATATAATTACAGACATTAAATAAATATTTTTTCCCGATAAAATCGCAGGAATAAAAACGGAAAAAATCGCGATACATGTAAAGCCAAGAGATAAAATTGTATTAAAACCTTTTTTGCCGCCGAAAATTATAAGGCAGATAATAAAAAAAAATCCGAGGAATATCAATTTATTTAACCGCGCGTATCCGTCAAAAACCCAGACCGACTCGGTTCTGAGCAAAAGAACATTGTCGCCTTTTTCAATTTCTTTTAATCTTCCTCTTATCATCGAACTGAAATTCTGTTCGGCTCTTACAAGCATGCCTTTGCGGCTGCCTCTTGTAATCTCCGCTTCGAATATTATTTTTTCGCCCTGCATGATCGGAGCGAAAGTTTCAAAGTCGTCAAAGTCATCGATAAAATCAAAATTCGGCTGAACGCGTTCAACAACTCTTTCAACTTTCGCGTTTACGATTTCCAGCGAAGGATTTTGAAATGTGATCATGCCGTTTTTTGCTATATTATTTCCGATTACAAGAAGCAGTACTGAGACACCGATTGTTATCAGATACGTTATTTTTATCTTAATCATTTTTCCAATATACTCTTTATCCAAGGTTTGTCAATGATACGCATTGACAAAATAAAAATTAAACGGTTTAATTATAACATGCGAAAAATTATTTTTGTTCTATTTTTACTGACATTGTTTTCGTCAACTTCTTTTTCTCAGACAAAAAAATTTATTTTAGAAATCACCAACGTTACCGTTAACGGCGGAAGGGTGCATGTGTCTATTTTTTTTACCGCCGAGGAATTCAAAAGAGAAATTCCGTCGACAGGAGTTACGCTAGAAAGCACCGGAACCGTTATATCGCATGAATTCGATCTTCCAATCGGCGAATATTTATTTTCGGCGTATCAGGATGCAAATAATAACGGAGAGTGTGATTTTTTTCTTGGTATTCCCAGAGAGCTGGTCGCGATATCAAATCATACCGGCAGAGGCATTCCCCCAAGAGATTTTAACAGGCTGAAAGTGCCTGTTAACGCGGCGACAGATAAAGTAACAATCCGTTTGCAAAAATTTTTATAAATATAATTTTTATTTTTTTTCTCCTGATGACATTATATAAAAATTTTTGTATGCTGGCAGAGAAGGAGTTAATAGTGTCAAATATTTCGGAAAATAAAAATCAATCAAAAACCCGCGGGATAAAAGTTATCATTGCCGGGAGTGTTATGCAGATGTTTCTGGGAATTCTTTATATATGGAGCATATTTGTAAGACCTGTCAGCGAAGTTTTTAACTGGCAGATAGAAAACGTTAAACTAACTTCGTCATTTATGCTTTGTTTCTTTGTTGTCGGAATTTTGACAGGCGGAAAGCTTCATATTAAAATCGGTTCGGAAAAAGTTGTTCTCTGCGGAGGACTAATGCTTGCTTTAGGAATGCTGACAACCGCGTTATTGCCTGCGAATGCAGCGCGGCTGATGTATATTACTTACGGAATTATCGGCGGGTTTGGAGTAGGATCGGCTTACAACGCGATCATCTGCGCCGTGCAAAAATGGTATCCGCAAAAACGCGGTCTTGTAACGGGCATTGTTGTCTGCGCGTTCGGATTATCTACGGTAATATTCGCTCCGTTAATTAATACACTAATACAAAGATTTGAACTTAAAAATACATTTTTTATACTCGCCGCTGTATTTTTCACGGCTACATTGTTATTGTTCAGATTAATCCGCCTGCCGGAAGAAATCACCTCGCCGAATCCGTCGTCAGCTAACACGGCAATAACGGCGTTACTCGCAAGAAGACAGTATGTTGTTACAGAAACCATAAAAACAAAACAATACTATTTAATCGCGTTTTCGCTGGCTGTAGCTACGGCTCCGTTTTTTATATTGAATCCTTCGTTTATAACTTATGCAGACGCGCGCGGAGTTCCCGAGTTTGGAACAATTATCGTAATGATGACAGGCGTTGCGAACGCGTGCGGGCGTCTTACGGTTCCGCTGTTATCTGACAGAATAGGACGCGAGAAAACTGCATTAACAGTTTTAGTTGTAACTTCAATCTGCGCGCTGTTTTTAACATTCGTACAGGGCGCCGCTTTTATCGCCGCTGTTTTGGCAACGGCTTTTTGTTTCGGCGGACTGCCGGGATTATACGCTGTACTCGCTTCGGATTATTTCGGAATAAAAAACGCGGGCGCAAATTACGGCGCGGTCATGGCAGGTTTCGCGTTATCCGCGTTAACCTTCCCGATGATTATCGGATTGATACATGCGGATACAATGAAATTTATAACGCTTTCGGCAATGGCAGCCGCGGGAGTTATCTTAATAATAATTCTTTTATCAGCAAAGAAAAAATTTGAGGAAAGCAATGCCTAAAAAATTGCTGATAGGAAATGAAGCTATCGCTCTGGGCGCAATACGCGCGGGCGTCAGCGTAGTAACGGGTTATCCCGGCACTCCTTCGACAGAAGTGCTGGAGAGTGTCGCTAAATATAATGAAAGCTGCGGCAGAGATCGCCGTATTTATGTTGAGTGGTCGGTTAACGAGAAAACCGCGCTGGAAGTCGCCGCGGGAGCAGCGTTTGCCGGAGCGCGTGTTATGGTAACAATGAAGCAAGTCGGCTTAAACGTAGCGTCCGATCCATTGATGAGTTTGAATTATCTTGGCGTGAAAGGCGGCATGGTGATCGTTGTCGCTGATGATCCGGGTCCCATTTCATCGCAGACAGAGCAGGACACAAGGCATTTTTCCAAACACGCAAAACTCGCGCTCTTCGATCCTTCAACGCCGGAAGAAGCTTACATAATGATCGCCGACGCGTTCGCTCATTCGGAAAAATACGGAGAACCTGTGCTGTTTCGTCCAACAACCCGCGTTTGTCATTCATGCGCTTCTGTTGAACTGTTAGACGATCTGCCAAGAATAAAACCGGCGGGTTTTGTAAAAAGTCCCGGCTGGGTAATTTTCCCGAAACTTTCATACACGAATAAATTTAAGATGGAAGAAAATTTAAAAAAGATGAGCGATGATTTCTCGGTATATAAAAATAATATTTTAACCGGAGTCAAAAACGGGGATACAGGCTGCGGCAAAGGAATTGTATCAGGAGGAGTCAGTTATACTTATACATGCGAAGCGCTCAATTCGGAAGAAATTAAAAACTTAAATTATAAATTTTTAAAAATATCATCTTATCCTTTTCCGGAAAAACTGGCTTTACAGTTTCTTGAGGGATTAAACGAAGTTCTTGTAATCGAAGAGCTCGATCCTGTAATCGAAAACGAGCTAATCCGTTTGTGCGGTCTTCATCAATTAAAAATAAAAATACTCGGAAAAGGAACGGGGAATGTTCAAATAGCGGGTGAAAACACGCCTGATAGCGTGTTAAACGCAATAAAAGTATTTTTTGAATTATCCCCGCGTTCAGCGTCTAACGTTCCCGATTCCGCGCTGCCGCCGCTGCCGGTTCGTCCTCCCGTTTTATGCGCGGGATGTTCGCATCGCGCCTCTTTTATCGCGGTTAAGGAAGCGGTAAGAGGAATCGCTGATAAAGCGGCGGGCGCGGTTTTTTCGGGAGACATCGGCTGTTACACGCTTGGCAACGCTGCTCCGCTTAACATGGTTGACACTTGCTTGTGCATGGGCGCAGGCATCACAATAGCTCAGGGGCTCCAGCGGGCGGAGCCTGACGCGCTTCATTTCGCGTTCATCGGAGATTCAACATTTTTTCATACAGGTATACCCGGAGTTATTAACGCTGTCTACAATCAAACTGATATTATTATTGTTATTCTCGATAACTCCACAACAGCAATGACCGGCAATCAGCCGCATCCGGGAATGGGAATGACGATGATGAATACAGTAACCGAAAAAATCAGCATAGAAAAAATAATTAACGCAATCGGCGTTGCCGCTTTAATTAAAGTAAATCCTTTTAATCAGGAAGAATCAAAAAAAGCTGTAGAAAATTTAATCGGGCAAAAAGGCGTTCGCGTTCTTTTATTTGAGGCGCCTTGCATAAATATCAAGGGGTCAGAAACTAAAAATCAAGGTTCAGTTTTAATTTCTGATAAATGCAGCGGATGTAAAGTTTGTATTTTAAAACTCGGCTGTCCCGCGATTAGTTTTGAAAATAAAAAAGCCGTAATTAATTCCGATTTATGTACAGGCTGCGGCATCTGCATGAGTTTGTGTCCGGTTTCGGCGATTATTGCGGGAAGTAAAAAATGATAAATATTTTAAAGGCAGTGATGTTATATGAAATTTAATTTGATGATCGCCGGCGTGGGGGGGCAGGGTACTGTGCTTGCTTCTAAATTGATTGCGGCTGCCGCGATGAAAAATGGTTTTGATGTGCGTACCACAGAAACAATCGGCATGGCGCAGAGGGGCGGCAGCGTTTTCGGTCATGTGCGTATCGGAGAAAATATTTTTTCGCCGCTGATTCCGCCGGGAGAAGCTGATCTAATTATCGGTTTTGAACCCGCCGAAACTGTGCGGCAGCTTTCGTACCTGCGCGGTGAAGGAACAGTGATTACGTGCAACAAGGCAGTTTCGACATCGGGAACAAACGGAATGTACGCGGTTTCGGAAATGTTAAATTATTTAAAAGCAAAAGCGCCCAAGCTGATTTTAATCGACGGAGATCGATTAACAGGGCAAAACGCAAAAACGCTCAATGTATCGCTTTTGGGAGCGGCGGCACAGAGCGGATTGTTTCCGTTTGAAGCGCAGAAAATATTAGAAGTATTGCCGGAAGTTTTACCGGCTCGTTTTTTGCAGATGAACTTAGACGCATTTGAAACAGGGAGGCGGTTATGTCAATAGAACAAATTAAAAAGGCGATTAAACATGCAATGAAAAGCGAGTTTTATAAAAAACATTTTGCCGGATTTAATATTGATGATCTAAAGTCGATGGATGATTTTGAAAAACTACCCTTTACCGACAAGGAAGATTTGCGCGAAGCGTATCCGCTGGGTCTTCAGGCGGTTCCTGACGAAAAAATAATCCGCATTCATTCATCGAGCGGAACGACAGGCACTCCTGTAATTATTCCTTACACGAAAAAAGATGTGGAAGACTGGGCTGTAATGTTTAAACGCTGTTATGAAACCGCAGGATGCACAAATCAGGATCGTATTCACATAACACCCGGTTACGGCTTGTGGACTGCGGGAATCGGTTTTCAAGCGGGCGCCGAACTGCTGGGCGCTCTTGCGATTCCTATGGGACCCGGCAACACAGACAAACAAATAAAAATGATGATCGATTTAAAGTCGACGGTTATCTGCGCGACATCATCATACGCTCTGCTGTTAGCTGAAGAAATTGAAAAACGCGGAGTGCGCGATAAAATTCATCTTAAAAAAGGCGTAATAGGTTCCGAACGCTGGGGCGATAAAATGAGAAAACGCATCGCGGGTGAACTCGGCGTTGAGTTATACGACATTTACGGATTAACGGAAATATACGGTCCCGGTATCGGAATTAATTGTCAGCATCAGAGCGCGATGCATATGTGGACAGATTACATGCACATAGAAATTATCGATCCAAAGACCGGCAAACTTGTTAAAGACGGCGAAACCGGCGAGCTTGTCATTACGACGCTGTGTAAAGAAGGCGCGCCTCTCATTCGATACCGCACGCACGATCTTACAAAAATAATTCCCGGCAAATGCGAATGCGGAGCCGATTATCCGCGGATTGCGACATTAATCGGACGTTCCGATGACATGGTTAAAGTGCGCGGAGCTATCATCTATCCGAGCCGCGTCGACGAACTTTTATCGGAAATTGACGGAGTGTCCAGCGAGTATCAAATAATGATCGATCATTTAAACGGAAAAGATATACTCACGCTTTTCTTTGAAACAAAAATCGAAATAGGCGAAGCTTCTCATCATCTTGAAAAAACAGTTGAACATGAATTTAAACATAAAATCGGCATTGCGCCGAAAGCAAAAGCGGTCGGTATGGGAGAGCTGCCGCGGAGCGAAAAAAAATCTACAAGGGTGTTCGATAACAGATATTAAATTGCAAAGCGCAAAGTGAGGAGTGCAGAAAAAACTTCGCACTCCGCACCTCACGTTTTCAAGCGGCTTTTTCAAATACCGGAAGATCATTGTTAAAAAGCACATTTCCCCTAAGCTCAAAAGCGCCTTCGATATTTTTAATAAAAATTTCGCCGTCTGTAACGGTGTATGTCAGCGGAAATTTTCTAGGCTGTGAAGTGTAAATGCAATTTTTCCCGTCAATAAATTCCACCGATATACGATCGGCAAATTGTTTGCTCCAGCTGACCCATTTTGTTCCGATCAGCTGATCCGGCTGAACAATGTTTTTTCTTTTTAATTGTTCTATGTTCATATCATCCTCCTGTATATTACTCTATGTAGTAAAAATATGAAAAAATATATACGGAGGCAAGAAAAAAATAATCATAATTTGTCGAATATTTTATTATTAACGCTTCGTTTAACATTCTTTTACCGTTGACACTTAGCTGTATAAATTATTTAATTATATGTATAGAGAATTATTATGCAAATAACTGATCTTGTCGCCGAGCTGGTTCTCCAGGTTGGTATTATTTTATTGGCGGTTCGTATATTCGGTCATCTCGCAAGGAAGATTGGAATTCCTTCGGTGTTGGGTGAATTACTCGCAGGTGTTGTAGTGGGTCCGTTCGCTCTCGGCGGAATTCCTCTTCCGTTTTTTCCCGGCGGAATTTTTCCGCTGGCGTTAAGCAGCGGACTTGCGGTCAGCGTTGAATTATACGCGTTTGCTACAGTCGCTTCGATTGTACTGCTTTTTGTTTCCGGTCTTGAAACTAATTTAAGCTTATTCCTTCGATATTCAATCGCCGGCGGAATTATCGGAGTAAGCGGCGCTCTTATTTCGTTTGCGGTCGGAGCGATGTGCGGTGTTTTTATTTTTAACGCGTCTTTTTTTGATCCGCAATGTTTGTTTTTGGGAGTTATCGCGACGACAACTTCTGTCGGCATAAGCGCAAGGACTCTTTCTGAAAAGAAAAAAATGGATTCCCCCGAAGGCGTCACAATTTTGACGGCTTCTGTTTTTGACGATGTTATATGGATCATCATGCTTGCTGTTGTGCTTGGAATTGTTTCCATCACCGCGGGAAATACAGGCGGCGGACTTTCAGCTTCGGCGATTTTATTAATGGCGGGAAAAGTTTTCGGCATATGGCTTGGCACTACGATTTTATTTTTAATTTGTTCAAAAGCGCTGGCGGCTTTTTTAAAACTTTTTAAACAAAGCCTTGATTTTTCCGTACTCGCGCTTGGACTTGCCTTGATTCTCGCGGGAGTTCTTGAAAAACAGGGACTCGCATTAATCATCGGCGCGTATATCGCGGGGCTTTCTCTTTCCAAAACCGATATTGCTCCGATTATTAAAGAAAGAATCCGCCCGTTATATGAATTTTTCGTGCCGATGTTTTTTGCCGTAATGGGAATGATGGTAAATGTCCGCGAAGTTATTTCGCCTAACATACTGATTTTCAGCGCGATTTATACGTTAGCTGTCATTTTATCAAAAATTTTCGGAACAGGCGGCCCCGCGCTGCTTCTCGGGTTTAACCGCATAGGCGCTTTCCGAATCGGAACAGGAATGATTCCGCGCGGCGAAGGCGCTTTGATCACATGCGGTATCGGACTTGCCGCAGGCGTTCTTGATAACCAGATTTTCGCGGCTGCGGTTTTTATGATCTTTCTTACCATTGTCGCGTCTCCGCCTCTTTTGGGATTAACGCTGAAAATTCCAAAACAGGGAACGCGCAAACCTGTCAAAAATGAAGACAGCGTTCAGGAGATTTGGGATTTCCATTCGGAAGAAATTGCGGACCTTGTTATGAACGGATTATTGCAAGAACTCAGATTAGACGGTTTTTTTGTTCAGACTATTGTGATTAATAACGGACTTTCTTCGCAGGCGCGGAAAAATGATATAGCGATTGTTTTAACCGAAGAAAACAGTTCCGTAATTATTTCTACCGCTAAAACAGATATGCCGTTTGTCAAAAATGAAATTTACGAAGTAATTCTCGCTTTATCGCACGCGATAGAAAAATTAAAAAATTCCGCCAATACCGTCGAAATGAAAAAAGAGCTTCTTGATACTGAAGCGCGCACGACAAAAGATATTCTGGCGCTGATAGATCCCGAATGTTTTACAATGGAATTAAAAAACGAAAACAAAGAAGATATCATTACGGAATTAATTGATATACTCGCGTTAAAAGGAAAACTGTTAAATCGTGACGAAGTTCTTGCGGATGTAATTGAACGCGAAAGAACAATGAGCACGGGAATGGCGCACGGTATCGCTCTGCCGCACGCTAAAACCGACGGAATTAACGAAACAGTAGTCGCTGTCGGCATTAAAAAAGCGGGTGTTAATTTTGAATCAATTGACGGTAAGCCGTCGCGGCTTTTCTTTCTGGTTGTTTCGCCGAAAAAAGCAAGCTGCTTGCATGTTCAGTTCCTTGCCGCCGTCGGATCAATATTCAGGGAAGAATCGTTCCGCGAAAATTTTATTAACGCCGCTTCCGCGCATGAAGCTGTTGATATTTTGAAAAAGCAAAAGTGACTTAGATTCTGTCCTGCACCTGACACAACTTTTGATAAAGACCTTCTTGTTCAACAAGTTCGCTGTGAGTGCCCGTTTGTACAATACGTCCTTTCTCGAAAACAAAAATTTTATCGGCGTTTCTTACGGTCGAAAGACGATGAGCGATTATAACAATTGTGCGTGTACCCGCTATTTCGTTGATTGCCTGCTGGATTTTCGCTTCTGTGCGCACATCAACGGAAGCGGTTGCTTCATCAAGAATTAAAACCGGCGACTGGCATAAAACCGCGCGGGCAATCGCGATGCGCTGCTTTTGTCCGCCTGAAAGTTTTACGCCTCTCTCTCCGACCTGCGTGTTGTAACCGTCGGGCATCATCTCAATGTCCTCGTGAATTCTCGCGATACGCGCGGCTTTTTCGATTTCTTCAAACACCGAATCGGGCTTTGAAAAGGCGATATTTTCTTCTATCGTGCCGTTAAATAAAAAAGTATCCTGTAAAACAAGCGAAATATTTTTTCGCAGGCTGTCGATTGTTAGTTCTCTTAAATCGTTTCCGTCAAGAAATACTTTTCCGTTTACAGGATCGTAAAATCTTGCGATTAACTGACTCAATGTTGTTTTACCTACTCCTGTCGCGCCGACAAGAGCCGCCATTTGTCCCGGTTTAATTTCGAATGAAACATTTTCCAGCACAGGCACATCCTTGATGTACGAAAAATCAACATTTTTAAAAGTTATGCCGCCTTCGGCTTTTCCGATTGTTCTTGCGCCGGGACTGTCCGTAATGCTGTTCGGCGCGTCAAGGATTTCGATAACACGTTCCGCGCCGGCTAACGACTGCTGTGCGGATTCTAAAAGTGAAGCAAGACCCGTGATAGGAGCGTAAAATAAAGAGAGATATAAAAGGAAAGCGACAACATCCGTAACCGAAAGCTGATTTCTGAAAGCGAAATATCCTCCCGCTCCCACTACAATTACGCTTCCAAGCGAAGTCATAAACTCGACGCTTGGATGAAACACTGCGTTGAATCTTAACGCATGAAGCATGTTACGTGTAAAGTCTTCGCTTTTATTCAGAACTTTCTGCGACGCCGAAGTCTGTCTGTTGAAAGCCTGTATTTCCTGGATGCCCGATAAATTATCCTGAAGCTGCGCCGAAAGCTCTCCCTGCGATTTTTGCATTCTGCGGAAATTAGGACGTACTTTATGGCTGTATATCCATCCCGATATTAAAATAAAAGGAACCGGAATGCAGGTAATCAGTGCAAGATTTGGATTAATGCTGAAAATAATTATCGTAACACCGGTAAGCGTAACAAAATTTGTTATAATATCCGGCATGATGTGCGCATAGATCAATTCAAATGTGGCGACATCATTCATGACGCGGCTTAAAAGTTCGCCTGTTTGTTTGTTATGAAAATAATCCATGGAAAATGATTGAATTGTATTGTAAACTTTTTGGCGCAGTTCAAGCACTAATTTCCATGCGGCTCTGTGCGAACAATAGCTGCTTAAAAAACGAAATAAAATACGAATGAAAAAAAGCCCGAGCAGTATGCCTGCCATCCAGAAGATGGTAACTAATTTTTCCTGCGTTACGCCTTCGGCGACAAGTCCGGTCATTGCCGCCATTATCCGCGGAGCGATCAGATTTATGCCGGTTAACATAAATGTTCCCATGATTGCCAATAAAAGCCACCACTTGTACCTGACCGCTTCTTTCGCGATCCGCCATAGAGTTTTCATATAACCGCCTTTTACCAGGAATGCTGTCTTCCGAATGCGTCGCGGAATACAAGATTATTTTCGTCATCGCGCATTTTATCTCCGCGTTCAACGCCGCGTCCCCGGGTAAAATAATTAAAGGCTGCTTCCGCGGATGCGGATGCGGATACTTCGCCGTATAAAGGATCAAATACGCGTATCGTATAATTTTTCGGCGCGAGAGCGTTTCGCGTTATCTGCAAAAACTGATGAAGCCCCGCTTTTGCCATTTTATAACCGTAACCTGTTGTGCCGCGCGTTTCGTTTATGCTCGCCTGCGCCGATGTCAGATAACAAATGCGCTTTGTTTCTCCCGATTCAAGCAAAGGAAAAAACGCTTCCAGCATTGCCATCGGTTTTATCACATTGATGTTATAAAGTTTTTTCATTACTTGATCATTTATTCCCGAGCGTACATCAAAATTATCGGAATCGCCGCGTTCATCGCTTACATCGATATAAAGGTCGATAAACCCTGCGCCGTTAAGCATAAAAGCGGCATTGTTTATATCCAAAGGAAGCAAAAAAACACTTTCGATTTTTTCTTCACCTAACGCAAATACTTTGTACCCTTCCCGCGTAAAAATCTCCGCCAGCTTTTTATCAAATTCATTCTTTAAACCGGTAATTAAAACATTCCTCATTATTAATTCCTCATCAGTCTTTTCTAACTCGCGATTAAAAAGGCCATTCCTGTCCCATGTAATCGTACATTATCATTCTGTGTTCGTCGCGGAGATTTTTTTCAAAATATTTCGAAGCGTGAGCGGCTGTATCGGCGGGATCAATTACCGCCGCTTGCGCCAGAGAACCGTCATGCATCTGGCGTTTCATCCAGCCGGGATGATAAAGCCTGAAAGTGTACCCTTGAGGATAAAGAAGATTGTGCATTAAACGTACGCTCATGTTAAGTGAAGTTTTGCTCATCGGATACGGGTAGCTGTTTCCGTAACGATGTTTCATCAGAACAATGCTCGATACTTCGGAAGAAATAAAACAGAGCCGCTTTTTTTCGCCTTTATCAAGAAGCGGCAAAAAATATTCGACTAGGTGTACGGGACCAAGCGCGTTAACGCGGAAACTGTTCCACGGAGCTTCCAGATCGAGCGGAAGATCATCGATAGCGCATTTTATTTCTCCCATCAGCGCGGCATTGGAAATTATCATGTCAAGCGAATCTGTCCGCTCTTTTACGAAATCACGCGCCGCCGCGATTGACGATATGTCGCCTACATCAAGCGGAACAATATGTAACTGCGAAGCTGAAGCAGCTTTGTCCTGTTCTTGTTCGAGCAGACTGTAATCCTGAAGGAATTTGCCGCCGAAGACTGTCCATCTGCGTGACAGAAATTCTTTGCAAAACGCAAAACCCAATCCTCTATCGGCTCCGGTAATTAGTACTTTCGGCATTATAAAAATATATCAAAATAACTAATATAACACAATATCATTATTTTATGATAAAATGTTCAATGGCAGTAAAAGTAAAATCGCTAAGCGTATGGGATATTAATGAAATAATTGCCGGCGTAGGACAACCCGGTATAAAAGCTGTTATTTATTTTTTCTCTATTAATTTTGAAAAATTCGAGATACATAAAGCAATCTCTGACGCGTTCCCGGGCGCGGAATGTATCGGCGCTTCCATGTACGGCGGCTGGTCAAGCGAAGGAGTCGTAAAGACAGGGATAACCGTAATGTCGCTTTCTTCCGACGAAGTTGAGCAGGTTTTTCTTTCTTTCCATGACGGAGTAAAAAGAAATCCGAGTTTGACAGCTAATATCGCGATAAGCGATTTAAAGAAAAAAACAAAAGGAAAAATATTAAATCCCGATGAATATCTTGGATTGATTTTTTTTGACGGTCTCTGTCTCGGCGAATTAATCATGAAAGAATTTACAATGGATAAAAATCTTAACATGGCTTTTGTCGGAGGCGCCGCGGCTGACGAAATGACTTTTACCAGAACCCTTGTAAGCGCCGGAAAAAGGATGTCAGACGACGGTCTTGCGGCGGTTATCCTAAAAATGAAAATTCCTTTTTTCTTTAATCATTATGTGCATTATCTTCCCACAAAAAAATCTTTTACGATAACCAGAGTCGAAATCATGAAAAGGATCGCGTGGGAAATTAACGGCGAACCTGCCGCGGAATTTTACGCCAGACAAATCGGCGTCGGCAATGTTAACAATCTTACTCTTGCGGATTTCGCCGTTAATCCTCTCGGACTTGTGTTAGGTGACAGCGTTTATATCCGCAGTCCGAATCTTGTTGTTGACGGCAAGGGGCTTCAGTTTTACTGTTACATCGAAGCGGGAACGAAAGTTTTTCTTCTAAAACAGGGAGACATCATTAATAACGCCAATAAAAGCATTCCCTACGCGATGCAGTTTCTTCCGGGAATACAGGGATGTCTTTTGTTCAATTGCGTTCAGCGTTATCTTGAACTTATCGAAGAAAATAAATTTAATCAGTTTAATGATGTTTTTAATGAATATCCCATGATTGGTTTTAACACTTACGGCGAAGAACTTTTTACGCATCATAATCAGACATTGACGGCTGTTTTTTTCGGGACTCCGCCGGAAGCGGGAATGACAGACCCGTATAAAACAAAGCGTCTGTTTCATTACACGGACAGCAAATTAAAATCACTTGTTTTTGATATTGTCAGCCGCAGCGAACTTTTAAATATAACCATTTCGTATCTTAAAGGGAGTCTTGACGCGGAAACAAACGAGACAGCTCTTGCAAATTTTGAAAATATCAAGCATAGTCTTGATGACATGATCGAGCAGTCGGATATTTCCAAAGTGGATATCGAAAGAATGCTGATTGTTTATCAGAATAATGTGGAAAAAACAGGCGAATATGTTTTTAATATTGTAGACGAAATCAGGGCGCAAAACAGCAAGCTTGTTGAACTGCGAGAAGAAGCGGTGCTTGCCAATCACACGAAAAGCAGTTTTCTTGCCAACATGAGCCACGAAATCCGCACGCCGATGAACGCGATAACTGGAATGGCGGAACTGCTTCTGCGCACGGAATTGCCGGATGAGGCTAGAAGTTACGCGCAGGATATAAAGCAGGCGGGAAATAATTTAATATCGATCATAAATGATATTTTGGATTTTTCCAAAATCGAAGCGGGGAAAATGGAAATTAATACTGTCAGATATATGTTCTCTTCATTAATAAACGATACCGTAAACATTATACGTACGCGTATCAGAAATAAACCTATACGTTTTTATACTAACATCGACGGGAAAATTCCCAATATGCTTATCGGAGACGAAGTGCGTATCCGCCAGATACTTTTAAATCTGCTTTCCAACGCGGTAAAATTTACCGACAGGGGGCATATTAGCTTAACAATAAATACAGTATATAAAAAAGGCAAAAAAATTATGCTCAGTTTCGCGGTTTCCGATTCCGGCAAGGGAATAAAACCCGAAGATCAGAAAAAATTATTCAGCGAATTTGTTCAGGTTGATTTAAACAGAAATAAAAATGTAGAGGGAACGGGGCTCGGACTTTCCATTACGCGGAAATTGTGTAATCTAATGGACGGAAACATCAGCGTAGAAAGCGAATACGAAAAAGGCAGCACATTTACCGTTACAATTCCGCAGAACGCCGATACGGATGAACTTTTCGCGGCAGTTGATAACCCGTTAGATAAAAATGTTTTAGTTTTCGAGGGACGGATTATTTACGCGAACTCGATCTGCTGGTCGCTGAAAAATATGGGCGTTCCGCATAAAATGGTAACAAACTTCGAGGATTTAAAGAAAGCCTTGTTCAATGAAAGATGGTCTCTTGTTCTATCCGGCTACGGGCTGCATGACAAAATTTTAAAATTATTAAAAAGTCCCGATTCGGAATTTCCCGGTGGTAAAAAACCATCTTTAGCTTTAATGGTAGAATGGGGAACGGAAGCTTTTATTTCGGGTGTACGCTTTATTTCGCTTCCGATTCAGTCGTTATCTATCGCGAATATATTAAACGGAAAAGAAGAAATTAAAAATACCGCCGATACGGGCGCATCGGATGTTATACGCCATGTGTTTCCCGCCGCGCGCATTTTAATTGTTGATGACATCTTTACAAATTTAAGGGTAGCCGAAGGTCTGCTGTCTCCGTATAAAGCAAAAGTCGAAACCTGCCTCGGCGGAGCCGAAGCTGTCGAGCTTGTTAAACGCAATGAATACGACATAGTTTTTATGGATCATATGATGCCCGAAATGGACGGAATCGAAGCTGTAGAAATAATCCGCGAATGGGAAAAAGATCAGGCAGGAGCCGTAAGAACGCCGATTGTCGCTTTAACCGCGAATGCGGTTTCCGGTGTCCGTGAAATGTTTATCGAAAAAGATTTTGATGATTTTCTTGCAAAGCCGATCGATATAACTATCCTTGACGGAATTTTAAGCAGATGGATTACCAAAAATAAAAGAGAGCAAATAATCGTAACGGAAAAAGAAGAAAAAATTGAATCACCCGTCAGCGGAATAAACGGAATTGATGTTGAAAAAGGAATCAGGCTTACAGGCGGAACAGAAGCGGGATATATCGCGGTATTAACGGTTTACTGCAAAGATGCGGCTGAAAGATTAAAAATTTTAGATAAATTATTAGACGAAAACGAAATGCCTTTATTTATTACAAATGTTCATGCTTTAAAAGGCGCTTCCGCTTCGATTGGAGCCGCGGATGTTTCCGTTCTTGCAGCGAATTTGGAAAAAGCGGGGAAAGCAGGCGATACCGTTTTTATACGCGGAAATCTTGACAGGTTTAAAGATCAATTAACAAAATTATTGGAAGATATAATGAATTATATCAGCACAGAAAACCGGAGAAGCAATTGATAATCGGGATTGATGTAGGCAGCACAACCACAAAAGCGGTATCCATCGCGGAAGGTACTGTTACGCGAAAGATAAAATCCAGGGCGCAGGACGCGATAACAGCCGCTACCGGAGCGTTCGGGAAACTCGTCATAGAAAACGGAATAAACATAAAAGATATAGAAAAAATCGTTATTACCGGAGCGGGTTCTTCAAAAATTAAAGATGATATTTTCGGCATTAAAACCGAAAGAGTAAAAGAAATCGAAGCTATCGGCATAGGCGGAATGTTTCTTTCCGGCATGAGCAATATAATAATTACCAATATAGGAACGGGAACAGTAATTATCGAAGCCGGAGATAAAGGTATTTTTCATTTCGGCGGTTCCGGCGTCGGCGGCGGCACTATACTCGGGCTTGCGAAAAAGCTGCTGCCTACAAACGAATTTACAGGGATTTTAGAGCTTGCAAAAACGGGCAAATTAAGTCCCGTTGATCTTCTGTTAGGTGACATTACAGACACAGGCATCAGTTTTTTAAAAGGAGAAATTACAGCTTCTAACTTCGGGAAAATGCTGGATGCCGCGACTGCGAACGATATAGCTCTTGCGATAATAAATATGGTTTATCAGGTAATCGGAGTTTTGTCGGTTTTTGCCGCCAGAGCGAGAGATTCAAAGCGCGTAATTGTTACGGGCAACGGAAGCAAGAACATGATAGGGCAAAAAACTCTCGCGGATATTTCCACATTGTACGATATTGAATTTATTTATCCGGAGCTTGCGGAATATACAACGGCGATCGGAGCCGGTTTAAGCGCGAAAATTTAATCGTTAACGCCGGGCTGAACGGGAATTGACATGAGGAAGACAACGCCTTTGTCGGTTTCGGAGCGCAGTTTAATTGTTCCGTTTACTTCTTTGATTCTGTCACGGACTAGATTTAAGCCGATGCCTCTGCCTGCGTGAACGCCTTCGTTATCCGCGGTGCTGAACCCTGCCATAAATATCGCTTTAATGCACATATCTTTATTTTCCGCGTCTTCGGGTTTAATCAAATTAAGACTGACCGCTTTTTTACCGATTTTTTTGTAATCAAGCCCCTGTCCGTCATCGTTTAATTTTAAATGGATATGTTCATGATCTTCCGACATTTTTATCGAAAGTTTTATGTTACCAGTTTCGCTCTTGCCTTTTGCTTTGCGCACTTCGGGAAGTTCCACGCCGTGTACGGCGGAATTGCGGATAAGCTGCATCAGTATTTCTTTTATAACGCGGCGCGGACCTTTGTCGATCGCTTCGGCGTCTACATCGGTGACAATAAAATTAATCTGCTTGCCCATATCTTCGGAGGCTTTGGATGTCGTTTTTGTCAATGATTCTATAAGAACTTTTACATTTTGTTTTTCGCTGCCGGTTGTGTCTTTCGCCTGAGCTCCGCCCGCGTACGATTGAAGTTTATCGATTATATCTTTGAAACCTTCTTTTTCTTTGGAGAGTTTTTCTATCTCCATGGTGAGGTTCAGCATTTCCGAGAACGGCACTTCGCCGTCCATTTCGCGCATTTTTTTAATTTTTGATTCCATTGCGTGAACCTTGTTGCCGAAAATGCTCAATCCTAAAATAACCGCGTTTGATTTTATCGCGTGAACCGACTGATAAATTTTTACCAGAGCCTCGTGCGTTGAGAGAGAGTCGCTTTTTAAAATTCTGTTGATGTTCTCAAATTCGCATTCCATATCTTTCATGAAGTCGCTGAAAACATCGGGTTCAACCTGAATAAGCTCAAAGACAGCCTGCATTTCTTCCTGTCTTCTTGATTCTTCTTCGGCAAGTCTTTGCTGTAATTCGACCCTTAACGTAATATCGTACATAGTTACAAGGATGAAAACTTCTCCGTGACCGCGCTCTACGGTAGAAAAAGCGCACTGAAAAACTTTTCTGTCGCCTGTTTCGACATTAATATAATGAAGTTCGTTCAGCGGATTAATATCTTCAAGCATATCCTGATCGTATGTCTGCTCAAGGATCATGTTAAAATAATCCTTGATGGCGTTTAACTCATTAGTGCTTACCGAATTGGCGATAACATCGGTAAATAATCTTCCGAAAAGTTTTGCGTCGCAGAGCATTTCTTCAAGATAGCGCGAATAGTGATCTTGAATAATGTAATTTCTGTCCATGAAAAAAAGACCGATTTTCATACTGTCTTTCATGGCTGCAATTTCATCGCGCTCCGCAAGATGGGTCATGTCGTATAACGAAATAAGAGCGCCGCCGCTTCCTCCGCGAAGACTGTGCGAAGAAGCCTTAAAGAATCTTTTTTGACCGTTAAGCGAAAATTCCCAGTCTTCGGCGTAATGTTCTTTTTCCTTTAACATTCTTCCGGCGTATATTTTTAATTTTTTACCGGGGAAAAGATCGATAAGCGGGCGGCCGCGAACCAGAGTCGGATCTTCCGTGCTGCCAAGCTGAGACAATGTTTTACTCGCGTAAACAACTTCGTTGTATTCGTTAACCATCGCTACGACATTTTCTGTAGTATCAAGAAGATCCATAAACGACTGCTGATTTTCCAGCGCTTTAGAAAGATGAATTGTCGCGCCTCTTGCGAGAACCAATATTACGATACTTGCAAGCAGGAATATAGCCCAGCTGAATAATATAGTGTACTGATACATCGCAGCAGGAAAAATCGGCGCTCCTCGGAGAATTAATATGCCGATTGCGATATTTTGAAGAATTAAAAAAACCAGCGATCTGTGAAAATTCATGTACAAACAGCTGATTGCGCAAAAAACAATGCAGAAAATAAAATAATGACTCGGCAGCCAATCGGAAGTAACTATTAAAATTGTGTAATATGTCATTAAAACAATCGGGATATTCAGCGCAAGTTTGTTAAAATTGATTGTATTTTGAAGAATTATGCTCATTACTATGAGAGCGACAAGCATTACAGGCACTATGTAAACAAAATTTACCGGAGTCTGCGATATCATTGTTTCCAGAACAAACGCGCCGGAGATTATAAAATAAACTACATAAGAAAATATGTTAGCAAGCCTTCTTAAATTAGCATTATATGTTTTTTTTATTGCCATTCGTCATACCATCCTTAAACAGCCGAAATAGAAGGTATCGGATACGATAAATCTTTAGGCGCAACAATCTGCACCGCGTGATGAACCACGCTCATTGTTATATCGTTATCCTGAATATATTCATTGTCCAGCTGAATCCACATTTGGCTGTCTGAATGGACAGTAATTTTTTTACCCTGAACAAAAACGCAGTTCTTCGGAAGTTTTCCTTTTGAGTATCTTCTTAATGACGAAAGCGTTGTAAGCGGCAAAGACGCTTTGATAAGCGCGATTTCCAATAATCCGTCGTCGGGAGTCGCTTCCGAAGCGCCGGTTTTTTTTCCGTTATAGTAAGGAGTATTCGCGACATGGATAAGGCTGTAATTACCGGAATAATCATTATTATCGATAGAAATTTTGTATTCTCTTGCGGCGTGCTTCCTGTCGAAGGCTGTTAAAAAATAATTAAAAAAAGCCGCGAACTTGGAAATAATCGTAAAGCTGGCTTTGTTTAATTTTACTTTAAGGTCTTTAATATTTTTTGAAATTGTAGAATTCATTCCGATGTAACACGAATTAAGCGCGTAATTAACGCCCCACCTGATCGCGTCTGTCGGCAGCTGCTCGGAATTGACAAGAGTCGGAATGTCTTTAAACATATCAATCTTGTCATCGCCGAATATTTTTAAAAAATTATTTGTTTCGCCGAAAGGCACCGCAGCAAGCTGCATATTCGGAAAATGCGCGATGGCATTAAGGCAGTCAAAAAGAATTTCTTCGCCGCCGATTGCGTATATGCGCAATGATTCGCCTGCTTCGGCTTTTTCCGCTTCTTCTTGAATTATCGCAATCGCATTTCTGCGGTACCTTGAAAACTGAATAGAAAAATCAAGCTTTTCTTGCGTTCTGAAAAATTGACCAATGCCATCCAAAATATTATCCATTTTCCATTGCTGGTTATAAAATGCTTTTGGATCGAACACAAAAACATGCTTCATTTTTCTATCTCCTGTTTATGCGGCAGGGTCAAGTTCGATAGCCACCATCAAATGAAAAATATCGTTTTCAAACGCTTTATGAGGGATACAAAGGATACGAGTTTGTTTGCTTGGCCACGCGATCGAATGTTCCTTTCCTTTAATAATGGTGGGAATAGATATTACTATCTTGTCCCCGTTCGGAATCTTAGGTTTCATGTTTCCGGCGATAATATTGTTAATTTCGCCGATTGCATCAACACAGTCTGCGTCAACTTCGGTATGCCCTTCGCCCGCAAGCAAATCGGTAAGTTTAATCGCCAAATCGGACTTCATGGAAACGATTACCGCGCCTTTTACCGCGCCGGAAAGACCGATAACAGCCGAAATATCCCATTCAAATCCCTTATCCGGATCTAAAAAGTGGGGATGTCTCGGCACAACATCGACGCCGACAAACTCCTTAAACGTGTTTACGGTGACCTCTACAAACGGTTCGACATAATTTTGCAATTCTACTGTCATTTTTCACATCCTGAATAAACGAAGTTTCGCCAATTTTTGCTTGAATAGATCAAGTTTAATCGGCTTTGTAATATAATCAGTGGCTCCGTGTTTTAACGCTTCTATTACGTTAAACTTTGCGGCTTCACTGGTTACCATGATTATAGGCAAATCTTTATACTGATCCATAGCTCTTACCTGTTTAAGGAAATCTATGCCGGATAATCTCGGCATATTCCAGTCCAATAAGATGAGATCAACAACTTGTGTTTCGAGCAGCGCTAACGCTTCTTCGCCGTCTTTAGCTTCGATAAAGTTGCATGCAGACTCAACCCCGGAGAAGACACCTTTAACTGTGTTTCTCATAATCCTCGAATCGTCAACTATCATAATAGTCACACCGGCAGGCATAATACCTCCTTAATTAGTACTACTCCTAATGATACTATATGTTACGGCAAAAAGGGAAGTCTCTTATTCATTTTTTTTAATAAATTTATCAAATTCCTTAATTTCCGCTCTCCATGTAATACTCCAATTCCATTTTTCCGGAAAATCCGGCGAAGCGGCTTTTAAACTAATCCTTCCGTTTTTAAATCGAATTGATGAATTAATCGAAAAATCCCATTTCTCATCTTTGTCCGAAAAAAAATTACATCCGACTTTTGTTCGAAGCTGGAATCCCGGCAATTTTTTAAAATTCGGCGACCAAATAAATTCCAAGCCGGCATCCGCTGTCCGCCAATCCCACGACTCATTTTCGTCTGTCAGTCCGTTTAGCGAGCCTGAAAGATTTATTCCAAAAACACTTCTGATTCCGTATTTTCGCGGATTTATATTTATGCCGAGCGCCGCGGAAAAGCTGTCTTCGATTTTTAAAAGATTTTCGGAATTTCTGCCGGCGGAGAATGAGACTCTGGTCATCCTAAAAACGCCGGTATCCCGCGCCGAAGAAGGAAAGCGGTAATAAATTCCGGCTGAAGCGCGGTTGAATTCTTCGCCGAATGCCGGCGCTCTAAACGTCATGTTTAACCTAAACAGCGAACTGTACATGCTTCTCCATTCGATTTTTGCGGCGCTTCTGAAACCTTCCTTTAAGTTTACGCCGTCTCTGTTTACAAACCTGTCACCCGCTGTATCCGCCGCAAGCGAAATTAACAAGGGCCTCTCTCTTGTTCCGAACGGCAGTAACGGCGAAAACGAGACACCCAAGTTGGCGTAAATATCCGTACCCCATGCAAATGTTTCTGACAGCGCAAAATCGGAACTTACGGAAAAATCGGGACATGTAAAAAGAAATGCGCCCGCTAAAAGCGTGAATTCGCGTTCGGGCAGCGGAGGCGTTTCGGAGAACCATTTACCGGCTTTTAACGGAGCAAGAGTTTTGCCGTAATAAAACGCTTCGATATTTAAATTATTTTTTTTGGGAAAATTTAAATCCATTCCCGCGGAAACGGCAGGCGCGAACACGAATGATTCATCGCTAAAAATTTCGTTTTGCGCGGAAACAAATCCCCTGAATTTAATGCCGGGAAAAATATTGATAAACGGACTGGACAGGTACAGATAAATTTCGTCTTCTTTTGTGCTGCTGGCTGTGGTTTTTAAATCGGCGATTATCGGTTTATGATTTTCGGCGAACGGCGGCGATCGTATCCATGCATTGCGAAGCCTTGCGGGAAGACCCCATTCATCAAGCACGCCGTAAAGCAGCCTTGAACCCGTTGGTTTGTGATAAAACCCGCCTGTAAAATTGGTAACTCCGCTTTCGGAATTGCCCCACGGCGGTTCAAGGCTAAAATCAATCTTTCGCCTGTCCAGCGCCTGAGCGCGTAATGTCAAAGCCGGCGGGAGAAAATACAATTTAATCTCGGCACGGTTCTGTAAAGCGCCGGCTAAAACCGGCTCATCAGATAAAGCTGATGTACCTTCCTCCCATGAGCCGCTCCAGAGGATTCCCCAGTCAAAAAGATAGGGTTTATTCCGTAACGATGGGTGACTTTCGGAAAAATTGTCCGAAGCATAGAGACCTGCTCCCAAAAAAAGAGCAGCAGCTGTTTGGCAAAGCCAAATAATAAATGATAAATTTTTCATACCTTTATATGGGATCCGCCATGCACAGCGCATGACCGAAAATTAAAAAAATTTTCGTTTATTGAGGTTTTGGAACAGCTTTTGGAACTAAAACCCGACGCCAAATCGAAGAATAATGAATTTAATCTTGATTAATTTACGGGATAGAATTAAAATACATAATATAGGAGAAATAAATGAGCGAAGGTACAATCAGGCAGGAAGAAGTCGATAATCTGCTGGAAAGAGAATCTGTAAAGCTTAAAGAGTATATTCTGCGGGAAATTACTTTAATGAGCTACGATAACGAAGGTGATGAATATTTTTTTAAAGGTATCGCGGCTTTGATAAAAGCAAGAAAATGCAAAGAAGACGATACTGAAAATTATGATAATACGGATAATAAAAATACCAAGAGCGCTAAAACCAGTCCGAAAAAGAAGAAATAATTTAAATTCCTTCCGCATACGATGAAGCTGTTTAAATTTTTCTTTATTTAATATAAAAATCGGTTAAAAGGGGATTCTATGAAAATTGGAATGAAGCTTATACTCATTATTTCCGCGGTTAATTTAATCGGCATCGGCGGATTAACTGTTGCCGCTTCGTTAATTGCGACAAGTTCGATTACGGATATTTCAGATGATAATGCCAAAAATATCACTGCTACTACAGCAGGCGAGATCAAAGCGTATCTGGAAATTCCTTTTGATGAAATTAGGGCTTTTGCCTTGTTTGTATCCCATATTGACGAAGTTGTCGCCCCTGAAGGAAGGCGCGATTTGGCAAATTTTATGCTGTATACCTTGATCAGAGAAAATCCCGAGTACGTCGGGGTGTGGGCGGTTTTTGAACCTAACGAGCTTGACGGTCTTGACGCGCGTTATGCCGGTACTCAGGGAACCGATCATACGGGAAGGTTTCTGAGTTTTTATACTAACGATAACGGCAATATTGAACTTCAATTTGCCAACGATTATGATGACCCGGGCGATGCGGGCGAATGGTATCATGCTTCTTTTAGATCAGGAAAGGAAAGGGTTATAGAACCGTATCTTGACTGGTACGGAGATGAACAGCTTCTTGTAACAAGCGTTACTGTTCCGATTATTCGTAACAGAAAAGTAATCGGCGTAGCCGGAATAGACCTTCAATTGACTGAAATTCAAGAAACGATAGGCGCAATAAAGCCTTTTGGAACAGGATTTGCCGGATTGTACAGTCCTGAAGGAATGGTGCTTGCTTCTTTTAATCCTAATAAGGTCGGAAGAAATCTTACAGAGGTTTCGGCTGATATGTACGGAGATCGGATGGATATCTTGCTGCGTTCGTTACGCAGCGGGACAGTTTTTAATGAAACAATTTTTTCCGATGAACAAAATGCCAGAATAATTACAGTTACTTATCCGTTTACTATAGGTAACTGCGAAGTGCCGTGGAGCGCTGTTACGATTGTGCCGGAAGCCACTGTAATGGCAGGGGTTTACC
>JGI24695J34938_10000490_pt1 | contig 38381 bp, 27 predicted proteins | sample TergutCo191P3_FD_34938 | JGI IMG/M metagenome (IMG submission 34938)
GTATTTTTTCCGTAACTTAAACTATAGTCTATATTATCAGAAGAAAAGAGAACCCCTGCCAATGTACTTTGCGATGTTCCTTCATTCTGTAAAGAAAAAAACAACGCCAGCACTGATCTTGAAAAAAAAGAAACCGCGTTAATAATTAAGGGCTGCCCATCTATCGTATACCTTGCCTGATCAAAAAGATAATGTCTGCTTTCAAAAAAAGTATCCGCAAGCGATTCGTCAATTCCAAGAGAGGCGAAGAACCGGCTGTTCACAAATGATTGATTTCCGCTTTCAGGATGAATATAATAAACAGCCCCTATATTTTTATTTTCGGAAAAAAACATATCCGCCGCCGCTTCAACAGCGGATCGTCCGGATATTCCCGGCGCGTTTAAAGTCTGAATAAAAATCTTTGCGCCGGAACTAATTTTAGATAATAATGAATCAACTTCTACGGAATTAATGCGGTTAATTTCGGCATTCGCCGCTTCACTGCTAACTTGCAAATCATTATGAATATAACGATACATAAAAACAGTAATGAAAGTAAAAGAAATAATTATAATCAAAGAGACAATTAATATATATTTAGCTCCGATCGAAAACCTGACTTTGTCCATTAGTACCCGCTTAACTGCCTGTAAGCCATCTCCGCAAGTCCGAAGTTCGCGTTCTTTGTATAATCCTTCGCGTACTCGTCGTATAACATGTCTTCGTACATTTTTCCGGCAAAACTGTCGTCAATAAGCCCGGATTTCTGCACGGTATTCCTCATGCTTGTTAAAAGGTTTTTAACTAAAAATGTTTCAAGTTCAAGGCAGAGTTCGTAGAGCTTGCTGTTTTTGTCGATGGGCATCTGCCCATGTCTTCGTGGTCCTTCCTGCGATTCTTCATTCGCGGCGGAAGCTCTTCTTAGTAGATCTTCAAAACCTTCAATACTATTAGATAAACCAGAGGTAAACTGATTATTCATCTGCACCGCCTGCAATGAAGCGGGGTTTTGCATTCCTAAACTAGATATATCCATACATTAACTACCTTATCTCTTTAATGTGGTCGCGGTTCCAAGCATATTATCGCTTGTCTGGATTGTGCGCGAATTAAATTCATAGGCGCGCTGCGCGACAATAAGATTAACCATTTCCTGCACAACGGCGACATTCGACATTTCAAGAAATTTATGTTCAAGCGTACCCATACCTGAATAACCGGGAGTACCGACAATCGCTTCACCGGAGGCTTGAGTTGTCTTAAAAAGGTTTTCGCCGATTGTGGAAAGACCTACAGGGTTGGGAAAACGGTAAAGCTCAATTCTGCCGACATCAACTTCTACAAGATCGTCATTCTGAGGAACTCTTACGCTGACTCTTCCGTCTTTTGTAACATTGATCGTATTAGGAAGAAAAAGTTCGGGCATGATAATATCCGGGATAAGCCAGTAGCCGTTACTCGTAACCATGCGGCCTGTATTATCAACTTTAAAATTTCCGTTACGCGTATACGCAAGGCTGCCGTCGTGCATTTGAATTCTGAAGAAACCTTCGCCGTTAATCGCGATATCGGTAGGAACTCCTGTCTCTTGCAGGCTGCCCTGTTCAAAAACTCTCTGGGTATCCGCGAGTTTTACGCCGTGTCCCATCTGAATGCCGACAGGAACAACTGTATCTTCTGTCGCCGGAGTTCCGGCTGTTCTAACTGTTTGATAAAGCAGATCTTCAAAATCAGCGCGCTGTTTTTTATAACCGTGTGTATTAACGTTCGCAAGGTTATTCGAAATTACATCAATATTCGCCTGCTGTCCAATCATTCCCGCGGCGCCTGTCCATAAACTTCTGACCATATAATTACCTCTATACCCCTTTATTTATATGTGACTGACCATTAAAAAGGTCAGGCGCCGAATTTGGCGACTTGATTAATTAATGTTCCAAGCATTGTATCTTCTGTTTGAATCACTTTTTGGTTAGCTTCATAAGCGCGGTTTACTTCGATCATTTGAACCATCTCTACAACAGGATCAACATTGGAAGCCTCAATAAAACCCTGCAGAACTTTGGGACGGCTGTCTCCGCTTGCGGTATACGCAGGCCCCGAAGTCTGAGTTTCGCGGTAAAGGCTTGAGCCTTGTTTTTCGAGGTATCGGTCAAGCTCAAACTGGACAACCTTTAAAACATCAAGAAGAACAGTGTCTTCCCATAGATTCTGCACTCTTCCTACCATTTCATAAGGATCATCCTGATAAGCCGCGTTGATCCAAATTCTGCCTTCATCGTCAATTTTAAAATTATTAGCTTTTACCTGAATATAGCCGTTTTCACCTAACACCGGAAAACCTTCCTTTGTAAGAAGATAACCTTCTTTTCCAAGGACGAAGGAGCCGTTGCGCGTATAACGCTCGCCGTATGGAGTTGAAACCGCGAAGAAACCGGAACCTTCCAGCATTACGTCAAAATCGCTTGATGTTTCCTTAGGAGTTCCCTGAGTAAAGCTTGTAAACAATTCGTTAAGTTCTACGCCTGTGCCAAGTTTTCCTATAATAGGCGCAGCGTCGGCTGAACCAAAAGGATGCAGATAAACGCCGTCGTCATCTTGACGGCGGAGTAAAAGCTCGGGGAAAGCCTTAAATGACGCTACATCCCGCTTATAGCCGTCTGTAGCCACATTCGCCAAATTATTCGCGACAGCGTCAAGACGCCATTGCTGCGCCCTCATTCCGCTTGCGCCTGTGTATATGCCTCTAACCATACTTCATTATCGGAGATTATTTTTAAGAAATGAGCCTGTTCCAAAACTGTAATAAAACAATTTTTTTCAAACTGCCAATACGGCATATACGGAAAGCCCCGACAGCTAGGATAGCAGGAATTTGTAAAAGTGTTTTTTGACGAGTCCGATGCTCCCGTTCAGGCAGCTAAAATTATTCCTATTTAAAAATTTTTATGATATTTTGATAACATCGGACTTGATGATATAACCAATGCAAAAACTGCTATAGACGCTGCCGAGGCTTCCCGCTTATGCCGTATTGATTATTTAAATATAAATTATTTGTTAATGTTTTGGAACAGCTTCTGTTAAGATTCATTCAAAGATATCCAAATATGGCGACTGTATTCAGCCTTGGAAGGCGTCTATGGCTGCGTCAAATAAAGTTTTATAAGCGGGTTTGTCCGGCGCTAGGAAATTATTTTAATAATAGAAATTTAAAACGTTGGACAAACTCGTCAAAAAACACGTGTGAAAATTCCTGCCATTTTAGCCTCCCAAGGCTGTGTACAGTTGCCATATTTGCTTTTTATGAAAAGTATTTTAATCGAAGTTTTAAAACAGACTTAAATGTATGTTGAATTTTTTAAGGAATCCGTCGCGGAGTCCTCTTACTGCATTTTTGCTTTTAACGCTTCGAGGGCGTCGGCGGCTTTTTGTTCTTTTTCCATCTCTTTGAATTGGCGTTCGAGGCGGACTTTTTCTTCATCGCCGGGTATGTAACCGGCCGCCATGAGCAGTTCCTGTTCAAGAAGGTCAGGATCGATGCTGCGCTCGCGGGAAGCAAGCAATGGGAGCTGCCGCTTTAATTCCTCAATTTGATCTTTTATCTGATCGGCTTCAGTTCTTAAAGCCGCTTGTTTTTCTGTCAGGGTGTTTTTTTCTTTTTCCGCTTCAAGCGCAAGCTCCGCGCTGCCTTTGGCGGCCGCAAGATCAATTCTTGACTGCCATTTTGAGATTTCTTCATCAAGATTTTGAATCTGTTTTTCGGTGAGCTTTAATGTGGAAACTAAACCAAAGATAAGGTTTTTCGCGTCAGCGGGACTCATGCCGGCAAGATTTAAATCTTCCATAAAAATCTCCTTAATTAAGAATGCGTTATAAGCGGTAAATTACTTTGTTACGGCCTGATTGTTTGGCGGAATAAAGGCCTGTGTCTGCATTGGATATAAACGTATCAATAGAGCTGTCTATTACAGGAGCTAATGATGTTACTCCAATACTGATAGTCACTTTAATTTGTATCCCGTTTTCACATTGAATTATATGAGCTTCAACGTTTCTACGCATAATCTCGGCGATTTCCATAGCGCCTTCGGCGGAAGTATTGGACAGCAAAATGACAAATTCCTCGCCGCCCCAGCGCGCGGTAAAATCTCCCGGACGCCTTAACGATTTTTGCAACAGTTCGGAAATTGCCTGTAAAACCGTGTCCCCCTGCTGATGCCCGTATTTATCGTTAATATTTTTAAAATGATCCAAATCCAGCATTAATAAACTGATATTTGTTTTTTCTCTGACAGCCTGTTTCCATTCAATTTTTAAATGTTCGTCAAAAAACCGCCTGTTCGGCAGATTTGTAAGCTGATCAATTAAACTGAGCCGCTCAATTGTCCGCATTTGGGTAATAATTTGAATTTGATTATGCACTCTCAATTTTACAACAATCGGACTGAAAGGTTTTGTTATATAATCGGCGGCTTCAAGAGCGAGGCCTTTTTCTTCATCTTCGTCGCTGTCGAGCCCTGTGATAAAAATTACCGGAATATTTTTAATGTTTTCGGTTTTTTTAATTTCTGAAAGCGTCTCGTAACCGTCCATTTCAGGCATCAGAATATCGAGCAGTATAAGATCGGGTTTATAATTTTTTGCTTTTTCGATGGCGTCAATTCCGTTTGACGCAGTATAAATTGAATACTCGGAGCTCAGAATATGAGTCAGTACCTTAAGATTTGATTTTTCATCGTCAACAATCAGCAGTGAATTTTTATTTGCTTCCATATCCTTTATCCATCCTTAAAATATTTAATTAAACCTGTCTTTTAAAAGCAAGTCAGCGATATTAATTGAGGCTTTCCCAAAACTTCAGATTTTGGGGAAGCTACTTTAGATTTAAATGAAAAAGTGGGCGCGAACCTTTGGTTCGATTAGACCACTTTTTCAAGAGCTTTTTCCAAAACTAACCGAGTTTGGGAAAAGCTCAATTATAAAGAGAATTCTTTTAGCACCATTTCAAGTTCAATTTTAAGAATCTTAAGTTCTTCCTCCGTTACAAGATTTTTATTATTGATCAATTTGTTTTCAACTTTGGAAGCGGCGTTTCTTAAAATAATTTTTCCAACCTGACCGGAATCAATTTTCAGCGCGTTCACGGATGTTCTTGCCATTTCAATTTTCCCCGCTTCCATATAAGATAAAATTTCATCGTATTTTTTTCCGTTTTCTTCTATAAAGCGAGTCTGAAGCTGTTTTTGAAATTTTAGATCGTTTTCAAGTTTTACGCTGACAACATTGCCGCTTTCATCATCTAAAAAATGCATAGGAGTAAAATACTTCATTAAACAGCGCCACAGTTCCTGAGCGGTAAATGGCTTTCCGACACAGTCATTCATTCCGCTCTCTTTGTAAATTTCCCTGTCATTAAGCATTATATTCGCGGTGATAGCAACGATTGGGATTCCTGTATCAAGCTCCTTGATTTTCTTTGCCGCTTCAAGACCGTCCATTACAGGCATGTGCATATCCATAAAAATAAGATCAAATTGTTTTTCGTCTTTTTCTTTGCGTTCCTTTACCATTTCATAGCCGATTTTTCCGTTATCTGCAACAGAGGTTTTAAATCCGACTTTTGTCAAATGTTCGCAGATTACCTGCTGATTCATGTCATTATCTTCGCATAACAAAATTTCGCCTTTAAACGACGGTTTTTCAAGCTCGTCAAAAACAATTTTTTTATCCAATGTCTCTTCATCAAACGCGTCCACAGTCTCAAAAACAAGATCAAAATAAAATTTACTTCCAATCCCCGGCGTGCTTTCTACAGATAATTTTCCTCCCATCAGTTCTATAATATTTTTAGTTATTGTAAGCCCAAGGCCGGTGCCGTTGTATCTTCGCGAAGGCCCTTTGTCCACGCGCGTAAAAGGATTAAATACTTCGTTAATTTGTTCCTGCGTCATTCCGATGCCAGAATCTTTTATTTCAAAAAACATCGTAATGGTTTTATCGTTCATTTCTTTAAGAACAGCGTTCAATTTGATCATTCCGGAATTTGTGTATTTAACGGCATTAGTTAAAAGGTTTACTATAATCTGGCGGAGCCTTGTAGGATCACCTAACGGCCTCTTCCCAAGGCTCGGCTCGACATAGAAAAACAGGACAAGGCCTTTTTCAACCGCTTTAGGCATGATTAAAGTACGGCAGCTTAATAATAGTTCATGCATATCAAAAGGAACATTTTCTATTTTCATTTTTCCGGATTCAACTCTGGAAATATCGAGTATATCGTTTAAAATTTGAATCAGCCATTGAATATTTGTTTTAATTTTACTCAAAAATTCTCTTGTTCTTAGCGACGCTTCGCCTTCCATTGCAAGTTCCGAAAAACCAAGAATGCTGTTCATCGGCGTGCGTATTTCGTGGCTCATCGTCGCGAGAAAAATCGATTTTGATTTTGACATTGCTTCCGCCGCGATTCGCAGTTTTTCAGCTTCTTCATAAGGACGCTTGATAATAAAAGCCGCGGCTGTCGCTGCTGCCGCGCTCAGAACAAATGTTATAAGACTCATAAGAAGCAGGCTGAAAGGAACGTCATTTAAAGCGCTTTTTTCCAAAGGCGCGATAACGCCGACAAACCATCCTTCGGGAGAAGAAACAGGACGAAACGAAGACATTCTGCGCTCGCCGTCTATTCTGTAAACTCCGATACCGCGTTCGCCGAGAGTACCGCGCCTTACCATGCCGGCTATATCATTGTAAGATCTGTCTTCTTTTGCGAGTTCCAAAAAATTGACGCGCTCGTTAACCCAGTTAACATTTTTATTTGAAAGGACATAACCTTCAGCGTCATTAATAAAAAGAAAACCGGATTCCCATATAGAAAACTGAGAAACAATTTCGCTGAAATATAAACCCGGAAGCACAGCCGCAAGCACTAAAGTATCCCTAATCTGAGCGGAAATATATATAACAAGAGAGCCGTCAGGAGAATACATAGTAGTGGAAATAGCCTGCCCTCCCCTGTACGCGGTCTGCATAAACGGCTGAAAAACTAAATCGGGAGGTATTGAGACTGTGCCAGATGAATCAATCAATGTAAGCTGGTCAAAAACCGCCAGGCCGATATACATAGGATAATCTTTGATAACACGCGCAAGTACATCGTCTGTGTCCCCTGAATTATATAAATAGTTGATATCCCTCGCGGCGTAAAGAGCTCTGTGTTTTAAAAGCTCAATTTCTTTTGTTACAAATTGATCCGCTATATCAACAGCCGCCTGCAGATCGGATTCCATGGTAGCCCTTACGCTGCGTGTCAGGAAAACCGCGCCGACCGCAATGCCGATTGCGTTTATAACAACAGCGGTGATAATAATTATCGTAAATATTTTTACGTGAATCGAACTGCGCGAGAATCTCTGTTGTATGAAACCAAATAAATTAAATTTAGTATTCTTTTCCGTCCGGACATCATTTTTTTTTATCATATATCAACCTATGAATTTTACCTGCCTGCCGCGGCCGGAAGCATCCATTGCCTTAAAATTCCGTCTAAATCATGCAGCCCGATAGGTTTGGAAATAAACCCGTTAAAGCCATTCTCCAAAAACAATTCTTTTACGCCCGATACCGCATTTGCGGTTAACGCGATAATCGGAAGCTTGTTATATCCCATTTTCCTGATTCTCTTTGTTGTTTCAATGCCGTCCATTATAGGCATAATATGATCCATAAACACAAGATCGTAATTATTTTTCATAATAAATTCCAAAGCTTCTTCTCCGCTTACGGCAAGATCAATATCAAGACCGTACGGAGACAGCATTTCCTTTGCCACATAAAGATTTATATCAACATCGTCTACAATCAGAACTTTTCCGGCCTTAATGTTTTCGCGCACTATATGAGTTTTTGAAAATTTATTATCGTTATACGATTTATAATCATTAAGTCTGCGCGCGGTTTCTTTGTCTAACGTCTTGGCTCCGATATTACCCTGAACTAACCTGACAGTAAACGATGTTCCTTTTCCTGTCTTGCTGGTTATATTAATTTCACCGTCCATCATACTGATAAGATTATGAATCACTATCATTCCAAGATCGCTGCTTCCTGTAAACCTGACATCCTGAAGCCGCATCATAGTTTTAAGTTTTCCGCGCAGGTTCACGATATTCTCGGGACTCCCTCCCTGCTTTTTAAAATTATTGCTGGCATAATGCTCAAGCAATTTTTCGGCTTGTTCTGCGGTCATACCCTGACTTGTATCACGTACATTAATTATTAATGAAACATTTTTACCGGCGGAAGCATATAACGCCGCGTGAGTTTCACACGATATTGATAACTCAACTTCGCCTGAAGAAGTGCATTGAAACGCGTTAGATAAAAGTATATTTAAAATTTGTTTAATCCGCGTTTCATCTCCGGCAAGTATAGAAGGAATATTTTCGCCGATATTAACGATAAATTTTATATGTTTACTTTCAAATTTGGAAAGATTAAAACTGACGGCATCGTTAATAACAGAAGCGACGTTATATTGTGAGTTTGCAAGCTCAAGTTTTCCGGCTTCGATCATAGACATATCCACAACATCATTAATAATTCCAAGCAATAAATCGCCTGAATTAAAAATGCGCGTAAATGCGTCTGACACATCATGAGACTGCATTTCATTTTGAAGCTGCATCGCGGAAATTCCCAAAATAGCGTTTAAAGGCGTGCGTATCTCATGGCTCAGCTTCGCGAGAAAAACAGAATTGCCGCGGTTAGCGGATTCTACAGCCTCGGCGGCTGATATTAATTGAATTTGATTACGCACTCTTATTTTTACAATAGACGAATTGAAAGGTTTGGCGATAAAATCTGCGGCTTCTAAAGCGAAAGAATCTTCATCATATTTGCCGTTCTCATTATCAGTAATAAAAATTACGGGTATTTTTTTTAGTTCATTGTTTTTATTAAATTCAGCGAATATATCGCGGTCTGACGCAGGCATTAACATGTCAAGTAAAATTAAATCCGGTTTATACTCTTTCGCTTTTTCCACGGCGTTACTTCCGTTAGCCGCGGTAATAATAATATACTCAGGCGATAATATATTGGTTAATAATTTAAGAATTGTATTTTCATCATCAATAATGAGCAGTTTATATTTTTTTTCAGGTTCCATTAATCCTATAATACAATAAATAACGCATTTTGACGAGTAATAAAAAAAATCCGGCGTCAATCAAATGATGCCGGATTTTATAAAAATGATTTTTCTATAGGACAAATAGTCTGTTGTAACCTTTTTAGTTCAAGGATTAAAGACAGATTATTTGGCGGCTGCGGGTGTGGTTTTCTTCGCAGCTGGTTTCTTTGCGGCTGTTGCTTTCTTCACAACAGGTTTCTTTACGGCTGTGGCTTTTTTAACAGCCGTTTTCTTTGCAACAGTTGTTTTTTTCGCTACGGTTTTCTTAGCTACAGCTTTCTTTGCCACAGTTTTCTTTACTGCTGTTGCTTTTTTCACAACAGGTTTCTTTACAGCGGTCTTCGCCGTAGTTTTCTTTACAGCGGTTTTCGCCGCCGGTTTCTTTGCAGCGGTTGTTTTCTTCGCTGCAGGTTTCTTCGCAGATGTTACTGCCATCTTTTTATCCCCCTTAACAGGTGTTTTACTGCCTTTCACCTTGGCAGTGGCGGGTTTTGTCTTACCTGACTCCCCTCCCTTTATGTTTGTTCCTGAGTTGTTGATAACAGCTTGCGCTCCGGCAAGACGTGCTAACGGCACCCGGAATGGTGAACAAGATACATAGCTAAGCCCCGCTCTGTAACAAAAATCTATTGTTGCAGGGTCTCCGCCGTGCTCTCCGCAAATCCCGATTTTTAAATCAGGTTTTACGTTTCGTCCTTCATTTATAGCGTGTTCCATTAAACTGCCTACGCCTTCTTCGTCAATCGATTTAAACGGATCAACTTCAAGAACATTTTTCTCTAAATAAATCGGCAGGAACGATGCGACATCATCGCGGCTAAAGGCAAAAGTCATCTGCGTCAGATCATTGGTTCCAAAGCTGAAGAAATCCGCGTAATTCGCAATATGACCGGCGCGGATCGCGGCGCGCGGAACTTCGATCATTGTTCCTATAGTAACAGGAACTTTTACGCCTGCTTCATTAAAGATTTTTTCAAGAATTTTTTCCGCGTTAGGACGCAGAAGTTTTAATTCTCTTGCTGTTATTACAATTGGAATCATAATTTCGGGGTGTACAGGAATTTTCTGTTTAGCGCATTCAACCGCGGCGCGGGCAATGGCTTCCACCTGCATATCGTAAATTTCAGGATATGTTACAGCTAAACGGCAGCCGCGGTGGCCAAGCATTGGGTTGCTTTCTATCAATGTATCGATCTTAGTAGATAATTTTTCGGCATCGATCTTTAAATGACCGGCGAGTTCCGCGATTTCTTCTTTTGTATGGGGCACAAACTCATGAAGCGGAGGATCAAGAAGCCTGATTGTTACAGGGCGGCCTTCCATCGCTTTAAAAATACCGAAGAAATCTTTTTGCTGAAGCGGCAGAATCTTTTTTAATTGTTCTTTTCTTTCCGCTTCGGTTTCAGAAATAATCATCGCGCGGAAGTGAATAAGTTTATCTTTATCAAAGAACATATGTTCTGTACGGCAAAGACCGATTCCCTGAGCGCCGAAATCAAACGCGCGTTTCGCGTCTTCCGGCTGATCAGCGTTTGTTCTGACATTAAAACCTTTTACTTTTCCGCGGACGGATTTTGAACGCACATCATCGCACCATTTAAGGAATGTGTTCATATCTTTGGAGATCGAAGACGCTACTAACGGAAGTTTTCCGCTGTATACTTCGCCTGATGTGCCGTCGATAGTGATCCAGTCGCCTTCTTTAAAAGCTTTTCCGCCGATATCAACATTGCCGTCATTATGCACAATAACGCTTTTCGCTCCCGCGACGCATGGTGTGCCCATTCCGCGCGCGACTACAGCCGCGTGACTTGTCATGCCGCCTGTTGAAGTTAAGATACCCTGCGATACAACCATTCCTCCGATATCTTCGGGGCTTGTCTCCTTGCGCACAAGCATTACTTTCTCGCCTCTTCCGTGCCAGTTTTCCGCATCTTTTGCATTGAAAACAATTCTGCCTGTGGCAGCGCCCGGAGACGCGTTCAAACCTTTTGTTAAAGGCTTTGCTTCTTTCTGCGCTTTAGAATCGATCATCGGATGCAATAATTGATCAAGATGACCCGGCGTTACGCGCAAGATCGCGGTTTCTTTATCGATTAAACCTTCCGCTACCATATCTACGGCGCATTTAACCGCAGCAGTGCCGGCGCGTTTTCCGTTGCGTGTCTGTAAAATGAAAAGTTCGCCCTGCTGAACCGTAAATTCCATATCCTGCATATCTTTAAAATATTTTTCCAGTTTGTTTTTTATATCAACAAGCTGTTTGTAAATAGCTGGATTCTTTTTTTCGAGTGTTGAAATTCTTTCGGGCGTTCTGATACCCGCGACAACATCTTCACCCTGCGCGTTCATTAAATATTCGCCGTAGAAAATATTAACGCCGTTTGAAGGATCGCGGCTGAAACATACGCCTGTTCCGGAATCATCGCCGAAGTTGCCGAAAACCATTGATTGAACATTAACGGCAGTTCCTTTTAAACCTTTAATATCTTCGATCTGGCGGTATTTGATCGCTCTCTCGCACATCCATGAACCGAAAACCGCGTTGATCGCACCCCAAAGCTGATCGATAGGGTTCTGAGGAAATTCTTTACCTGCGTGTTTCTTAACAATTTGTTTATATTGACCTACAAGAACTTCGAGATCCGAAGCGTTAAGATCGGTATCAAGCTCAATTTTTTTATTTTTCTTTAATGTATGAATAGCTTCTTCGAAATGATCATGACTAACGCCCATTACAACATCGCCGTACATCTGAATTAAACGCCTGTAAGCGTCCCATGCAAAGCGCGGGTTTCCTGTTTTATCAGCAAGTCCTTTAACCGCTTTATCGCTCATTCCAAGATTAAGAATCGTATCCATCATACCGGGCATTGAAACCGCAGCGCCTGAGCGCACAGAAACTAAAAGAGGATCGGAAGGATCGCCGAGTTTCTTTTTCATAACTGTTTCTAATCTTTTTAATCCTGCTTCGACTTCTTCTTTAATACCCTTAGGGTAGTTATTTTTATTTTCATAGTACGCGGCGCACACATCAGTTGAAATTGTGAAACCCGGCGGAACAGGAATTCCAAGATTAGTCATCTCGGCAAGATTCGCTCCCTTGCCTCCCAGCACCAATTTCATTTTCGAATCTCCGTCCGCTTTTCCTTTTCCGAAAAAGTAAACATTTTTTTTGTTGGCCATTAAACACCCTCCATAAATAATAATTAAATTTTATCATCTTTTAAATTTTTGATCAAGCGTTTATATTAAAATTATGAACTATATTGATCTTCCTGTCTATAAAAATCAGAAAAAAATTTTATCAGCGCTTGAAAAAAATCAAGCGCTTGTTGTCGAGAGCCCGACAGGTTCGGGAAAGACAACACAGCTGCCGTTAATACTTTACGAAGCAGGTTACGCGCAGCGCGGAATGATCGGAATAACGCAGCCAAGACGAATCGCCGCGGTATCGGTGAGTGAATTCATCGCACGTCAGTCAGAAACGATCATACCAGGACTCATCGGATACAAGATGAGATTCGCGGACATGACAAACCATGAAACAAAAATAAAAATTATGACCGACGGAATACTTCTTCAGGAGATGAAACTGGATCCGTGGCTGTCAAAATACAGTCTTATCGTTGTTGATGAAGCGCATGAACGCAGTTTAAACATCGATTTTATACTTGGTTTGATCAAAAGAGTGATGATTAACAGGCATGATTTTAAAGTTATCATATCTTCCGCGACAATAAACGCGGAAATTTTCTCCGAATACTTTTATAACTGCCCTATTGTAAAGATAGAAGCGCAAAGATTTCCTGTTACGCTTATTTATGACGCGGTGAATAATGAAAAGAATGAAGGATTAAAATTTAAAAATGACAGATCAGATGACAGAAACAATGAATCCAATGCTGTTAACGCGGAATATATAAATAAATACAGAAATAGAAACGACAGATTCTCATCAAATATCAATACAGAAGAGCTTATTTTAGCAAAAATTGAATCAATTACAACCAGATTTATAAGCGAAAAGCGTGAAGGAGATATTTTAATATTCCTTTCGGGTGAAAAAATGATAAAAGAATGTATCAACCGCCTTTCATGCTGCGACGCGGGAAAATATCTGCATCTTATTCCGTTATACGGAAGGCTCGGCAAAGAAGAACAAGAAAAAGTTTTTGAAGACGCTCCAAAAGGTAAAACAAAAGCGGTTATATCGACAAATATCGCGGAAACATCCGTTACTATCGACGGAATTACAGCGGTAATCGATTCGGGACTCGCGAAACTTAACTGGTATAATCCGCGCACATACACTTCCAGCCTGATCGAATCGCCGATATCTGTCGCGTCTGCGAATCAGCGCAAAGGAAGAGCAGGAAGAACGCGCGAAGGAACATGTTACAGATTATATACAAGAAAAGATTTTGAAAGCAGAAGCCTTTATACAACGGAAGAAATTTTCCGCACAGACCTGTCAGAAGTAATTTTACGGATGGCGGATCTCGGCATAACAGACTTTGAAGACTTTGATTTTATCGCATCGCCTGAAAAAGAAGCGCTGATAAGCGGAATTGAAACATTAAAACTGCTTGACGCATTAGAAGAAGACAGAACTTTATCGAACACCGGAAAATTAATGACGGAATTTCCGTTAGCGCCGCGTCATTCGCGCATTATTGTCGAAGCGATACTGCATTATCCTGAAATTATACGCGAAACAATTATCGCGGCGGCGTTCTTATCAACACAAAGCCCTTATGTTCTTCCTCCGGGAGAAGAAACAGACGCGCGAAAAGCGCATCATAAATTCCGCGACGACTCAGGCGACTTTATTTCATATTTAAAATTGTTAAAATCCTACAGCGATTCAACAAACAAAGCGAAATTCTGCGAAAAAAATTATCTTGATGACCGCGCGATGGCGGAAATTATAAATGTAACAGTTCAACTAGAAGAAATTATATCCGCGATGAAGATTTCTGTTCACCAAAGAGACGGCAAACCGCTTTCTGCGGAAGAAATTGATGATTATTTATGCTGCATCGGTTACGGAATGATACAATTTGTGTGCGTAAGCGAAAGTTTATCCGGCAGCGCAGGCAGAAGATCAGGCGATAATCCGCGCGATCGCGGAAGAAAAATGGGTTCTTACCGCAGTTTAACAGCGGATAAAATAATTATTCATCCCGGATCTGTAATGTTCCGCGAGTATCCGCCGTATATTGTCGCAGGAGAAATAGTCCGTACATCGCGTATGTACGCAATGTCTGTCTCGCCTATTTCCAAAATTGTTTTAAAACGCCTTTCTGATCATCTGCAAAATAAAAAAATGGAAATAAAGTACGATATTTTTACAAACATTGAAGCAGCTCCGGATATAAAACATGAAAAAATAAAAAGACAGCGGGATTTTACCAATAATATAAAGTTATACAGCGAAATTTTTGAGATCGTCACAGTCAAAGGAAAGAAAACAGTTATTCTTCCGTGGGAGAAATTAAATTTAATCCGCGATAAAATATCTTCGGGTAATTCAAATTTACCGGTATCAAACCAAAGATACGAAAGCTATAAGGAAAATACGCTTCAAAAAGAACGCGCGTATAATAATTTAAAAGGAAAAATTATAATTAATAATCAATTTAATCTGCTTGCGGGCGAAAAACTTGAACTAATACTTTCTCTTGCGCCGTTTCTTGATGTTGATAATATTTTCTCGCGAAAATGGCCGCGCAGAAAAAATTTTAACTCGAAGGCCAGCCTGCGCGCGCTTATCGATCAGCTTAACAGCCTTGTAAAACCTGTCGTATGGAAAAAAAAGTCAAAAGACCTTGGGTTCCTCGGCCTTTTCACAGACGGCGAAGGCAATTACTGGCTGCGCGCATCCCGAGGCTTCTACACAAGCCTCAACGAAAGTCTTTCCAGCCTGGAAAATTTAATCGATGAGCTCGGCGATGAAGTAGATATTGAACAAAAACATGAGGTAAATTCGTGTTACAGAAGGCTGTCGGATTATTTAGGATGAGAAAGATAAGGAAATAATTTAAGAAAAATATTAACTCATAAAAACATAATATATTGATGGTTATATTTATATTGTTTATCTTCATATTTTTCTATATACTTCACCCATGGCATTTGTTTTTTACAACACTCTGGGGCGCGCTAAACAGTCGTTTGAGACGTTACAGGATAAAAAGGCGGGCTTTTACGGATGCGGACCGACAGTTTACAATTACGCGCATATAGGAAACCTGCGCGCCTATGTTCATCATGATATACTTGTCCGTTCCCTTCGCCGCGCAGGCTACGATGTTAATCATGTTATGAATATCACCGATGTCGGTCATCTTTCCGATGACGCGGATGACGGCGATGATAAAATGGTAAAAAGCGCCGAGGAACGCGGAAAAAGCGTTCTAGAGATCGCGGAATTTTATACGAACGCGTTTTTCAGCGATACGGATCGAATGAATATTGTCCGCCCGACAGTGATCTGCAAGGCGACAGAACATATAAATGAAATGATCGATCTGATAAAAAAAATCGAAGAAAACGGTTTTACATATTCGGCGGGAGGAAATTTATATTTTGATATTTCAAAGTTTCCTTCTTACGGCGATCTTGCGCTTCTTAGGCTTGATGATTTAAAAGCAGGCGCGCGCATTCAACATGATGAAAACAAGCGCAGCCCAGGTGATTTTGTCTTATGGTTTACAAAAAGCAAGTTCGAAAATCAAGCGCTTGTTTGGGACAGTCCGTGGGGCAAAGGTTATCCCGGCTGGCATATCGAATGTTCTGCGATGAGCATGAAGTACTTAGGCGGACAATTTGACATTCACGCCGGAGGTATCGATCATATTCCGATTCATCATACAAACGAAATCGCGCAGAGCGAAGCCGCGACAGGTAAAAAACCGTGGGTAAAATACTGGCTTCATAATGAATTCTTGGTCCTGGAAAAAAACGATTTACAAAAAGAAAAAATGTCAAAATCCGCGGGCGGTTTTATCACATTGCAGTCGCTTGTAAATCAAGGGTTCGATCCTCTCGATTACCGTTATTTCCTTTTAGGCGGACATTACCGCAGCCAGCTCAAATTTTCGGTAGAAAATCTGCAAGGCGCGGCGAATTCGCGCAAGTCACTTGTCGATAAAATTCGAAACCTTGCAAACAAAGCAGGCCTACAGCCATCTGACCTTGATCCCTCGAACCAATTGCTCGAATCCTCGATCCTTATAGACACAAAACAAAAATTAAACTACTACGGAAGCGATGTGTATAAATATATAGAAGCTTTTGATAAAGCGATTGAAGATGATTTAAACACTCCGCGCGCTTTAGCGGAACTTTGGGGGCTTTTAAAAGACGGTTCCGCCTTAAAAGAAACTCTTGCCGCTGTTTTTGATATGGATCGGGTCTTGGGGCTGCGTCTTAAAGAATCAATCACACAAAATGACGCCGCAAGCGCTGAAAATAACGAAATAAACCGTGAAATTGAGGCATTAATCGTAAAAAGAGCGGAAGCAAAGAAGGCAAAAGACTTCGCGGCCGCCGATAAGATAAGACAAGACCTTAAAGAACGCGGTATAATACTGGAAGACAGTCCCGAAGGGACAAAGTGGCGCAAACAATCAACTTAAATAAATGTCCGCCCAGCACAATATCCGGCTGTAACATATGGAGATAATTTTTGTTTAAAATAGAAGAGGAACAATTGGAAAATAGTGCTAGCCCTTCGCGGGGAACTGCGGAAGCGATTGTTGCTCAAGCAGGAGAGGATGAAGATAAAGAAGATGAAGCGGTTTATCTGACCGCCGGAAACAGTCAGATAACGTCCGGCGGTTCAGGCAAAGTAAATTCCGCTGAATTTAACCGGGAATTCAGAAAACTTTATGATTCTACCTTTCAGATTTTGTTCAGAGTAGCGTTCAGGGTTACTAATTCAAGTGAAGCCGCGGAAGACCTTTGTCAGGAAAGTTTCTTCCGTCTGTATGAGAAAAACATGGTTTTTCCGAACCCTGAAGAGGCGAAATATTGGCTGATTCGCGTGGTAAAAAACGCAGCGTTAAATTATGCAAAACGCAAGGATCGGGAACGCAGAGCATACCAGCGCGCATTCAGGGAAGACCACAGGCAGGAGGAAACCGGGGAAGGGCTGCTTGTCAAGAAAGAGACGAGCGAAGAAGTGCAGAGCGCTCTTGATAAGCTGCCGGAAAATTTGCGTATGGTATTGATATTGAAAGAATATGCGGAAATGAATTATAAAGAGATAGGAAGAGTTCTTGGCATCAGCGAAGGCAATGTCAAAGTCAGAGTATTCAGAGCGCGCGAGCGGCTGACCGCGCTGCTTGCAGAAAATCTTAAACAGGAATGAGGTAAAATGTATGTGTCCTGACCCTCAACTTCTTTCTACTTATTTAGACGGGGAGATGCCCTCTCCGTGGAAGGAAAAACTTGAAAAACATTTTTCGGAATGTTCCGCTTGCAGGGAAAAATACGAAAATTATGTGCGGCTTAGGGAACTATACACAGAAAAAACCGCGGAAGAAAAAATTATAGAAACAGCGCAAAGCCGGATCTGGCGGAATGTTACGAGCAGATCAAGAAATTTGGCCGGAAAGCCAAGGTTGTGGCAAAGACGGCTTTCAATACCGCTGCCGGCAGCTGCGGCAGCTGCGGTTGTCATTCTGGTTATGGCAGGTTTTTGGCTTCGCGGCGCTCAAACTAACAACAGCGCAATAGCAGAAGGATATCAGCCGCAGTCCCCGCAAGTTGCGGGTTTTTACTTTGATATTGATGATGAAGCGGATGTAATTTTGCCTGATATGGATTTAAACGGCATTTTACAATTTTTAGCTGCTGATAGTACGGATACAATTATGTTCACATTACCGGACAGCAGAAATTATTACAGAACAGGCGAACCGGGAGCGATAAGAGCCGCCGATTATCAAAGGAACTCGGTTCCGGGGAGATAAATACAGGATGTTTTTTTCCGTTTTCATTGCCAGTGTTTTTTGTTTCTTTTCATCCAGCATGGGGATTCATGCGCAGGAACAACAGGATTCGGGCAGAACAATGGAGCAGGAATTAAGAAGGCGGGCGCTTGTAATTGATATAGACGCGAGAGTACTTACAGACGATCTTGATGTTATATGGAATGAAATCCAAAGAAAAATAGCGATACCGGGAAGTCCTGTCGGAATCAGGCTTGTAGGATCAAATGTAGTTGTCGGAGTGCAGTTTACTCCTTTTATACGCAATCAGGGGAACTTAATAGTCGCGCATGTGCAAATCTGGATTGATAATCCGGGAAGCGGCGTGAGTTATCATACCTCCTTCCAGACCATTCCTATGGATTTTAATGAGCAGATTTATTTCTTCCCGCTTGGAACATCGAACTCATCGATCGAGATATTATTAACAGTAAATCCATACAGCGTAATAGCGGCATTAGAAGGCGCGGCAAACAGCGGCGCATCATCCAGTACATCAAATGGCAATTAAGAATCTAATACAAAAATTTCTGTTAATTTTATTTTTACCTGCCGGATTTTTTATTGTTTCGTGCAAAGATGAACTTCCTAAAATAACGTCGATTGATCCAAAAATCGGAAGAATGGGCGAATTCATCACATTGAATGGCACGAGTTTCGGCGAATTCCGAGATGATTCTTATGTGACTATCGCGGGAGTGTCGCCGACAAATTCTTCATATCAAACTTGGCAGGATAACTTAATAATTGTAAGAGTTCCGGAACTGGGCGAGTCGGGTTTAGTTTATGTGCATACGCAGGGGAAAAAAAGCAACGGCGTTTTGTTTTCAAATTCCGCCTATGTTCCAAGACCCGCCGAAGGCGAAGAGTTCGGATTGCAGCCGAGGATTGTTTCGATAAGTCCTCAATCAGGAGCGCCGGGAAATCTATTAACCATTACTGGCAATAATTTCGGAATATCAAGGGATACATCGGGAGTTTTTTTTTCGTGGGATTATGATTCTGTATCATTTAATCCGTACGCGATAATTGAACCTGAGTTTATCGAAGTTTCGGAAATAGAGCTTGGCTATGAATCGTGGAGTCAAAGAGAGATAACAGTCCGTCTGCCTGACGGAGCAGTGAGCGGAAATTTTGAAGTTCGGACAACGCACGGAAAATCAAGGCCGTATTATTTTGACGTAACGGGCAAGCCGGGAACCAAAACTTTAAAAGACAAGCGTATTTATACTATTAATTATTCTGTTGATATAAGGGTGCTTGAGGCGACAAGGCCGAATTCTCTTTATCTGTGGATTCCAAAGCCTGTTATATCTCCGTCACAAAGAAACGCTGAATTAATTTCACGGACAGCGGAACCTCTTTTGGAGAATCACCGCGGAGTAAGTTTATACAAAATTGAAAATATGATTACAGGCGCAAACCAGTTTGTTAATCTTTCCTTCAGAGTTGAAGTATTCGCTGTAGAAACAAATATAAGAGCCCAGTCAATAAGACAAGAATCATCACCGTTATCTGCAATGTACGTTCAAAGCACGGCTTTAATCCCGTCTAACGACAGCAGTATAAGAGCAGCAGCCGCTTCCATCGCCGGAAGAGAACAAAACCCATATTCAAAAGCCAGATTGATATATGACTGGATCAGGACAAATATGCAGATAACATCAGACTACGCGCGGGACAGCATTTTAAAAACGCCGGAGGGTAACGAGAATTCCGAAAACCCGGATGTCATTGCTGTGCATGATCTTGTCATTGCGTTACAGGAAAGAAAAGCCGATGCCTGTACAGCGGCGCTGTTATTCACAACTTTGTCACGCGCGGCAGGAGTTCCGTGCATGCCGGTAGCGGGCGTTATAATTGACAAAAGCGGACAGACAATCCGGCATTATTGGGCGGAATTCTGGATTGACGGTTTTGGCTGGATACCTGTAGACATAGCGATGGGAGCCGGATTTATGATGCCTGATGAAACCTCGGACAGAGATACTCGTGAAACTGTTGAAGAGGATGATGAAAATAAAAACGAAGAAGAAATTTTCGATTACGCAAACTATTACTTTGGCAATTTAGATAATCAAAGAATCGCCTTTTCAAGAGGCGATCTTACGCTGACGCAGATGGAAAGCAGAGGAAGAGTGGTTTCACATTCACAGTCATACTCGCTGCAGAATATCTGGGAAGAAGCGGCCGGCGGACTTGAATCATATACAAGCCTTTGGGGCGATATAATAATAAGCGGCATTTATATTCAGTAAAATACCGATAATAAATTAAAGCGGGGGTTTTATGGTCACAGTAATATCATTAGGCGGATCCATTGTTGCGCCTAACGGCGTGGATATTGAATTTGTAAAAAATTTTACAAAACTGATTAAATCGTTTATAGAATCGGACTCCTCAAGGCATTTTATTTTTATAGTCGGCGGCGGAGGACCTGCAAGACAATGGCAGAGCGCGTACAGGGAAGCGGCGGAGGGTATCGGTACCGCGGCGGTAAATGAAGAAGCCGACTGGGTAGGCATAATGGCGACAAGGCTGAACGCCCAGCTGATAAAAGCGATAATGAGCGAATGGTGCAATCAAGATGTAATTACAAATCCGCTGGAGGTTGATCCTTTGACAAGCCGTGTGCTTGTGGCGGCGGGCTGGAAACCCGGTTTTTCTACTGATTACGACGCTGTGCTTTTAGCGGAACGTTTCGGCGCTGACATGGTAATTAATTTATCAAATATTGAAAAAGTTTATACTTCCGATCCAAAAACAGATCCCAGCGCCCGCCCGTTAGATAAAATTTCGTGGAAAGATTTCCGCGCTATGGTCGGCGATGAATGGGTGCCGGGAAAGAATGTTCCGTTCGATCCTGTAGCAAGCAAACATTCTGAAAAAATCGGCCTTAAAGTAATTTGCGCGGCGGGAAAAGATTTAGATAACCTTAAAAAAATTCTTAACGGCGAGGATTTTAACGGAACAACCATCTGCGCAAGCGTAACTGCAAGCTGAGAAATCAGGTGAACACCCATAGAAACATTATTTTTAAAGCAGTAGTTCAATAGTTAAAGTTATCAGGTAACTTTATTATCTGGATTTTTTATTAATTTTAATTTTGATATCGCCAAGCAAAACATTGCCGTTAATAATTAAATCTTTTCTGCCGCCTCTGTTTCTTACATTGTCGTCAATTTTAATATCTGCAAGAACCGGAATCGCTCTGTTAATTACATTTACGCTTTCCGGCACATGAATTTCAACATCGCCCAGAATAACAATAAAATTTAAATTTGTTTCCGCATTAATCAAATCTTCTTCAAATATAGTTACTTTATGGCTTGATAATATATTAACAAAATTTCCTGTTGTTAACTGCCCTGTAGTATTTCTTGAAGACAAAATAGAAATATGATTCTGCGGCGATTCGTTTATATTGGAATTACCGCCGTAGAAATCCTGCCGTCTGTCCTGTCCTGCGTTATATGAAGAATTTGTTTCATGCGGAGTCTCATAACCTTCTATCAATTTTTCGAGTATTGTCAGTTCTTTGTCAGTTTCAATATTCTGGCTGTATTTGATCAGCCTTTCATATTCATCAATAGAAATTCTATTAAGCGAATATTGAGTAGACAATTTCTCTGTGAGTTTCTCTTTTCGTTCTTCCGTTGTTACGGCTAATTGCCCCATGAGGCTTTATAGCACAAATACTGTTTAGAGTCAATTCACGGAGTTACACCGCCTACGATGTTTAATCTGCCGTCAAGCGCAGGACTTATAACGCCGCCGCGATCTTTTATATATTCTGTTACAACATAAGACAGAAGCAGTGAAACATTAAAAGCATTAGATGCGTTCTGCATAACAGTGTAACCGTCTCCGCCGCCCAGAATATAATCATTGGTACAGAAACGATATACCCTTGCCGGATCTACAGGAGCACCGCCGATTGTCAAATTTCTAATAACGCCGCTGCCTGCTGTTTTGTCGATTGTATAACGTACATCACTTGAAAACTGCGGGAATCCGCCGTTCCCCTGAGGGATTGTTGCGATAAAATTAAACAGCTCTGTAATCTGAGCGCCTGTCATTGAAGCTACCCAAAGATAATTTTCGAATGGCAGTACCGTTAAAACAACTTCCTGTGTAATTGGCCCTGCGGGAATTTCCGCGCGCATATTTCCGCCGTTATGGAACGCGAAATCAACCTGCTGCCTTGAAACATTGCGAAGGTACCAGACATTCGCGTCTGTTATCATGTTGCCGAGCGCTGTTTCCTGATACCGCGTTAAACGGTTCCCGAAAATAAATGTTTCCGATGCTGTTCCGATTACCTCGCGCAGTGTCGCGCCAGCTTTCTCAATATAAGGCGCTAACATCGCGGTAATCTGCGGGTCAGGACCGATAGGCACCGGCACCCAGTCAAAGCCTGTCATTCTTCCGTTGGTGACGGTTATTTTACCGTAACCGATATATCTTCCCCATTCGTTAGACGAAACAACCCACGCGTCTCCCGCTTTTCTGGGCTCGCTGAAATATGAATGTGAATGACCGTCAACAATAATGTCGATTCCGTCAATGGCTTTCGCAAGGTCAATGGACGTTATGTGATCATCGGTTTCTTTTATGTCGCCCATATGTGTTAAGCCGATTACGATATCAACATTTTCTACATTGCGAAGAATGTTAACAACTTCGCGCGCGGCGTCAATCTCGTTAATAAAAATCAATGAGCTATCCGGGCTTGCTATTAATTTTGTGCGCAGAGTGGTAATCCCGAAAATGCCGACCGTGAAATTATCGTATTCTTTAACAATATACCTGTTGCCGCCAAGATACGATCCGCTCTGTGATCTGACGTTAGACGAAACGAACGAAAATTCAGCCAAGGCGATCTGTTCATTAAGTTTATTAATATTGGTGTCAAACTCATGATTGCCGAAAGTAACCGCGTCATAACCCATCATGTTATATGCAATAACCGCGGGCTCGGCGTTAAACATATTAGAAAGCGGACTGCCTGTATTAAAATCCCCGGCGTCCACAAGCAGAACCTGCGGGTTTACAGCTCTTACCGAATTAACAAAAGCGGACAATTCCGCGATTCCGCCTCTCCCTGAATTCGGAAGCAGCGTTCCGTGAAAATCATTTGTATGAAGCAGAATTAATTCTCCGCTTCGTCCGGCTGTGCCCTCTCTTACAGCGGCGGCGTATAACACTCCCGTTAATAAAAAAACAACTAATAGTAAAATCCCTCTCTTTCTCATGATTCCTTTCCTCCTGATTTTTTAATTGAAGCTGTTCGAAAAACCAAAGTTCCCGGACAACCTTATTATATTAATTACACCCGCCATTAACAATAGTCAGGTCAATGTAACTTTTACTTCCATTACCCTTTGTTTTACAACTTTTAATACTTTAAGTGTTAAGCTGCGCCATGATAAAACTTCATCAGCCTGCGGCAGCCTGCCAAGGTTTTCCATGATCCAGTTAGCTACTGTCGTATCGGGAGGAGATTCAAACATTGCAGATAGAGGGTCCTGATAATTGTCTTCTTCTGTCTCTGTCTGTTCATTTTCCGCATCATGGGGTGTCCCGTTTTTCCCGTCTTTCTCAAAAATAAATTTGAGCATATCGACAAAATTTACATTTCCAAGAACAATGAAATCATCGCCCTCTTTTTTAACAGGAACAACAACATGATCATGTTCATCCCAGATATCGCCGACAAGTTCTTCTACAATGTCCTCGATTGTAACAATACCGGATGTCCCGCCGTGTTCGTCTACAATCACCGCCATGTACGTCTTTTTTTCCTGCATTGTTTTTAAAAGTTTTGCTATTTTCATGGTCTTTGTAACAAAAACCGTAGGCTTAATTATCTGAGAGAGAGTTTTACGCCCCTTCATCATATCATGATAAAAATCTTTTAATAAAATAATTCCTTTTATATTATCTATTGTGTCTTTGTACACAGGAAGGCGCGAAAAACCGGTTTTAATAAAAATATCCTCGATCTCATCAGGAGATAAATCAATTGAAACCGCGGCGACATCAACACGCGGCGTTAAAATTTCTGAAACCTTCATATCGTCAAAACCAATTGCCTGACGAATCATCTTCTCTTCGCGAATATTTATTCCGCCTTCCTGCCTGACCTCTTCAACAAATGTTAAAAGCTCATCTTCGGTTGTCGCGCGGTTGGATTTAACCGGGAAAATCAACATAAGAACTTTTTTCCATCCGGTCATTAAAAAATTAATGGGAGTAAATAAAAACATAAAAAACCGCAGAAGCGGCGCATTCCTTAGAGCGGTTAATTCAGGCGTTTCCTTTGCCAATGCCTTAGGCGAGATATCGCCTACAACAAGCACAAGGAGAGTTACAATAACTGTGGCGATACTTACCCCTTTTGAACCAAATATTCCGATAAACAGCGCAGTCGCGAGAGATGAAAGAGAAATATTAACAATATTATTTCCTATTAAGACAGTAGAAAGAATCTTGTCGTATATTTCGAGCATTCTCAGCACCAGCCGCGCCCGTTTGCTTTTTACCGCGAGATTTTTTAATTTGATGCGGTTAACAGCCGAATAAGCCATTTCGCACGAAGAAAAGAAAGTCGAAAGACAAAGCAGCGCAAACAGAGAGATTGCTTGAATAACATAGTATGAATTTGAAGCTGTCTCATCCATAAGAAGGCGCCGATCAGAATCGAACTGATGCATCGCGGTTTTGCAGACCGCTCCCTTACCGCTTGGGTACGGCGCCTTTTAAATAAAACAGGAGAAACCTCACGATTTCTCCGCGAATTTTAACAGTAATTTAAAAAACCAGTTTCGTCAAGCTCGCGCAAATGACTTCCTGTTACCTATAAATTAATAAATATAAAAAATTCCGCATCAAAATTTAATTTAAGTGATCCCACGGAGGCAGATAGTCCTCAGGTGAATAATTATTTGGAATATAATTTTCATTTTCAGGCGTTATTATCTGCTGTTCATGCGCGGGAGGCGTATATGACGGAAGCGGATCAAATTCAAATATTGTTAATAACGGTAAATTGGGGCCGTATGAATCATAGCCGGAACCGGTGGTTCCCGGAAGACTCCAAGTTTCCTGAGTTCCTCTTGACTGATTTCCCTGCTGTAGTTCCGGGAATAAATCCGGATCAAGCTGAAGCGTAAGACCATCAAGGAACGCATCTTCAAAATAATTAAAACCGCTTGACGCAGGATACCTTGTAACGCCGCCCGGCTGGTGAACATTGCAAAATTGCCCCGGAACTGATCCTTCAAGGAATGTAAGGGCGATTACTCCCTGATTACAATGCTCGGTAACTAAAAGACCGGAACCTCTGCAAACCACCGCGTCGACAACGCCGGAGGGACGCACCCAGTTCCTTTGCGGAAGGCCTCTGTGAATTTCACGCATGTAGGCTCCCCACGAAGGGCTGACTAAAATCGCGCCTGTTTGATTTACACCTAACGAGTTTCCGGGTTTGTCAAAGCCGTACCACATCGCGGTCGTGTAATAAGGAGAAGAACCGACAGCCCATGCGTCCGCCCAGTTTTGCGTAGTTCCGGTTTTTCCGCCCATCGGCATCCTGAACTGCCTGCCTTCGTCATCTCTGTAGGTAAAAATTGATCCGTATTCGGTGCCGTATCCCATAATACCGATAGATATACCGAACTCTAAAAGCTTTGTCATAACATACGCGTTTTGCGGAGTGATCACCTGCCCGTTATTCGCTAACCGGCGCTGCTCCTGCCGTACTTCTCTTTCGATATCGAATATAACCTTGCCGTTACGATCTTCAACGGTTCTTATCGCTATCGGGGTAACATCGCGCCCCTGATTGGCGAAAATCGCGTAAGCGCGCGCCATCTGAACCGGTGAAACTGAAGTAATGCCCAAACCCAGCGGATAAACACGCGGGAAAAGACGGCGGATTGTAGCTTCGTTTGTAATTCCAAGAAGAGCCGAAGCTCTGCTGATTGCGGCGTCAAAACCGGTTCTTTCGAGTATATGAAGAGACGGAATATTTAAAGAAAGCGATAATACATTGTAAAGCAGAACAGGCCCTCTCCATACGCCTCCGTAATTGCTTGGTATATAAGGCGAGCCGTCTTCATTGTGAAATGCCATCGGGCTGTCATAAATCATCGTTGCCGCGGTAAATCTCCGCGAGTCAATCGCCGCTGAATAATACAGAGGTTTAAAAGCGGATCCCGGCTGAACGCTTGCCTGAGTAGCCCGGATTAACTGATTTGATTCATCATATTTTGATCCGCCTACAATAGCGGTAATGTACCCTGTTTCATTTTCTACGGTGATAAGCGCACCTTCTACCATATTTTGCTCGGTTTGTTCCCTGAGCAGCGCAAAACCGGGACCTGTAATATCTTTTAATTCAGGTATGCCGAAAGCTAAAGCAATCATATCTATTACAGGGTTTATTGTCCTTGTATAGCGTGAAATCGCTCTTGCTTCATTCTGACCCCACTTTGTTGAGTGAACTTCGGTCAGGTTGAACATCAGCGTCAGCATATCGACAATCGGCTGAGCGTAGTTTATCGCGCGGTTATTAGTGGTTCTGCTCTGGGCGATATATTCTCTGTTGCCTCTATCGAGAGCCTGAGCAAAGTAAAAGTCCGCTAACGCCTGATGCTCCAGATTCAGAGTAGTATGCACTACATATCCGTCGCGGAAATAATCCAGCGTCCCGTACATCCTGTTTTCAAGTTCGCGGCGCACATATTCGCTGAACCACGGAGCTTTGTCTTCGCGCGTAAGATACGCGGAAAGCGCAGGCTGCGTCCAGTCAAAATTGCCCCAATATTCGGAGAAAGATTCATCAGCTTCTTCTAAAGTGATATAACCGAACTCGATCATGCGCTCAAGGACGAAATACTGCCTGTCCATTGACAGCGACGGATTTTTAATCGGATCAAAACGACTCGGGCCGGAAAGGAGAACCGCGAGAACCGCTGATTCCGCGATAGAAACATCCCTTGCGCTTTTTTTGAAAAAATATTTACTTGCTGTTTCTACGCCGTAAGTGCCGGGACCCATCGGCATATAATTAAGATAAATTTCGAGAATTTCATTTTTTGTGTAACGGCGCTCCATCTGGAAAGCCCACCACAGTTCTTCAAGTTTTCTTCTGATTGTTCTTTCAGAACGATCGGTATACAAAGTTCCCGCGACCTGCTGGGTAATTGTAGAACCGCCGCCTGCCGCAGGTTGTTTTAACAGGTAATGCCGCAGCTGCCCCCATGCCGCGCGGGTAATTGCCCTTATGCTGAAACCTCTGTGATTGTAAAAATCAGGATCCTCTCGGGCAAGAACAGCGTTAATTAAATGCCGGGGAAGCTCGCTTATAGAAATCAATTCCCGCTTTTCGTCGGAGGTAAACTCGGTTATAAGATTTCCATGTATATCAAGAATTCTTGTAGGAAGAGCAGGCGCAAAATCCAGAAAATTTTCTTCGTTTTTGATATTTTGAGTCATTGCGATTGTAAATCCAAGTCCGGCTCCAATAGCAACAACAATAATAACGGTAAAAAAGGCGATTATTCTGACAGCAATTTTAGAACCCGCACCATTCCCATTCTTTTTTCCCATAAGTAAAAGGTATTATACCGAAGGTTATATGTCAAGGCATAGGAAATATATAGAAATTATATGTATAAATAATTACAATAACCGCATGGATCAGAATATAAAACAAAAAAGCAAGCAGCTGGCGGCAAAATTAATACTTTTAAATAAACAGCTTTCCGCGAGGAAGAAAGAAAGCGTTATGTCAGCAGAACTCCTTAAAGCAGGAGCAGGAGTCGGCGCAGGCCTTGTTAGATCCGGGTATGCTATGAGCAAGAATGACAGAATCGCGAAATTATATAAAGCGCTGCAGGACTGCGCGGAAGCAAAATACTGGCTGGAATTATTAAACGAGACAGATTCATTAACAGAATTTGAATACAGCGATATTTTTAAAGAATGCGATGAAATGGAAAAATTATTAATATTAATAATTAAATCGATCGGAGCCGCGTCCAATTAATCTGATTTAGAAGCCGATATCTGTCTTTTCAGTTTTTTAAGTTCAAAAGAAATTAATATACACGCGATGATGAATGAAAAGCCGTCAGCTACTGGGGTTGCAGCAATCACTCCCCAGAGTCCCCAGATTTTACCGAAGATTAAAATACACGGAATAAGCGCTATGCACTGTCGAAGCATCGACATAAAAATCGAAATTTTCGGGCGGCCTGTTACAACAAATAAATTAGTCGAAACTATTTGAAAACCGGAAAGAGGCAAAATGAGCGCCATTATACGCATCGCGCGGGGAGCAAACTGCATGATAGCTTCGCTTCCGTCAGGCGCGAACATCCGCACAAGCTGAACTGGGAAAATCATAAAAACAGCGAAACCGGCAAGGCAGATTAAAGTAGCTGCCGAAATCGCGCCTAAATATGCGCGTAACACACGCTCGAATTTTTTCGCGCCGTAATTGTAGCCGAGTATCGGCTGCGCTCCCTGATTGATTCCAAAGACAGGCATAAGAATCAGCATCAAAATAGCGCCGTGAATATTCATGCCTGCAAGCGCGATATCGCCGCCGTTTGCGACTCCAAGCGACTGAGAGCCGTACCACCCCATGCTCGTGTTATTTATTAACTGCACAGCGGACATTAAAAATTGAAGCAGAAATTGAGCGGATCCAAAGGCCATTATCTGAAAAACAACAGCAGGCTGCAGTTTAAATGAAAACGGGCGCAGTCTTATTGTAGCTTTTTTGCTCATCGCGAAAAATAATATATAAACAGTTACTATAAACTGAGATACAATAGTCGCCCATCCCGCGCCTTCTACACCCCATTGAAACACAAGAATAAAAAGAGCGTCAAAAATAATATTTAAAACCGCGCCAAGTATCATGCCTATCATTGTGATAGAGGGAAAACCCTGCGCTCTTGTGCAGTGAGACAATCCGAAACTTAACATAAAAAATACTATTCCGTATAAAATAATGCGGAAATATTGTTTGCCGTATTCAATTGCTCCGCTTCCTTCTTCCGCTCCCATCAGCGACATTATCGGATCAAGCAAGGGAAGAGCAACAGCCATCAAAACAATACTGAAACCGATTAGCAGATAAAAGCAGTGGTTTAACGCGCTTTCAGCTTCGTCTTTTTTACCCTGTCCAAGCCGCATTGAAATCATGTTAGCGGCTCCAATGCCAAAGAGCATCGCGAACGCCATTCCGACAGTCATCAGAGGCATTACAAGAGAAATGCCGCCAAGAGCGATTTCATTAACCGCGTTGCCGATAAAAATTCTGTCAACAAGGCTGTAAAGCGCGTTTACAACCATTCCGGTTATCGCCGGAATCGAATAACGCAGAAGCAGTTTGCCGACAGGATCGGTTCCAAGCAGCGCGGACGGATTTAACGCGGGTTTATTCTGCTGTTCAGCAGCGGATTTATCAGACATTTTTCGCTCCTTAATTGTTACTCGACATTTATCTGACCATCGCGGCGATAATTCTCAGCTCCTGCGCCGCCCAATGAATAAATAAAAGGCGAAGGCAGTCAATATCATTCAACTCGTCATCTATAACAGCCTGACATATTATCGATCTTAACCTGTCTGTCGCTTTGGAATACTCTCTTGGAATGTCCGTAATCCACTGCGAAAGTTTTTCACCTTTTTTTTCATTCACATAACCCGTAACCGCGTGATTAAGTTTTCCAGCGTACGCGGAAATCAGCGATATTGTATCATTAGACGCTTTCTTTTTATTAAGCGCGTTTTTAATAAATTCATGGGTAGACTCAACTTCATCAAAAGCGAGGGTAACAGCCAGCGAATTATCTTTTAAATATCTTGCCATCACATTAAAAAACTTTTTTTTATTATCAATTATCGCAGCGATTGATAAAATGACTTCGTCCCTGAGATACGGCGGCTGGTTCTTGTCGCGCAAAATATTTAAAAGCACTGGAACAGATTCAGGGTTATGAAAAATTCCAAGAGCTTCGGATCCCATAATGCGAAGACGCGGATTATTTGACGATAAAATTAATTCTTCGATATTGGGAAGAAATTTTACATCATTCATTTTCGCGAGAGCTATAACAGATTCGCCTGCGAGCATATAATCGCCAGAAAAGGCGAGCTCGCGGAGTTTTGGAACAGCAGTTCTGCATTTATGTTTTCCCAAAAGACGCGCGGAAATATACGCGGTTGTAAACGGATTGTTTGTAATATCATCTATCAGCGCCTGTTCCGCGTTCTCTCCAATGTAATCAAGTTTTTCAAGCGCTCTGATCGATTCCTGCCGGGTTGAAAGAACCGGAGAACGCGTTCTTTCCAAAAGCTGATCAATCGCGAGATTTGACGGAGTGTTATGAAGTTCCGTAAGCAGCACTTTTTCTTCGTCAGAATCTTCCGCTTTATTTAATTTATCCAAAAGGCTTATCGCACGGAGATCCCTGAAAGAAAAAATAACTTCAAGCGCGTCTGACATCGGAAGGGATCCCAATGATTTCATTTTACGCTGGTTCGCTATTGCGAGAGCCGCAAGAACTAACATAAATATAAATAAAATTTTAAATGAAAAAAACGGCGTAAATCCGATAAATAACAGCAAATCAATAACGAGCCCCGAAAAAAACGTACCGCTTGCGCCTGCGATGCCAAGAACAAAGAAATAAAGAATTCCCATGTCGAGCATTTTATCCGAGGGAACCAATCCAAGAAAATAAGTCTGCGCGATTCCTTCGGCGCCAAGAAAGCCAAAGTTCAGCATAAAAAACAAAAAGATCATAAACAGAATAGAAGGCGCGGCGTTTCCTGAAGAAGACTGAGGATAAAAAATTAAAATAATAAGGCTTACAGCTCCAAGAACGGCGCACACAATAAAAAGCGGTTTAGCGCCGATTCGATCAACTAGGAATTTTACAAGCATTCCTGCCACTAAAAAACCAAATCCGCCGAAAACAGAATAAAGCGAGATTAAACCGTCATTGTGGCCTAAAACATCACGGGCGTAAACAACAATAAATGTTCGCGTAACGCCTGAAACAAGAACAATAAGAAAAAATATAAATAAAAAAGATTTTAGGTAATCCTGCGAAAAAGCTTCTTTAAAAATTTCCGAAAGCTTCATTCCTCCGTCTTTTACGCGCTCTGGTTCCGGCACTTCTTTTATCATTACTCCGCTTATAATGCCTGTTATAACTCCCGCGCTTAACAGAATCGAAAAAATAAAAATAGGCGGTTCCATGCCTAAAATCATCGCTATTAAAAAACTTCCTAACATTCCTATCGCGCTGTTAATAATTTGAATTTGTGTCATATAACTGCCTCTGTCAGGGCCTGTCGCAAGCAGGCTTAAAACAGGGTTATTGCCGATCATTCCGACTCCGCGGAAAAGGTGGAAAAGGAGCACTCCGAGCATTATTAATAAAAGCGCCAGATTTCTATGTCCCGCGTAATCCACAAACGGAGCGGCAACTGCGAGTATCATGCAAATTGATCTTGCGATCCACGCGAAACTGTAAATCCCGATTATTGAAAACCGTTTTGTAAGCAATTTGCCCACAGGCAGCAAAAACAAAGCGATATAAAAAGTCGCGCTCATAAACCCGATATAAGTCGGCGAAGCGCCAAGGCGCAGAGCGAAAAGCGTAATTATAATCCCAACCAGCAGGTTCCACGAAATAGCGTTAAAAATATTAAAAAATTGAAATGATCCGCGCGCCTTGCTTAAACGGTAGGGAGAAAGATGAACTGCCATATATTATTTAACCGCCCGCTTCTTTAGTGATAATGTTAAATTTTACATTCTTTAGATCTTCGCTGAAATCTTCGCCGCATTCAAGTACAATTTTATTTCGTTCATCACAAATCCAGTTAACGGTAATTTTACCGGCGTTTTTACAATTATCCATATCAAGAAGTATATTCAATAAAACTTTAACTGTCGCGCTCGAAAAATAATTTAATTCGCAGTCAAAAGTAAACTGTCCAAAATCTTTTAGTAAAAAAACTTTTAACCAGTCGATAATTTCCCTGAAAATTATTAAAACATTTTCATGATAACTTTCGCCTTCGAACCGCATATAACATTTTTCTTCGTCTATAAAAACATAGGGAGTAAAATCGGTTTTCTCCCGTTCAAGTTTGAATAAATTATCCATCACGGTCCTTTATGCGTCCTTATTTGTTTTTTGCGCGTTATCCTCTCCGACTTTTACATATAATGAAAAAAAGGTAAGATTATCGCCGCACGGAGTAAATGAATAGTTAATTTTTGAACTGATCCGCCTTGCTATCTCGATAAAGCCAAGGCCTGCGCCTTTGCTCTCGGGATTATTATCATACGTGTGCATTTGCTCCTTATAAAATTTACGCAAAGATTTTTTATCAAGCGTATTTAAATAATCAATTCTGTTTTTTACAAGTCCGACATTTTCGTTTTTCATTATATTGCCTGTCTGAATGAAAAACCCGCCGCCTTCCCTGCCAAGAATAAACGTCCCTTTCGGAGATTCCTCCGTTGCGTTATCTGCAACAAAAAATTTTTCTTTTTCGACGGAATACATGAGCATATTGTTCATCTGTTCCACAAATACGGAAAAAACTTCCTGTGATGTCTGCATGGGTATATTGTCAAACTCCATGCGTTTTTTCAGCGTTCCGGCGATTCCGCTGATTCCATCGGACCAAAGCGGGCCGGAATAAATTAGCGTAATTTTTCTTTCATTAAATATCTCATGCCAGTCAATCATGTCAATAATCATAAAACAGCTCCCGGAATAATTCGGCTTCTCAGTTAATAACCAAATTAAAATTCAAATTTTGAATATCTTCTTTAAAATCCTCGCCGATTTCTATAATGATTTCGTTCCCTTCTGACGTAATCCAGTTAACAATCACGTTATTTCCATTAACGGAATATTTATCCATTTTTGAAATCATATTTAACAAAGCTTTTACAGTGGAACTGTTAAAATAATCCATCACGCAGTCAAATATAAAAGTGTTGAAATTTGTCATAAGATAACTATCCAGCCATTTATCAACTTCCGTAAAAAATTCGATAATGTTTTCGTGGAAACTGCGTCCCTCTATTTTCATATAACCTTTTTCTTCATCAATTAAAATGTAAGGTGTCGAGGTTGTTTTTTGTTTTTCCATCCGAAATGCCATAATCTACATCTCCCTGATTATTTTGTTATGGATGCGCATTAATTAAACTTTTTAAAAGTAAATTTGTTACGCCCGTTTTGTTTTGACAAATACAGCGCTTCATCGGCGCATTTTATGTAATCCTCGCCTATGTGAGTATGTTTAACGGCTATTGCGGTAGCTCCTATTGATACGGTAACGCAGCCTGCCGCCTCATTCTTTTCATGCGGAATCTGCCGCTCAACTACCCTTTCCAGCACTCTTTTTGCCGTTATCTGCGCGCCGTTTTCATCAGTATGCGGAAGGGCAATGACAAATTCCTCGCCGCCGTACCTTGCGATAAAATCATCATCTCTTGAAACGCACTCGGCGAACGCTTCCGCTACTGATATTATACAATAATCTCCGGCATTATGACCGTATGTATCGTTAAATTTCTTAAAAAAATCTATGTCTATCATTAAAATGCCGAGATAGCTGTTTGAGCGTGATAATTCTTTTATATTCCTTGCGAGATTTTCTTCCAGATAACGCCTGTTATAAAGCCCCGTCAGAGGATCCCGCTTAACTTTATCAGATAAATCAGCGTTGCTGTTAAATAAATCCATCGTTGTTCTGTCAGAAAATCTTGTAATTCTTCGAAGGTGTTTTAAAAGCTTTCCATACTCATTCGAAAGCGTTTCGAATTCGCTAAAGCTGTACTGCATGCCGTTTCGAACATCTTTATTATGATTTAAAGCTCTGTCATTAACCTGCTGTTCCCTGTCAAATAAATCCATTAAATCTCCTTTTCAGATGTTTTACTTTTAAAGCTGATAAAAACAAAATCATCCACTCTTGGAGTAGTTCCCCGGAATTTTTCAAATTCTTCCCATACTTTACCGGAAATAACAGACTGGCTTTCATTATGGTTTTTTAAAATTATGTCCATGAACGCTTCATAACCAAACGGATACGGCTTCTGATCGCCCGGCTGATCGAATAAACCGTCTGAAGCAATATAAAATTTATTATTTGAATCAGCAGGAATGTTAATTGTTCTGATTTCTTCATTGTTTTTCAATTTACCTTCGCCGACATATATCCTTTGTCCCTTAAATCGCGTAACATTTTTTCCGTCGCAGACAAACACATGGGTGCAGCCCGATGATGTAGTAACGCTTCCGTCCTTCGCAATAAATAAAACAGCAAGATCGCAGCCGTCTTTAATATTGAAGCTGTGCGTATCCTCGCTGTCCGTGTTTACATTTAAAACAGTTACAAGGCGTTTTTCAAGTTCCCAGATAATCTGAGATGTGTTTTTATAATTTTTGTTATTAACAGTCGCGTCAAATATTGAGACAACAAGCATTGTTATAAGAGCGCCGGGAGTGCCGTGTCCGGTGCAGTCGCATACGCAAAGCACTGTACCGTCTTCGAAATTTTTAATCCAGTAAATATCGCCGCCTACAATGTCTCTTGGTTTCCATATAATGCTGTAATCTGAAAACGCTTCATTAAAAACATTATTGGACGGAAGCAGGTTTTTTTGAATTTTGCTCGCGTATTCAATGCTTGATATAACAGCTTCCCTCGCGGCTTCGGCGCGGCCTTTATCCAGCTTTGATTCATGCACAGCATAGATGGAAACAATAACTATCATCATTACAATCATCATCGCGATAAATAAAAACGCCACGCCTGTATTTAATGTATCGGCAAGACCTACGCGCTGAATAGCGCATACATACCATCCAAGAAGCGGTATCCCGCCGATTACCGCGACACCTCTTACTTCGCTTGTATTAATATAACTAATCGCGCCGTCCGCAAGATAATTAATTACAGCGCTTATATCATTCCAATAAAGTTTTAATTCATTATTAATTCCGACTTTCCCGGAAACAAGAGCGATATCTTCGGCTCCGGTTATCTCCAACGCGTCATTAAAGAAATAAAATACAGCCGTTCCCGAATAATCGTTATTAAGCTCATTGATAAAATCAGATAAATTAATGCCGGTGCCGACAATGCCAATCGGATTATTATTATCATCAAAAACAGGCGCGTTTATCCACAACTTGGTGACGCCGAGATCGGGATTAAAATTAATATTAAAATTATACACATTCGTATTGCGCATGGTCATGTTGTACCAATAATTATCATCATGCATAGGATCGACTAAATACGAATCAAAGTCATCTGAATGGAATATTTTATCAATATCGTTTACCCAAAAGACAGAGTTAGCTGAGAATGCCCTGCGGTATGCGCTTAATTCCTCAAATGCCATTCCTTCCAGCGCGGAATCCGAGGGATCTAAAAAATAACGCCTTATTAAAGGAGAGTCTGCCATTTTTAACGCTATCGCTATCTCGCTGTTTACGGACGCTTCCAGTTTTAAACGCTTATATTCAACTATCTTTATTAAATCCTGTCCGGTATTGTTAAGCAAAAACCGTCCCATTATTGTTACAAAAGCGACGCTTCCGACAGAAAAAATAATAATAAATAAAATAACAGAAAAAATAATAATTCTGCCGCGCGAAGCAGCCGGACGCTGCTGCCCGTCTTTTTTACCAGGAAAGAAAAACGGCGTAAATATTTTCTTTTTATCCGGCATTATTTCTACCTTAATTCTTGTTTGTTTGATTAAAAAGGTATTTCCGCAGCATCGAGAAAAACTCTTCTATGTCAAGGGGTTTTCCTATATGATCATTCATTCCCGCTTTTATGCATCTTTCAATATCCTCGCGGAAAACGTTAGCTGTCATAGCGATAATCGGAACATGCTTACGCATGTTCCTTTGAGTTTCACCCTCGGTGAAACTCATGGACACATTTTCCATGGCTTTATCTGAGGGCGTTTTATTACCTTCGGTGAAATCTGCGGCAGCAGTATTCTTTTCATTTTTCAGCGCAAGCTCTGCTTCAATTTCGCGGATTTTACGCGTTGCTTCGTAACCGTCCATATCGGGCATTTGCACATCCATTAAAATTAAATCGTACCCGCACCCTGATTCCGCAAACATGTTAACAGCTTCAAGTCCGTTAAACGCAAATTCCACTTTCATTAATGTCGGTTCAAGCAATACTGAAACAATTTCACGGTTAATCTCTACATCCTCGGCCAGAAGTATTTTATATCCCTTGAAAATTTCAGAAATACCCTCGTTGGAATTTTTTTTCTTCTGAGTCAATCCGATTACTTCGGTAACAGCGTCGGCGATTGCGGACGGGAACAGCGGTTTGGAAAGGAATTTGTCAACTCCCGCTTTCTTTGCCTCATCCGCGACAGTGCTCCATTCTGCGGCTGAAATCATAATAACTATAATATGTTTTGGTGATTTTGATTTAATTTCCCTCGCCAGCATAATGCCGTCCATACCAGGCATTTTCCAGTCAACAAAATAAATATCGTATATCCCGTTTTTACCGATAAGAGCAAGAGCTTCCTGTCCGCTCAGCGCTGTATCGCAATCCGTTCCGAAGCCCTGCATAATTTCTTTAAAGTATTCCAGAACTTCAGGATCGTCATCAACAGCCATTATTTTTACATTGTTCCAGTTTATTCCGATTTCGGACAAACTTTGAGTCTTGTTCATTCCGCGCTGCGCTTTAAATGTAAATGAGAATGATGAGCCTTTTCCTTCGGCGGAATCAAGATCAATGCTCCCGCCCATAAGTTCAATAATATTTTTAGAGATAACCAATCCCAGTCCGGTTCCGCCGAATCTCCGCGAAGTTCCGGATTCGGCCTGCTGGAACGAACGGAAAAGTCTGTCTTTCTGCTCGGGACTTATGCCGATTCCGGAATCTTTAACGGCAATTTGAATAGTATAAATATTATTTTCCCTCGCAATAAAACGGGTTTCGAGCCTGATAAAACCTTCTTCGGGGGTGAACTTTACTGCATTGCCGAGCAGATTTGTGATGACCTGCGCAAGGCGCTGATCGTCGCCGATTAAAGTGCGCGGAATCGATTTATCAATGTGAACGGTAAGTTTCTGCTTTTTTTCATCCGCTCTGAATGCGATAATATTTACAACACGCTGAAGCATTTTTTCAAAATTGAATTCTTCATGCGAAAGCTCAAATTTATTAGCTTCTATCTTTGACATGTCAAGAATATCATTTATTACACCTAACAGATGCTGCGACGCGTTCTCAATTTTTTCAAAACAATAATCCTTTCTTGGCATATCCTCGGCGGCTTTGCCGATAACTGTCATTCCGATAATTGCGTTCATCGGCGTGCGGATTTCATGGCTCATGTTCGCAAGGAACGCGCTCTTTGAACGGTTCCCCTGTTCCGCCTGCTCTCTTGCCTTGATAAGCTCGGTTATATAAACAGCGTGCTGAAGATGAACTTTATCGCCGTTCGGCCAGTCGATATAACAATCGGAATGGCGTATATGTCCCTTAAAAATATCAACATAATCATCCCATACAACAATTTGATCAGGATTTTTATCAAGCTGATAACAAGGACAGAAATCGCACATCTTATCAACTCCGCGGAAAAGTTTATAGCAGTAATTTCCGATTATTTCATTATCTTCCTTTCCGAGAATTTTCTTCATATGGCTATTAACAAAAAGGATTTCTCCCGTTTTAGGAACGGTAATATAAATTAAAGCGTCCAGTCCGTTTAAAATACTTTGAAGCGAATTTATAGCAATGTTCTTCTGCTTATTCGCTTCATTTGCTTCCATCACGGCTTTTTCAAGACGCTCAGTAATTCTGTTTCTGTTAATTGCGTTAATAATTGTACGGCCGGCAGAACGCAGAATCAACTCTTCGTTTTCGGTAAAAAGCCTTTCCTTCTTGCAGTCATCAAAAGCGACGAAGCCCCAGAACACATCATGCAAAAAGACAGGCATCAAAAAAGTCGATAAAATACCCCATGATTTAAGATGCTCTTTTAAATCGGAATGCATATCACGTACCAAAGTATTAAAGTTATTGCCTTTGGAGATCAATTCCTTTAATATAGGCCTTTCATTATACTTTTGATCTTCTCCAAGAATTGT
>JGI24695J34938_10000491_pt1 | contig 38365 bp, 37 predicted proteins | sample TergutCo191P3_FD_34938 | JGI IMG/M metagenome (IMG submission 34938)
CCCCCCCCAGTATCTAAGCAGTAAAAAACAATCCAAAAATCAAGATTTCTCTCATAAAAATATAAGAATAGACAACTCAAATTTCCCGCGGATTGCCCGTATGTTCTATTGGGCGCCGCGGATTTACGCCTTTGGCGTGGCTGTTTCGACTTTTTTACAAGGAAAATACCGGATTTTGGCGTACGCCGGGATACCGGAGTTTTGCCGTCCTTGAGGGCGGGATAAATCAACCGTGATTTGTCCTGTTCGGGGCTGTCATGGCAAAAGGAGTGTTTTCAATGAAAAACACATTCAAAATTTTTGGGATTATCGCGATGGTCGCGGTAATCGGATTCTCAATGACAGGGTGCGTCACCGCGACAACAATCGGCGGAGCAGCTGGCGGACATGGCTTTTTCTCCGGAGGCGGAGCGCGCGAAGCGGTTACACAAGGAGCTACAGAAATAGCGTCATATACAATTATTCTTGGGCTTTTTGATTCAGGTTACGCTCAATTCGCTGACGCGGTAAAACAAGCCGAATCCCAGGGTAAGTTGGTTACAACGACAGCGACATCGTATTTTGGTTTCGCGACTAAATATACAGCTTTCGCGAGGTAATTGTAAGCGTTATAAGAAGTGAGAAAACGCTATAAAAAGCGTCTTCCGCTTCTCCATCCTTAAAAGCAGCCCGGCGGTTGTTCCGTACCGGATTAGCGCTGGGCTGACTTTTCTTTAGTTCCTTCCTTTTAAACCATTAATTCGGTATTTTAGTCTGTTTCTGTTTTACTTGTAAATTTCTCTCGCTAGTTCCATAATTAATGACAGCCTGTGTTCTATGCCGGGGTTATGCTCAAGATCATTATGCCATAAGTTATTTTCGCCTATAACAATTACAATGACATCGGCGCTTTCTATATATCTTTTAATACGTTCGCGATAAACTCTGTTTCTGCTTCCCGCGTCAAAATTATATAAATGCGATATATTAGAAAACTCAAAATCTTTAATCGCGTATTGTATCTGCGTTTCAAAAAAACTGTCGCCTGTTAAGAATAATGTCAGTCCGTTTTTATTACTGCTTTTAAACTCAAGATGATAACAGCCGGAATTATGCAGTGTCTCAATTTCAATATCCGGCATATAAGCGACATTGTAGTTCGTTGATATTATATGCTCGGTTTTCCGTATGGCTGGCAAATCCTGATTATACGTATAACAGCAGCTTATGTTATACGGCGTTGTGATAATTCTTCTTATATCCACTTGAAATTCCGATATTTCAATGCCGCTTAAATCAGTCGTAGCGATTCCCGCTTTTCTCTGAATATCCTGCCATGAAACATACGCGCCCAAAAAGTTATGATGGCCGTTATACTCATCAAATGTCATGTAACGCGACGACGCTTCCAGATATTCATTTTTTGGATATGAAAAGCTGACGCTGGAGTTTGAATTTATATATGAGACAATTAAATCCATTTCAGTTACGCTTGTTACCCTGTTGATTATATTGCGTTTTCTTGGGCATACCTGAAATATTATTTGTTTGTTAAGCGCTTTAAAATAGTCATCCGCTTCAACAAGAACATCCAATAATCTTTTAAACAGGTCAATTTCCGCCCTTGCGTCATTTCTCGCTGGCTGTCCTATATTTATCACTTCATTTTTTTCCGGCTGATCCGCGATAAGTTCCTCATCTTTGATAAGCTGTTCAAAAATAAATCCTTCGTCTTTTACAAGTTGTTCCAGTATCAGCCATTCGCTTTCTCTAAACTCTTCGCCAGCTTCCCACTCGTTAAAATCTTCGGTATTTCGCGCGAAATAAGCGTTGTAGATGATATTATAGTATTTATTATACAACGGAATTAAGCTGTTTCGATACGGAAAGTTATCCTGATAAAAAGTTTCAAAGTTAGAGCCGAAATTCTGAAATGAAATTTCAAATTCGCTCAAATTTCTATTCTCGATCAAGCCATTTATTTCTGATGGTAAAATATCTTTTAATAAAGGAAACGTGGCTGTGGGCAAAACAAGGAGAGCGATAAATATTAATGATAAAAACCGGTATTTGCTTCTAAAAACCCATGTGATTTTTCGCCATAATGTTTTCATAATATTTTTCATTTCTTCCCCTTAAAATTGAAAATAGATAAACGGGTTATATGTTTTGTTAGCGAGCATCAATAATACAAGTCCAAACAAAACCAATAAGCACAGCGCTTCGATTAAAAATATTAAATTTACCGCCCAGTTCGCGCTTTTAATTTTTTCTAATGGCTTTAAAGAAAAAACTTTTATTGTCCATTCCTGAATAAAACCGCAAAATAACACAGCGAAAGGCAGAACCAGAATCGAGTTCATCGTTAAAAATAAATCCACAGACTGGACGCCGCCAAAGTATCCAAACATCGCCGCGATATAATTTATGGCGTAATCAATATCCGGCGAGCGAAATAAAACCCACGCGATTAAAACAATGATTGTTGAATAAAGCCAATTAAATAAGTTTGGTTTTTTTAAGAATGTTTTTCCAAGGAATAATCTTTCAATAACCAGGAAGAAAGCGTAAAAACCGCCCCAAATTACAAATGTATAATTCGCTCCGTGCCATAAACCCGATATAAGAAAAATTATTATTATATTTATATATGTTCTGAACGCGCCTTCGCGGTTTCCTCCTAAGGGATAATAAACATACTCGCGAAACCAGCTTGTCAATGAAATATGCCATCTTTTCCAGAATTCCGTAATTGATGTGGATATATATGGGCGGTTAAAATTTTCTTTTATTTTGAATCCGAACATCCGCGAAAGACCAATAGCCATGCAAGAGTAGCCGCTAAAATCATAATATATTTGCAAGGCGTAAAAAATCACGCCTATCCACGCGATGTTCGCGCCAAGCGCCGAGGGATGATTTAAAAAAACGCTGTCCGCTACTTCGCCAAGAGTATTCGCGACTAAAACCTTTTTCGCGAGCCCGTAAATAAATCTTTTTACTCCATAGTAAAAATCGCGCGCGGTGTGCTCGCGATTGTTTATTTGCGATTCAAGGTCAGCGTATTTAATAATAGGACCCGCGATCAAAGCGGGAAATAACGATATATATAAAGCCAGCTTAAAAAAGTTTTTCTGTACTTTTACCTTTCCGCTGTAAACGTCAATCGCGTAAGACATCGCCTGAAACAGATAAAATGAAATCCCAATAGGCAATAAAACCTTAAAAATATCTATATTCTGTGATGTTACGCTTTCGATGATCTCGATAAAAAAATTAAAATATTTAAAATAAAATAATATACATATATTTGTCAGCAGCAATAAAAAAAGTTTGTATTTTTTTGGCTGTGATTTATGTTCATGTTCAAGTTCATTTACTGGTTCAGCTGCGTTTTCTTCCACCGGTTCATTTTTTGGCGGCGCGTCGGTATTTTTAATATCTATTGATATCCACAACGCTCCAAGATAGTTGACAATGATTACAGATAACATTAAAAAAATATACCATGTTCCGCCCCACGCGTAAAAAATTAAGCTGACTATAAGTAAAAAGGCGTTACGGTAAATTAGATTTTTCTTAGGCAAAATATGATAAATAATAAGGCAAAGTGGTAAAAATAAAAGTAAAAAAACAAGGGAACTAAACAGCATATTTTTATCCTGAGCCGTTGATTTACCGATCAAAAACTTAATTTTACAATAAAATATCAGTAAATATTTGTCAAGACAACATTTTTTTCCGAAAAACGCGTTTTTTTGGATATTAGACTATAACAATTAAATAATTAACATTATATTGACACTATCAGTTCATTAAAGTACGATACTTAATGTAAAATTTGTTTACTCGCGATGATTAAACTAGGAGAATATATATGAAAAAAATAATTTTTTACGCGTTGATGATATTAATTCTCGCGGCGGCGATTTGTTCCTGCGGCGGCAAGGAAGGAACATTTACGTTAACTGACATCCCATCAAAGTTCAACGGGAATTATATAGTATTTGAGGCGCAGGATTTAAGCAATGAAATTTTTATTGTTGGCCTTAAAGAATTTGACTCGGAAAATGATAATCATTGGATGATTCCAATTTCCGGCGGAAAAGCGGAACTGCCTGTCTGGTTAATTAAAACTTACGATGATTACTCCAGATACGAGGGCAGCGATACTTTTGAAGTTACAGTTGTTTTGTTTTCAGATGAACGGATGAATTCGGATATGGTAGCTCTTTTATATTATGAATCTGTAGAATTTAAAAACGGCAGCGTAGAAATATCTTTTAATGAAGCTGATTATAGCACAGATTCTTAAAAATTTTTCTTGATATATAAAGTTTTTAGATTTATAATTGCTTATGCGGCTTTTAAGGCAAGCGTTTTTTTAAACCAATGAAGCATCGCGGACGCGTATGCTCTGGTTATATTATTTTCAAGGAGTTAAGTATGATGCAGATTGACAGTGCTGTAGACAAAGCGTATGAAGGTAAGTCCTTCAAGGAGATCATGGAAGCCCCGGTTGACGCTCTTCAGGGAATAAGCCCCAAAATGGCGGAAAATTTAAAAGCGGCTTTAAATGTTAAAACAGTTAAAGATTTAGCGAAAAACAAGTACGTTCGCTGGGCTCAGGCAATTACCACTTTTGGGGAATTGAAGTAAAAGTATTTATTTTATGGACACAATCTAATTGGCGACAAGAAGATGTTCCAGCGAAGACGCGGAGTTACTGACCATTATAATCTATTAGCTAAAAACGTTAGAATTTTAGCAATAAATTCTTATCAATAACGCGCGTCTTCAAAATAACGCCTTTTCTTCGCGTATTTGCGGGATAAAATCTTTATCCTTCATTCGCGTACTCAGATATTGAATTATTTCTTTTTTGATTTTCCGGGTTTCTTACCCCTGGCTTGTTTCGCTCCCGGAAGCTTAGCGGCGTTCTTGCGTTTTTCAGCCAGAGTATCGCCTTTGTTTTTTATTTCTTTTTTTACTTTTCCTGATGGTTTTACAGCTTTGGGTATGCTCTTTATTGAGTTAACAAATTTTTTGTCAGCTGACAGTTCGTCAATCTCGTATGACGCTTGAACATCAAGCCAGTATTTGGGCGTATTGCCAAAATATTGTCCTAAGCGCAGCGCGATATGAACTGATATTCTCCCTTTACCGTTTAAAATATTTGTTACTGACTGATACGCTACTTTAATTGATTTTGATAGCGCGAACGCGTTAGTTTGATACTCGTCGATAAATGATTGAAGAACCTCTCCCGGGTTTTTCGTTTGTGATGATCTTGCCATTAATATAACTCCTAAAAAAAATTTTTATAATTAGAATTATAACGAAATAAAAATATTATTACAATACATTACGGCGAATATAACAAATGTTATATAAAAATATTTTAATTTTTACAGGTTTAATCTGTTTTGAAGTTCTTTCTTCCAGTCATCTGATTTTAAAATTATCGCTTTTACGCCCAGCGCTTCAAGGCGCTTGTGTTTTATAGCTTCATCGCTTGAGGTAACGACTATTATCGGAGTTTTTTGCGGCAATGTCATTAAACGCTTTAGGAATTCCTCGCCACTCATATCCGCGAGAGAAAGACCTGTTATTACAAATGTCGCCCTGCCATCCGCTACCGCGCTGACAGCATCCTCGCCTTTTTCAAAACTTTCACATTCCAATCCTTTTTCCGACAGAAATGATTTCATTAATTTACGAAAGAACTCGCTGTTATCCGCGTGAATTATATGTTTCATCATAAACTCCTTTAATAAAATGAGATTGTCTACAATAAGGACATATCATAAACAGAATTAAATTATACAACATAAAAATTAATATGTATATTTTAACTTTTTTTGTGTTATGAATTCTCCAGTGTTATATTGACAAAATATTCGGATATATATATATTTACAAAGGTATCGCGTGATACGGTACCTTTTTCGCCGTCTTAGCTCAGCTGGCAGAGCACTTGACTTGTAATCATGAGGTCTTCGGTTCGATTCCGAAAGACGGCTTTAAATGGAACTAAATATTGAAAAAACCCTCCTTTTAATCGTCGATGTACAGAATGATTTTTGCTCAGGCGGGGCGCTTGAGGTAAACGGCGCTGACACGATAATTCCTGTGATAAACGATTTAATCCGGGTTTTCTCAAAAAAAGGCGTCCGTATCGCCGCTACTCAGGATTGGCACGGCGAGGGGCACATATCCTTCGCGTCTTCACACGAAAATAAAAAGCCAGGCGATATAATTGATACCCCCCTTGTTAAAAATCAGGTTTTGTGGCCGGATCATTGCGTGCGGGGGACAAACGGGGCGGATTTCCGATCAACTCTTGAATCAAATTCTGTGACAATGGTTATCCGAAAAGGCTTTAGAAACGATCTTGACTCATATTCGGCTTTTTTTGAGAATGACCGCGATACGCCCACAGGGCTTGAGAAAAATATCCGCGATCTTGGAATTGAAACCGTTATTATTTGCGGTATCGCGACCGATTACTGCGTGTTTTACAGCGCTATAGACTGTAAAAAATTGGGCTTTACTACATTAATAGCGGATGACGCGGTTCGGGGGGTAGGTTTCCCTGAAGGTTCAATCGAAACCGCTGTTTCAAAAATGAAAGAAGCCGGCATTCAATTTTTTTCTTCTAAGAATATCATTGATATGTTAAAATAAATTTAAATGGAACAATCAGCTTTATTTACGGACTTTTACTCGCTGACTATGGCGCAGGGGTACTGGAAAAATAAAAGGCAGGAAAAGGCGGTCTTTGAAATGTTTTTCCGGCATCAGCCGTTTGGGGGTGGTTACTCGGTTTTCGCCGGATTACAAACCTTCCTTGAGAAACTTTCCTGTTTATCTTTTTCCGATAATGATATCGAGTATTTATTAAGCCTAGAAATTTTCGAAAACGATTTTATCGAATATCTTAAAACTTTTTCTTTTAATGGAAATATCTGGGCAATGGATGAGGGAACGCTTGTTTTTCCACATGAACCTATTATAAGAGCAGAAGGCAGCCTTATCGAATGTCAGATAATTGAGGGAATGCTTTTAAATATTATTAATTTCCAGACATTAATCGCGACAAAGACATGCAGGATTTATCTGGCTTCCGGCAAAAAAAACGTGATGGAATTTGGCTTAAGGCGCGCCCAGGGACCGGATGGGGCGATTTCCGCGTCAAGGGCGGCTTTTATCGGAGGGGCGTCAGGCACAAGCAATACGCTGGCGGCGAAAATTTTCGGTATTCCCGCGATGGGAACAATGGCTCATTCGTGGATAATGTCTTTTGACAGCGAAGAAGAAGCTTTTGACGCCTACGCTGATTTATATCCGCGAAGAGCGATTTTTTTAATTGACACATACGACACATTAAAAAGCGGAATTAAAAGCGCGATAATTTCCGGAAAAAAACTCGCTCAAAAAGGAATTAATTTTGGCGTGCGTCTTGATTCAGGCGATATTCAATATCTTTCCACGGAAGTCCGCCGCCTTCTTGACAACGCCGGATTGAACAAGGCGTTCATTACTGTTTCCAACGATCTTGACGAGTATATTATCGAAACGCTTGTAAAAGATAACGCTCCTGTAGACAGCTGGGGAGTCGGCACCCGTCTTGTAACAGGAGGCAACGCCGCGTCTTTCACAGGCGTTTATAAATTGTCCGCGATTCAAGGAAAAACAGGCAAGTGGTCGCAGACGATGAAGCTTTCAGATAACCCTGATAAAACCACCAATCCCGGCGCTAAACAAGTTTACAGAATAAAAGATAAAAACGGCTTGTCAATAGCGGATGTTATGAACATTGATGACGGAACCGACGATATCAAGGAAGGCTCAAGTTATAATTTCTGGCATCCTTCCGCCGACTACAGGCATTTTAATCACGCGATAGAAGGAAGCGCCAAGCCCCTGTTAAAAAAACGAATAGCTGAAGGAAAATTGACAGGAACTCAGCCAACGTTAGCTGAAATTAAAGAGCGCGTTTTAAACGACCTTGAAAGTTTCGATTCAACATATAAAAGGCTTTTAAACCCGCATATTTACAAAGTATCTGTAACTGATAAACTGCGTGCGCTGAAACTTGAGCTTATTCAAAAACATCTTGGAAAAAGAAATTAACAGCATTGCTATTATTTTTTTTTAGCGTTACAATGCCTTAATGATACAAAGTGAGTCATATTTTGAAAGCCACGACGGCGTAAAGCTTTATCTTTACCGTTTTATGCCCGATGATTGTCCTTCCGGTGACGCGACAAAAAAACCTAAGGCTGTTTTAAATATTGTTCATGGCATGGCTGAGTATGGGTTTCGGTATAAAAGACTCGCGGAGAAACTCACAAGCGAAGGAATAGAGGTGTGGGCTGCCGATCAGCGGGGGCACGGAAAAACCGCCGATTTAAATATCAATAAACCTGACAAAGGCGGACTTTTAGGACACTGCGCCGATTACAACGGAACCAGCTGCGTAACAGCTGATGTAAACGCGCTGAATGTGGCGATTCACGCCGCGAGACCCGGCGTTCCTTTGTTTCTTTTGGGCCACTCATGGGGTTCGTTTATTGTTCAGAATTATATGGAATATTCGCGATTTTTATCAGTTTCCAAACCCGCGAATAACGGCGGTTCTTCGCTTTCATCAGGCGTTATGATTAACGGCGTAATTTTATCCGGGACTAAAGGCCCCGGAGGCTTTATCGTAATGGCGGGCGTTCCGCTAATGGCTGTAATCGCGGCGCTTAAGGGACAGCGAAAAGGCTCCCGTATCGCGAAAGCGATGGCGGACGGCTCTTATAATAAACCTTTTAAACCGAACAGGACTGTTTTCGACTGGCTGTGCCGCGATAATGACGCGGTTGATAAATATATTGATGATCCCCTCTGCGGCTTTTTGTGTTCATCGGGGTTTTACCGGGATTTAGTGAAACTCCTTTATAATATTCATCGTCCTGATTCGCTGGCGAGAATCAGCCAATCCCTGCCTGTGTATGTGTTTTCCGGAAGCGCCGATCCTGTAGGCGATATGGGAAAAGGTCCGACAGCTTTAGTTAATATTTACCGCGATTTAGGGATAAATGACTGTGAATTTGTGCTGTATCCCGGCGCGAGGCACGAAATTTTGAATGAGACTAACCGCGAAGAGGTTATTGAAAATCTTCTTACATGGATTAAAAAACGTTGTGAATGAGATACAGGTATTCAAAAGGGCCTAACGGCGAGCTTGAAAAAAAAGCTGTAATTTACACAGATGATGAGCATCGCATTAATCATGACGATGTGGACAGGGAAGCTGTAAGCATTATACGCAAATTAAGAAGCGCGGGCTATGATTCTTATATAGTCGGCGGAGCTGTGCGGGATTTAATTCTCGGGAAAAAGCCAAAAGATTTTGATATTGTTAGCTCCGCGAGCCCCCCGCGAATTAAAAAAATTTTTCGTAATTCAAGAGTTATCGGGCGGCGTTTCCGCCTTGTTCATGTTTATTTCCCGCAAAGAACATTTGAGGTTTCTACTTTTCGGTCTTTAAAGGACGGAACAACAAGCAATACATTCGGCACAATTGACGAGGATGTCCTTCGCCGGGATTTTTCGCTTAACGCTCTTTATTATGATCCGGAGCAGAAGACAGTAATCGATTATGTAAACGGATTTAATGATATTAAAAAGAAACTGATAAAGCCGATTATCAGTCTTTCGGAGATTTTTACAGATGATCCTGTAAGAATGATCCGGGCAGTAAAATATGGCGCGCTTACAGGTTTTTCCCTTCCGCTTAATTTAAGAATGAAGATAACGCGTCAGTCCAATCTGCTGGAGTCGATTTCTCCTTCGCGGCTTACAGAAGAAATATTTAAAATTATAAATACTGATAAAGCGTCATCTATTGTGGATATGCTAGAAAAAACCGGGCTATACAGCTTCCTTCAGCCCCAGGCGGCGCGTCTTATGAAAAAAGACCCAGCCTTTAAAAAAAATTACCTTAATACAATGTCCGGGTTAAAAGGCGATAAAAATCTAAGAGGGGACGCTCTTAGCGCGCTTTTCCGCGATTATCTGGAATACACTTTAAAATTAGACGCCGAAGAGATAAAAAAAATAAAAACAGCCACATACGAAAATTACAAAGAAATTTTAAGGAATGTAAGATCGTTTGTTCTTCCTATGAATCCACCGCGCTATGAACTTGAACACGCTGTAAAAAAATTCCTGTTATCTTATGGAATAACCGTTAAAAGAACTCCGCCAAAAACCGCGGCGGAAACGCCGCCCGCGAAACGCAAAAAACGCCGCCGAAAGAAAAAGAAAATAACAACCCCCGGCCAATAGCGGACAAATCACTAATCAATGACTTTATCAATTATAATGTTAATTTCTTCTATTAAAATACCTGTGTATCGCTCAATATTATCAATAACATTCTGCTGAAGCTCATGGATATTTCCGCCAAGCTGAATACCGTACGGTATATCGATAGTCATAACAATGCGGTATCCCATTTCCGCGTGCTTTACAAGGATCGTCTTAATTTTTATTTCTTTATTATATTCATCGACAAAGTATGTAACAAGCTGAATCAGGGCTGTCTCGGAAATTATAACCCGACCATGCTTGGAATATTCCGGCCTTACTAGCGATTTTTCATGCAATGTCGGAATAGGACCAATTCCAATTTGTACCTGCGCGCCGGTTTTGCGTTTTTGAAAAATTCTGATAGCGTCATAAAATATATTCGGATAATTTTTTTTTATTTCTTGTGACGGTACGGGGATAACATGTTTGCCTTCGATTCGCCTTGTTCTTATCGCTTTGTCTATTTCTTCCTGAGTCGCGATGTCCTCTATCTTGATTAACTTCCCCACAGGAGGAAGCTGAAGGCGGGAAGCGATTTTATGCACCATTTTCTCGGACGTTCCCAAAATTAAAATACGCCTGTATTTTTCATTCTGAAGACGGCGCGCGACTTCATCGCGGTGAGACTTTTCATCGAAGAGGGCGACTTTAACAGCGGCGAGAAAACTTTTTTCTTTTTTCGCTGAATGCCCGGCGAGAATCCGGTTGTCTTTTATTAATAATCCGTCATCAATGATAAAATCTATTCTGTATTTCTGCGCGACAAATTTAGCGTGAAAACTTTTACCGGTTCCGCTTTCACCTGTAAGAGCGAAGATTTTTTTCCGTTTTAACGAAAACAGAAAATCTAAAATCATCGCTTATTTATTTTATTTGTATATTAGCGGTAATTTCTTAAGCTGGCGTGTAAAAGCCATGCCCGTTGTCTTATCACGCCTTCGTATCTCCAATCATTGGCGATTTGGCTGATAAGCGTAACGCCATTTTCCGGTAGACCGTTGTTGTTTCTCGCGATTTTTTCCAGCGCGTCCAATGTCGCTATCGCCATAAGTGAATTGGGATTATTACCCAAGGTTCTGAATGCCTGTACTATGCTTGTAACCGTGCTGTTATCGGGATTTGTTCCAATATTTCCAAGGCTTGTTATCGCTTCCATTAAAACCATAGGCTCTCTCTCAGAAATACAAACAAGGATCAAGGACTGCCTCGCTTCTTCTGTGCCAATCTGACCTAAATATCTTGCTGCCTGTCTTCGTATATCGGGAAAATTATTTACAACGCGGCCGCTTTCCCTTGACACAATACGGGTTCCTTCAAGCGAGAGCGTTTCAAGAGTCTGCCGGATTCGATCATCGGAGTTGCCGCGATCCAGCGCCTCGCCGATGTATTGAAGCGCGATAACTTTTTGATCCCTAGTAAAACCGCTAGCGGTTTGGGTAATTATAAAAATCTCCAGCGAATCCTGTAAATAAGATTCCTCAACGGTCATTTGAGCGCTGACAACAGGCAGCGAAACCGCCGCTATAATTATCAGAATGAAAAAACGCTTTGCAGAAAACATAATATCTCTCCTTTTTAATTAATTTGATATTCTCCATATATCGTCAATTTCTTCAAGAGTGTAAAGAATCTCCCTCTCTCCGTCACTCTCTCTTGTAATAAACGCTCTAACTCTGTGCTCGGAAATAAACTCAATATCAACATCTTCCAGGTTAATATTCGCCCTTGTTCTCGAAGGCACAAAAACATAAACAAAATAATCATTTAAGCTGTGCAATGTTCTGTTACTCATTCTTAACAGCGGCTGCTGCGATTGCTCATGTAAAAAATCCGGCGATGAGTAATAATCAATGTACTCCTGCGATAAAGATAAAAGCCATGTGTTATAATCGTGGTTTCTGACAATCGCGTTAAGTCTTCCAATAAAATTTCGCACTTCACTTCTTATAGAAGAATAATACTCATGACTTACATTCGTTGGATCAAAAACATACTCTGTTACAACCGGCGGGATTTCCGGCTGCGCGATTACCGTAACAGGAACCGGACCCGGATCCACAGCGACTTCCGCCGGTTCTTCCTCATTTACCTCCGGTGTGGAAAAACATGATAATACAATCATGATAACAAAAAAAATCGCCAAAAAAGTAATAAAATTATGAAATATTAATTTTATTTTACTCATATTGATACTGTATACTGTTTCATGCGAATTGTCAACTTTACCATATATTGATAATTTTTTTTATTCAATATATTATAAAGTCATGCAAAAAGCTGCTTTTCCAGGCTCATTTGATCCGCCGACATCAGGACATATGAACATTATTAAACGCGCTTCTTCTATATTCGATGAGTTAGTGGTCGTGATCGCCGAAAACAGGCAAAAAAAGTATCTTTTTTCCGCGGATGAAAGAGTTTCCATGATACGGGAGCTGGTTAAGGAACATAAAAACGTGTCTGTTACAATTTGCGATTCATTGATTGTCGATTATTTGAAACTAAACGGCATTAAATTACTTGTCAGGGGTGTCCGGGGTTTAGAGGATTTTTCTTATGAGTTTGAGCTTTCCATGATGAACAGGACAATCGATCCGGATATCGAGACAATTTTTATGACAACTGATCCTGAGTTTTTTGTTATCCGATCTTCGTCAATTAAAGAACTGGCTTCATTTAACGGAAACTTGCACGGAATGGTGCCGCCTCTGGTTGCAAAAGCTCTAAAAGATAAGTATACTGAAATCCGGGGAATGGGGATTGAGGGTCAAAGCTGATTTTTATTCTCCTTGCCGCGTAAAGCGGGTTATTTTAGTTTGACATTTTTTTAAAAAATGTCTTGACAGAAAACAGGTTTTTTTGTTAGATTTATAAATAGTTAAAGAGGTTTAATTATGGCAGTACCAAGAGGTAAAACATCAAAAGCCAGGACTAGCCGTCGGCAGTCAATTAACATGAAGCTTACCGCGCCTACAATGATAAATTGCGGCACCTGCGGCAACAAAGTTTTATTACACCGGGTATGTCCCAAATGCGGCTTCTACCGCGGCAAGCAGGTAATCGTACCTTAAAACACTTTATTGTTTTCCGGTACCGGTATTCTGAAAAAATTACTAAGGGGAAGAAAATGGACGAGTTGTTTGAAAAAATGAAAAAGCTCATCGCGGAGAAACTTGAGGTGGATGAGAGCAAAATTACTATGGAAGCGTCATTCCGTCAGGATCTGGGCGCGGACAGCCTTGATACCTACGAACTGGTTTACGCGATCGAAGAAGAAATGAGAATCAGCATTCCTGATGAAAAAGCCAATGAGTTTGAGACTGTGAAGGACGCTTACGAATTTATTAAATCTCAGCAAAAATAAAAATATCCTTGGCGCGGAGCTTCCGGAGAAGCTGCCCGCCGAAAGGAGAAATATTCTGGCGGCTTTTCAAAAAGCCGCCGGTATAAGATTTAAAGATGTCCGCCTTTTAAACCTTTCTTTAATCCACCGTTCGGTGTCAAATGAGACAAACCGCGGTAAAGCCAACAATGAGCGCCTAGAATTTTTAGGCGATTCAATACTGGGGGCTGTCTGCGCGACTCTTCTTTACAATTTATTCAAAGATAAAAACGAAGGCGATCTCGCCAAAATAAAAGCCGTGGTGGTTTCTGAGGATATTCTCTCTGACATCGCGTTACAGCTTGGCATTGATAACGCGCTGCTTTTAGGCAAGGGCGAGGAGCTTTCAGGCGGAAGGACAAAAAAGACAATTCTCGCTGACGCTATGGAAGCCTTAATCGGGGCGTTTTATCTTGATTCCGGCTACAAAACAGCTTTTGATTTTGTCAGCCGGTGTATAGAGCCGGAAATTTACAAAGTATCAGGCGCCAATTATCATAAAGATTTTAAATCATTGCTGCAGGAACATTGCCAGCAGCAGTACCATTGTTATCCGCAGTATATCCTTGTCAAGCGCTCAGGTCCTGAACACGACCGCACTTTTTGGATGGAAGTCCGCATTGGCGAAACAGTGTACGGTAAAGGCTCGGGGCGGAACAAAAAAAGCGCGGAGCAGGAAGCCGCCAGAGAGGCTTGGGAGCATCTTCAGGGAGATGTCTGATAAGTGAATATTTTTCCTCATTCATCATTTTTATTCGCGGCGAGGGTTTTTTAGGAGCCTTATACCGCCGCTAATCTCTTTTTACGCTGTTTTTACCCTTTTTCGCGCCGCGGTCTGGAAAAACGCGGAAATTTTAACGAAAATTGTATATATTGGTGATATTTACAATGGAGAAGCGGAAAATGACAAACAATGAAATCGTCCCGGGTTTTGATGATACGCGGAACGAGAACTTAAAAATTAAACTGCGCTGCGTCGATGAAGTGAATAAATGCTTATTGGTTATTTTATCAGGATATGTCGATACGTATAACTCGATCGCGTTTCAAAAGCAAATTCATAAAGCGATTGACGCCGGTTTTACGAAATTTATTTTTCAATGTGACAGCCTTAATTATGTCTCATCCACGGGCATCGGCTCTTTTACAGCGTTTTTAAAAATAATAAAGTCTCATGGCGGAGATATGATTTTATCGGAAATGCGTCCTAAAGTTTATGATGTTTTTTATTTGCTCGGGTTTTCTAAATACTTTAATATAAGATACAGCCTTGATGATTCTATTAATTATTTTAAAAAAGACACAGCTCAGGGAGAACTGTCAGTTTTCCCGGCGGTTGTTTCCTGTCCGATTTGCGAAAAAAAACTCAAGGCGGAAAAATCAGGCCAGTTCCGCTGCTCTGAATGTAAAAGTATTTTATCTATTGATGAGTCAGGATACGCGTTATTTTCATAAAAATCCCGCTTGTGAGCCATTTAATCCTTTTCCTTTAAGAGCGCGTCGTTATTCAGAACCTTAAACGACACAGCTTTAGGGGATTCGCTTAAGCGCACAACGATGCCTTCTTTGTCAAGTCCGCTTTTATATTTTCCTCTCGCTTTTTCAAGCAGGGTTTCAAGCGGGTAATTAAAAGAATCGCCGCGCTCCTCAAGCGGGACTGTCTGTAAACCTAGCATGGCGCATAACTTTACGGCTTCATCATACGGCATGTACCTGTTTGAGTCTCCGTCTTTTACGTCAAAGACATACCATTCGGTTTCTGTTAAGCGCAATTTATTTTTCTGTATGCCAGGGCCGCAGATTTCGCCTGTAAGCACAATGTTTTTGCCGTATTTGGCTAATTTTTCCTTTAATCCGTATTTGTAAACAGGCAGCCAGTAAAGCGCGTTCTGTTCGTCTTTTATCTCCTTGTTTCTTGAGCAGCAGCCGATCTTTCCGCCGATAAAATAAACAATTCCTGAGGTGCCGTCCATTTTTGTTGTGATGTAATACGGCTTTCCCTTAAGCTCGTCTAAAAGCTCAAGCGCGGATTGTATTCGTATTTCATCTGACGCGGGAATGCCATATGGGCGTTCTCCGATTATCGCGCCGCCAGCGTTGGCTGTTTCGGGTATGTACCATTTTTTTACATTTAATTTTTCTGTGACATCGGTTCCTTCTGTAAGACAGTCTTTTAGTTCAGGATATTTATCCAAAGGCAGCAAAAGCCCCTGTGAAAGCTGTCCGCGCATCCTCATTGTTTTTATTCTAAAGCCTTGTCCGTTGTCAGCATTGTCCCTGTATGAAGACGCCCGTAAAAATTCATACCTATCGTCAACAGGAAGAAAACTGTCAACTTCAAAATAAACTCCTAAATCGCCTTGTTTAAACTCATTCTTTTTTACAACGCATTGCCAGCCCATAATATGAGCGAGTTCCAGAAAATCCGAATCCGGAATAGGAGTGATCGATTTAACTTTTTGTATTGTAACAAGCGATCTCATATTACCTCCTTGTAATGAATGTTAGCATGTACCTATATATTTGTAAAGTGAAAATTCATTTAAAATTTTTACAAAGAAATTCTTTCGCTGTAAATTTTTTTCGCGATTAATAAAAGAGCTTCCTTTGTATTCTGCGCGGGATCGTCAAGGACTGTTTCCAAAAGCTCTTTTAAAATGACACCTAACATTTTCCCAGCCGGGACGCCAATCTCCATTAAATCGCTTCCGTTTACGGCGAGATCCTTAAGCGAGAACGCGTGATCGCCTGCCAATAGCTCTTCGATCCTGTCAGAAAACGAAGAGAGCGAAAAATATTTATTTTCGACGCCGGAAAACGCGTAAGTATCGCAGCTTCTAAGATCAAAAACGCTTCGCAGGTTTTCTTCACCTATCCGCGCGATAAACCTGCGGACCGCGGAATCTGTCCAGGTTTCCTGATAATTAAACATATGCTCTTTTACTAAAAGGCATGTTTTATGTATCACCTCGTTTGAATATCGGAGGCGGTTTAAAATTTTTCGGCACATTCGCTCTGATATTTCTTCATGGCGGTAGAAAGTAAAAACGCCAAGCTCGTCTTTATCGCGCGCGGCGGGTTTTCCAATGTCATGGAAAAGAGAGGCGAGGCGCACTTCGAGCGAATAATTTTTTAAGGCAGCGTAATCACAGGCAAGGAGCAGGTGATCTAAAACATCAAATTTATGAAAGCCTTTCTGCTCAATTCCGCGGCAGTCATCAAGCTCCTTAAGGCAAAGTTTTAAAAGCCCTGTCTCCTCCATTAGGCGAAACCCGGCGGAGGGAACAGGTGAGCCAAGTATTTTCTCAATCTCATCGCGCACGCGTTCCTTAGAAACTTTTTCGCAAACGTTAAGCGCGCTTTTTATCGCGTCTTTTGTGTTTTCCTCAATTCTAAATCCAAGCGCAGAGGCGAAACGGACAGCCCGCAAAGGGCGAAGCCCGTCTTCGTTAAATCGCTCACCGGCGTTTCCAACGCAGCGGATTATTTTGGCTTTTATGTCTTTCGCTCCGTTAAAAGGATCGACAATTTCTCCTGAAGGAAGGCGCAGGGCGATCGCGTTCATCGTAAAATCGCGCCGCGAAAGATCCTCGTTTATATCAGAAGCGTAATTTACTTGATCCGGTCTTCTGCCGTCCGAGTAGCCTGACTCTGTTCTGAATGTTGTGATTTCCGCGCTGTGTTTTTTATAAAAAATTGTTACAGTGCCATGCTTGATTCCTGTAGGAACAACCTTGCCGCCAGCGTTTTTTACAATCGCAGTTACAACATCCGGCGGCGCGTCGGTTGTCAGATCCCAATCGTGAATTTTTTTTCCCATCAGCGTATCGCGCACAGCGCCGCCTACAAGATAAATTTCTTTTTTATTTTTATTAAAAATCGAAGCGATTTCTTTTAAAACAGGATCGATATTTCTCGTCAATTGTAAATCCTTATATAACAAAGTATACTTTTTTTAAAGAAATTTTACCACGAACCGCGCTAACATTACGAACTTATAGATCGGTTTTTTCGTGTGGTTAGTGGTATAAAAAGGATATAAGTTGTTAGGATTAATTTTTACAGGCGGGGAAGGACCCGCGCCTGAGGTAATAAAGCGCGTTATCGACAATGAGATTAATGGCGCGCGAATACAGGACGCGCTTATTATCGCCGCTGACTCAGGGCTTAACGCTGCGGAAAACGCGCGTCTAAGGCCTGACTGGATTATAGGTGACATGGACTCGCTTGATGATAGCCGCAAACTTGACTCTTATCCGAAGGAGAGCGTTATCCGCCACAAACATGACAAGGATTTTACCGATACAGAGCTCGCTTTTTTACTTGCCAGAGAAAAAGGCTGCGCTGAAATTTGGATAATCGGCGGGGGAGGAGGGCGTATCGATCATCTTTTTGGAATTAAATCAATGTTTGAAAGAGATGACTTTCCGGCCCGGTGGATTACTTCTGTTGACGATATTTTTTGCGTTGACGCCGGGTCCGGGGAACAGGGATTAAAAAACAGTTTTATTTTTTCCGCTAAAAAAAACGCGAGCATCGCTGTGTTTCCGTTAGGTGAAGGCCCGTGGGAAGCCAAAAGCGCTGGGCTTAAATGGCGGCTTGATAGTGTTAAATGGAGCCGGGGTTTTTTTGGTTTGAGCAATGTAGCGGTAGACGGAAATTTTTCGATTACAGCTCTTAAAGGGCGGTTTATGGCGATAACGCCTCTTTGAGCCTTTTCCAAAACTCGGTTAGCTTCGGAAAAGGCTTTTGAAAAAGCGTCTTAAAAGGCGCTTTTTCATTTAAATCTAAAGTAGCTTTTCCAAAAATGCGAACCTGCGGTTCGAAAGTTTTGGAAAAGCCTTTGTTATAATTAATTATTCGCGATTTTCTTGAATCAGTTTTATAACTGGCTCACCTGTTTGATTTCATTTAATTTTAGTATATTATATATACAGGGGACGCGATGGCTGTAATATTGGATGGAAAACAATTATCATTAAAAATCCGCGAAGGCGTAAAAGCGAAAGCCGCGGCGTTAAAGGATAAAGGGATAGTTCCCTGTCTTGCTGTGGTGCTTGTGGGCGAAGACCCCGCGAGCTTGTCCTATGTTAAATCAAAGGAAAAAGCCCTCGCCGAAGCCGGAATGGAAAGTCTTGATATAAGGCTTGATGAGACAACCGCGGAAGCGGAGCTTCTTTCAATTATAGACGGCTTAAACAAAAATAAAAATGTTCACGGTATTTTAGTTCAATCGCCTGTGCCAAAACATATTAACGAAGAAAAAATAAATGAGGCTGTGTCTCCTTTAAAAGATGTCGATTGTTTTCATCCTGAATCTTTTGGGAATATGGTTCTAGGAAGGCAGGGATTTTTACCTTGCACTCCGCACGGCATTCTGATGCTGCTGCGCGAATACAATGTGCCTGTTAACGGCGCGCGCGCTGTAATAGTCGGAAGGTCAAATATTGTAGGCAAGCCGCTTGCCAATCTATTGATTCGCCGTAATTTTAATGCTACGGTTACATTGTGCCATACAGGCACAAATAATCTGGCTTTTCATACATTACAAGCGGATATTTTAATCGCCGCGGCGGGCAGCCCTTATATGATAAAACCTGATATGGTAAAGGAAGGATCGGCTGTAATTGATGTCGGGATAAACCGCGTAAATGATTCGTCTGCTCCAAAAGGCTACCGAGTGCGCGGCGATGTTGATCCCGAAGTTGAAAAAAAAGCGGGTTTTTTTACGCCTGTTCCCGGCGGAGTAGGGCCGATGACAATCGCGATGCTTTTAAATAATGTTATAGAAGCGGCTCAATCCGCTGGAAACCGCGCCTAGGATAAATATAATCTAAGTTCCAAATTGTTTTTAACAATTTTACGGAGGAAAATAAATGTCAGATAATGAAAACAAGACAGAATGGAAAGAAGCCAATCCTAAAATTGAAAACCTCCCGAACAGGGGAAGATCAATTGTTCTTTTTGTTGTAGGAGGATTGGCTCTCGCGGTTCTTACCATTGTGAGTTTGCGCTTCCGGCCTGTTGGGCTTGCTGTCGGTATTTTTTCTTTCATGTCCGGTCTTACGATGCTTGTACGCCGCAAAAAATTTAATTACAAGCCCGGCTTGATCGTTACTTTATGCGGCTTTTTTTTATTGCTGACAACTCCGCGTTTTGGGGTAGTCGCGGGTTTCGCCGGGTTTCTGCTTGTTGTAGGCGCTATAGGTCTTATCGTCTTTGGCGTTTTCAGAGCTATAAAACTCGCGTGGGAAGTTGGAAAATTCTCATAATTGTAAGGAGAAAAATATGGGCGATGTAATGAAAAGGGAAGAAATCCCTTCAACAAAAAGTTTAACGAAATCAGGAGTGGCGGCAGTAGGTTATATCGCCGCCGGAGCTTTTATCGGTATTTTAAACGCGTTTTCCGGTATCCCGATTTTAGGCGCGATCGCGGGAGGCGTTGTTCTGCTGATTGGCTTAGGTTCTTTTTTTTCTAAAGACCCGGCGGATAAAAAAGCGGGCTTAATTATAACCGCCGCTGGCGCGCTTACGCTCCTTTCTAAAATTCCGTTTTTGACAGGTATTTCTCAGGCGCTTTTAGGAGTCGGCGTTGTCGGTCTTTTCGCCCTTGGCATTGTTAACGCGATTAAATTTTTCCGGGGTCTTAAAAAACGTTCATAAAAAAGAATGACTTATTTCTTTGAAACTTACGGCTGTCAGATGAACAGCGCTGAATCCGCGGCTTTAATTTTGGTTTGCAAGGAACGCGGATGGAGTGAGGCTTTAAAAAGCGATAAAGCCGATTTGGTTTTAATTAACACATGCTCAGTGCGGCTTACCGCGGAAAAGCGCGCGTTTGGAAGAATCAGCCATTATGTAAGCGTTAAAAAAAAATATAACCCGAATCTAACCCTTGTAATCGCGGGCTGCATGGCGCAGCGCCTTGACGTCAAATTAAAAGAAAAATACCCGCTTTTGGATTATGTGATGGGAACAAGCCAGCGCTCATTTTTCCCGCTAATATTAGAAGCGGTTGAGAACGGGACAATAGCGGTACCGGAATCTGATATAACCGAAAAATCTGTTTTCGAGTTTTCCGGCTCACATTTTCAGGAAGGGAATTTCCGAAGCTTTGTTCCTATCATGCATGGCTGTGATAATTTTTGTTCTTACTGCGTTGTGCCGTATGTAAGAGGCAGGGAAGTATCGCGCGATCCTGATCGCGTAACGCGGGAAATCGAGCTAGTGGGAGAGAGGGGAGTACGCGAGATTACGCTCCTTGGGCAAAATGTTAACAGCTACAACTGGAAGTCCGCCGGCGCGGATATTGATTTCCCAGCCCTTTTGGAAATTACCGCTTACGCGTCTGAAAAAAGCGGCGTAAAATGGATACGTTTTCTTTCCGCGAACCCTAAAAATTTTTCCTTAAAAACAATTGAGGTGATGGCGAAAAATAAAGTTTTCGCGCGTCATCTGCATCTTCCTGTCCAGCATGGTTCTGACGCGATTTTAAATTCCATGAACCGGGGATATACCGCCGCGAGTTATCTTGATTTAGTCAGGGAAATCCGCGCCGCGATGCCGGAAATCACTTTATCCACGGATATTTTAGCGGGCTTTCCCGGCGAAACAGAGGACGATATCCAAAAAACCTTCGACTTAATGAACGAAGTAAAGTTCCTTTACTCTTATATGTACCATTTCAACCCCCGCGAAAGTACAAAAGCGTTTGATTTTCCTCGCAGGATCAGCGATGATATTAAAAAGGAAAGGCTTTCAAGAATAATAAAATTGCAAAAAACACACACGACAGAGCTTTTAAAAAACCGTCTTGGCAGCGCGGAAGTTGTTTTTATTGAGGGAATTTCCAAAAAAAATGCCGATGAGTTAATAACAAGGACAGAAAAAGACGAGATGGTTGTGGTTCCCGGAAACAAATCGCTGATAGGCTCATTTGGCAGAGTCACCCTCTCGGGCTTAAAAGGAAACACATTCACAGCGAAGGAACTAAATTTAATATAAATTCACGGCTATTTAGCCGCGTTAAAAAGGAGTTATTATGAAGCTTCGCTTCATATTCGATATAAATGCGCGGTTATTCAACCGCGCTAAAAAGGAGTTATTATGCCTTGGCGATTAATAATCATGATTCTGGTTGTCGCGGTTTTTCTTGTGTTTATCACATTTAATCTTGAGAATAAATGCGAGATAAATTTCTTTGGCGCGAGGATACCGGATGTCCCGATATTTGTCACAATCTTTATTTCATTTGTTTTTGGTCTTCTGTGTTCTATCCCGCTGGTTGTGTTAATTATGAGAAAACAAAAAAGAAATACGCTTAAAGAAACTAACGCGCAGGCAAACGATAATCAGGCGGAAAGCTCTTACGCCGAACCCGTGCCTGAAGATAAAATAAAAAAGGACGCGCGGGAAGCGAAAAAAAGATTTTTTCTTAACAGGCAAGGCAAGAAAAAATGAAAAAGGTTTATAAGCGCGGCTTTAACGCCTCGCGTTTAATCGCCTTTTTCGCTTTCGCGGTAGCGTCAACTTTCAGCTTCGCTCAGACAAATTTGTTTTTGGAAACGGAAATTAGTAATTTTGAAAGAGCGATATCCAGGCAGGGCGTAACAGCCGAAGACAGGCACAGCGCGCTTGTAAATTTGGCGAGACTTCGCCAGTTGTCGGGAGATATCGAAGGCGCGGCGAAAAACTGGCTTGAAGCCGCCGCGGCGATTCCCGGCAAAGTTGACGATGACGCTCTTTTAAACTGCGCATACTGCCTTGCCGCGATGGGCGAATGGGAAAGAGCTTCCGCCGCGCTGGCGCCGCTTTATTCAAGGTACAAACGCGCGCGGTTTTTAAACAGCGCCATTAACTCAATACAAACCGGCAGTATTTATGAACTTGAATACCTTTCTGATAATCCTGATTACTTTGAAATGAAAGCAGAAATATTATTCATTATATGGAAGTTAACAGGAGAAGCGTCATGGAAAAATCTCCTTGTAAATGAATTTCCCGATACAGTCGAAGGCCGTTTAGCGGCGGGCGCGAATCAAACATCCGCTGACAGTGTTTTATTAACCCCGGCGCCGTTTTGGTTTTTTTTAAACGGTCTTGATTCTCTGGCTTTTACCGCTTCTGAATCTTTCCCGCTGATAAACTCATCTTCAATCTCGCAGACCGCTTCCGCGCCAGCCGCTTCCTCGTCAGCCGCGAACAACGTTCGAGCCGAAAGTTTGGCGCGGCTGCAGACCGGAATATTTAGCCAGCGGACAAACGCTCAAAATCAGGCGGATAGATTAATTCAGGCGGGATTTAATCCTCTCATTGAGCAGCGCGTTTTAAGCGGCGGCGCGATGTGGGCGGTAACCGTTCCCGCGGGAGAAAACGAAAACCGCGCGATACAGGAACTTCGCGCCGCGGGGTTTGAATCATTTCCGATAAGATAAAGCTTATTTCGCGGTTCACGTAAAAATAAATTTAAAAAATTAATTGGACGCAGAGAAACGTTTTTCATATATTTGATTCATGAGCATAGTGAATGAAAATCCGATAAAAAAATTATTATTTTCAGCGTTATGCCAAATATGAAGGAGAAAATATATGAAAATCGGAATTAAACTGATTCTTATTATTTCCGCGATTAACTTGGTTGGCGTTGGCGGACTGACCATCACAGCGACAATGATCGCGTCAAATGGGATTACCTCCATAGCGGAAGAAAACGCCCGCAGCGTTACCGCGGTGTCGGCAGGTTCGGTTAAGGCTTATATGGAAGTTCCTTTTGATGAAATCAGAGGCTATGTATACTTACTGGAAAATTTAGACACAATTGTTCCTGTCGAAGAAAGAAGGGATATGGTCAATTTTTATCTGCGAACTTTAGCCGTTAAAAATCCTGATTGGATAGGAGTATGGGCTATTTATGAGCCAAATACCCTTGACGGCAATGACGCCGCTTTTGTTAATACGCCAGGATCTGATGAAACAGGAAGGTTCATAAGTTACTGGACAAATGATAATGGCAGAATAAGCGTGACCGCGCTTACTAATTACATGGACGCCGAGTATTACATAGTCCCTCTGCGATCAGGCAGGGAAAATGTCGCCGAGCCCTATATGGAAAATGTCAGCGGACGCCACGCGTTAGTTACCAGCGTTGTAGTTCCGATCATGCGTGACGGGCGCGCGATAGGGGCGGCTGGAGTGGATATTGAACTGACTGATATTCAGGATATGATAAGCGTAATTAAACCATTCGGTACCGGAACCGCCGGGTTATACAGCCCAAATGGTCTGGTGCTTTCCGCCTCTGATCCTAATAAACTGGGAAAAAATCTAAGAGAAGCTTCATCAAGCATATACGGCAGTTATGTAGCTCCATTATTGAATTCTGTAAGAGCTGGCACAGAATTCCTTGAATTATTTTATTCAGAAGAACATAAAGCCAGAGTAATGGCGATAACTTATCCGTTTTTTATCGGAGGGGACAATACCGCGTGGAGCGCTGTAACTATTGTGCCTGAAGCTACGATTCTAGCCGAAGTTAACCAGATGACAATTATACTGATTTGTCTCGGCGTTGGAATTCTCGCGATTATCACCGTTATTATTTTTTTTGTGTCCCGATCAATTACAGCCCCGCTAAAATCGATGGAAAAGGTTTTTATGTTTATCGGCGACGGGGATTTTACGCAAACTGTTGACGCTAAAGGCAACGATGAAATTGGGAATATCGGACGCGCTCTTAACGGCACTGTCGACAAAATAAAAGCGCTAATTAATGTCATCAAAGTACAGGCGTCTGATCTCGCGAATATCGGCACAGACCTCGCGTCCAACATGACCGAAACAGCCGCGGCGGTAAATCAAATCACCGCGAATATTCAAAGCATCAAAGGACGCGCCATTAATCAGAGCGCGAGCGTTTCTGAAACCAACGCGACAATGGAACAGATCACAGTAAATATCTCCAAACTAAACCAGCAGGTTGAAAAACAAACGACATCGGTATCTCAATCATCATCCGCGATTGAAGAGATGCTCGCCAACGTTCAGTCTGTCACAAATACGCTTGTTAAAAACAAAGGAAATGTTAACTCGCTTACAAGCGCTTCTGAAGTCGGGCGTTCAAGTCTTCAGGATGTCGCCTCTGACATTCAGGAGATTACCCGCGAGTCAGAAGGCTTAATGGAGATAAACTCCGTTATGGAAAACATCGCGAGCCAGACTAACCTTTTATCAATGAACGCGGCGATAGAAGCGGCGCACGCGGGCGAAGTCGGAAAAGGTTTCGCGGTAGTTGCCGATGAAATCCGCAAACTCGCTGAAAATTCATCCGAGCAGTCTAAAACTATCGGCACGGTGTTAAAAAAGATAAAAGAATCCATAGACAAGATAACAAGGTCTACAAATGATGTTCTTCAGAAATTTGAAATTATTGACGAGCATATCAAAACAGTGGCTGATCAGGAAGAGAATATCCGCAACGCGATGGAAGAGCAGAGTCAGGGCAGCAAGCAGGTATTGGAAGCTGTAGGAAACCTTAACGATATAACGCGTCATGTAAAGGGCGAAGCCGATGAAATGCGCAACGGTTCAAAAGAAGTTATAATGGAAGGCAAAAATCTTGAGATTATCACTCAGGAGATTACAGGCGGCATGAACGAAATGGCGACAGGCGCTGATCAGATCAATATCGCCGTAAATCAGGTAAATGACATTACCGTAAAAAATCATGAGAAAGTTGACACATTAATGAGAGAAGTTGCAAGGTTTAAAGTATAGTAAATTTTTGATAACAAGCCGCGCGCGGGTAAGAGAGATTTTTTTCTTTTTCATTCGCGCGCGTCATTGACGCTTATATCCAAAATCAGGTAAACTGCGTTAAGGAAAAAACATGAAACAGTTTACTAAGATGAATAAAGAAGAATTAACTTCTTTAATTAAAGAACTTGATGAAGCCTACCTCGCGCATAAACAAAAAGGCAAAAAACTAAATATGACCCGCGGCGTTCCCTCTGACGAACAGCTCGCGTTGTGCAATGACATGCTCACATGCCTTTCCGCGGGCGATTATAAAGCCGCGGGCGGCGCTGACTGCCGCAACTACGGCGGGATTGACGGCATTCCCGAAATGAAAAATATATTCGCTAATCTTTTAGAGGTAACTCCCGATGAGGTTATTGTCGCGGGAAATTCTTCTTTAGCTTTAATGTTTGACAATGTGGCTGTGAATATGTCCCACGGAGTAAGGGACGGAAAACCGTGGCAGAATCAAGGGCAGGTAAAATTTTTATGCCCTTCTCCCGGGTATGATCGGCATTTTACAATTTGCAAATATTTCCATATCGAGATGATTCCCATAGAAATGGATCAGAACGGTCCTGATATGGACACAATAGAAAAACTTGTTTCCAGTGACCCGATGATTAAAGGCGTCTGGTGCGTTCCAAGATTCTCAAATCCTACAGGCATTATTTATTCCGATGATACTGTCAGGCGTTTCGCTAATTTAAAACCCGCCGCCGGTGATTTTCGCGTTTACTGGGATAACGCGTACGCGATTCACGATCTCGCCGATGGATGCCAGAAGATTTTAAACATCATCCGCTTATGCGAGGAGGCGGGAAATCCTAACATGGTTTACGCGTTCGCTTCTTTTTCCAAGGTGAGTTTCGCGGGCGCGTCCGTTACGTGTATGGCGTCTTCCAAATCAAACATTGAGTTTATAAAACAGCGTTTAACAGCCCAGACAATTGGTCCTGATAAATTAAACCAGCTTCGCCACGCGCGTTTCTTTAAAGACGCTGATGGCGTTATGGCGCATATGGAAAAACACGCGCGAATTCTGCGCCCGAAATTCAAACTTGTTTCTGATACGCTTCAAAATGAACTGGGTTCCCTTGATATCGCCAGCTGGTCAAACCCCCAGGGAGGATACTTCGTCAACTTTGACTCTCTGGATGGCTGCGCTAAAAGGATAGTTTCGCTTTGCGCTGAAGCGGGCGTCGCTCTTACTCCGGCGGGAGCGACTTTCCCAAACGGCGATCCGCGGGACAGAAATATACGAATCGCTCCAACTTGCCCGCCTTTAGGCGAGCTTAAAGAAGCGCTTGAGATTTTCTGCGCCGCGGTTAAACTCGCTAGCGCCGAAAAACTTCTCAAAGATAAATAAGCTTTTTTTGGCGGCATTAAAATATTTGTTAATTACCGCGAACCACACAAAAGTACCATAAACTGTCGGTTTGACGGTTCTTTCATAAACTTTTGATTCGATTTTTACCTATAATTCCTTAGGAATATTCTAGCGCGATGCCGCGAGGCTTTACATTAATATTTTTTTTTAATACTATAATAATTACAATTTTTGGAGGAATTATGAGCTACATTGATAAAATTATCTCTATCACAGAAAAAAAGGACGCGGGGCAGAGTGAGTTCCTGCAGGCGACAAAGGAAGTTCTTGAGTCGCTTAGGATCATTGTCGATAAGGACAGCGTTTACGAAAAAGCCGGGCTTTTAGAAAGACTTATCGAGCCTGAACGCGCGATTATTTTCAGGGTTCCGTGGGTAGATGATTCCGGCAAGACGCAGGTTAACCGCGGTTTCCGCGTTCAATATAATTCGGCGATAGGTCCTTATAAAGGCGGCATACGTTTTCATCCGTCTGTTAATTTAAGCATTATAAAATTCCTCGGGTTTGAGCAGACTTTTAAAAATTCACTCACCGGTCTTCCTATGGGAGGAGGAAAAGGCGGCTGCGATTTTGATCCCAAAGGTAAAAGCGATAACGAGGTTATGCGTTTCTGCCAGTCATTTATTACAGAGTTGTACCGCCATATTGGTCCTGACACCGATGTTCCGGCCGGCGACATCGGAGTCGGCGGAAGAGAAGTTGGTTTTATGTACGGACAATATAAACGTATCACAAATCATTTTGTCGGCGTTCTTACAGGAAAAGGAATTGGATGGGGAGGTTCTCTGGGAAGAACCGAGGCGACAGGATACGGGCTTATCTATTTAATAGAAGAATATCTTAAATCTAAAGGCGATGGCTTTAAAGGAAAAAAAGTCGCGATTTCAGGAAGCGGCAACGTCGCGATCTTCGCTGCTCAAAAAGTCGCGCAACTGGGAGCTACTGTTATCAGCATGTCTGACAGTAACGGGTATATCCATCATTCAAACGGAATCAATCTTGATACAATTAAAGATATAAAACTTGTTAAAAGAGAAAGGCTTACAAAATACGCGGACATTCATAAAGACGCTGTTTACACAGATGTTAGTAAAGGCAGGGTATGGGACATCCCCTGCGACATCGCTCTTCCGTGCGCGACGCAAAACGAGCTTCTTTTGGAAGACGCGAAAACTCTCTCCGCTAACGGCTGTAAAATTGTAGGTGAAGGCGCGAATATGCCGACTGCCTTAGACGCGACGGAAGTTCTCCTAAGCAAGGGAATCGCTTTCTTCCCGGGCAAAGCCGCCAACGCGGGAGGCGTCGCGACATCAGGTCTTGAAATGTCGCAGAACTCATCGCGCCTGTCATGGTCATTTGAGGAAGTAGACGCTAAGCTAAAAGGAATAATGACAGGCATATTTAAAAGCATAGACGAGGCGGGCAGGGAATACGGCAAAGAAGGCAACTATGTTGTCGGAGCGAACATCGCTGGCTTTAAGAAAGTCGCGAAAGCGATGCTTGATCAGGGCGTGATTTAAAATCAGTTTTCTGATGTAACAGGCGTCAGCGTAACAGGCGGCTCCTGCAGATCGTATACGCCGTTTAGCCCGATTCGTACGCGCGAGAGGATCATCACGCCGGCGACATCTTCTACCATGTACACCATGCGGTTGTCGCCGCTGGAATGTTCAGAAGAGCGAAATTCCAGCAGATTGTGGTTGTCTACTCTGTAAAAAACATATCTGCCCGCGGCGGATAACGGGCTTCTCGCGCCTGATCCTGAATTAATCGCGTATTCCCCCTGGCTGTTAAACTGGATTCTACCCCAAAATGAATCATATACAGCGTCAATGACAGGAAGAAGCCGAGAGTAAGTTTCTATTATGAACGCGGCTCCAGCCCTTCTGTAAGTTCCATCCCATGTTGTGTTAGCCACAATTCGAAGCTGAACATCCTCTGTTACGCGAAGTCTTATGCTGTCAAGCGACTCAAGCTCAATTTCAACAAAACGCAATAAGGTGTTTATAGACATATTCTGCGTTCTTATATATAGACCAAGCCTTGTGTAGGAAGAGTTCTGCCATAAAAAAACCTGCTGGGCTTCATCGCCGTAAAAAATAATTTCTCTGTTTTCCGGATCAAAATAAATATATTGATTTGTATCGATAGTGCCCTGCGCCGTTACAAAATACCAAAGGTCGGAGATAAAGTTCTCAAACACTCCCCGCGTGCCGCTTAGTAATTCGCGAAGCTGTCTTTGCTCAATCTGTGAGCCGGGGATCCTTGTAATCCTGTTTTGCTCATACTGCCCGTTTGACGCGTTAAAAGAATAGATTGTTTCTATCTGATCCATGATGTTTACAGAAGCCGCGTCCGATCTGTTAACCGCGATATTAAAGCTTTGTCCGGTTGTAATGCCCTGCTGGTACGCGAGAGGACGCGTTACTTCCTGAATTATTATTGATCCGTCAGCTTCGATCTCGGCGATTTTTCTGTAAGGATCGTTTGCTCCCTGATTTTGATTTTTCCTGAAAATTGTCATCGTGTGCTCATTGTTGTCATTCATTCCTGTAACGATGATACAGTTGTTTCTGTCGCCGATTATATCCTGACTGAACAGGGTGATGGTCTGGGCTCTAGTCGCCGCCAAAGACTCATCCCATCTTCTCCTGTATCCTCTTGTTCTTTCGTCATAGCTGAAAAAAGTGATAAATATCTGATTGCCTAATCTGTAAACCGCGAACTGTTCTTCCTGTAAACCTTCTTCGCTTTCCTTGTTTAAAACAGCCAGCACAAGTTCAGACGGCGCCAGCGGGATTTTTGTTTCAATGTGATCTACCCAGATTATTGATTCAGAAAAATCATAAATCCCCGAAGACGCGTCTTCCCGTACATTTATTACCCTTGTTCTCGCGTACTCCTCTTCTTCGGCAATAAAAAAACGCTCCCAGTAACCTGTCGCGAGAAGGATGATTACCGCTATGCCCGCGGCGGAAATTATCGCGTAAAAAATAATGCTGGACTTTTTCATTTATTGGTTTTAATTATTGATAAACGCTGAAGCGGCTGTTCGCACCCTTGAGTCGATATTCAATCCGATTACAAGAGCGCGCCATGATGTAAATTCCTCTACTCTGGAATAACGAATAAGGCTGCCGTAAGGTCCTGTAATTAATGATGAGAGCGATTCCGATGAAGCGCTTACTAAAAGGGTGTAAGTGTAACTGCCCGGCGTCTGCCTTGCCGCCTGCTGTAACGCGCCTGAAAAATCGGCGCTGTACCCTGAAGGCGTTATATTTCTGACGCTTTCTTTAATCGCTTCTTTATCGTCAGGGGCGTTTACGGTATTCTCGTAAATCACATCCGCCCGCGCCGAAGCGCTCCAGATCGTAACTTTGTCGCCTGTAACAATGATTTCATCAAGGCGGAAAGAAAGCCAGCTTTCGATATTTTGCTTTACACTGGAAAGCGACGCGGAGCTGTCGACAATTATGTTAATGTTGATCGGGTCGCGTTGAGCGTGCAAAGGGGACAGGCAGAACAACATCAAGGCGATCAGCGCCGCTTGATATTTTTTATTTTTTATATTTTGATTTTTTTCCCGGCTAAAAAAATTGAATTTCGCGATGTTTTTTTTCATGACGATATTGTATCATTTTAAAATCATATTTGCTATAGAAATCGTTTTTAATAACGCCGCTAAATTACCTTAAGGATTCGCGTTTATCGTTTTTATCCTATTTCACTAATATTTTCTGGAAAAAAAGACTTTACATTTCAATTTATTTAGTGTTATTCTTATTGGATAGTTGAAAATTAATCCAAATTTAAGGAGAGTATTATGGGAGCAATAGACCTGCCCAAATCCCCGAATGTCTTTCATCCGGAAAAACCGAGCGCAGTCGGTTCGCGAAATTCATTAGCGCAGGAGTACCGCGATCAACAGGCTGAAGTAAATCTGTTGCTGGAGGAAGAGACCAATAAAGTTATTCATCACCTGACGGCAAGACTGCCAAAGGATGTTCTTGAACGCCTTGATGTTATGGGCGGCCTCAAAGAGAAGCTTTATAATTACTTCAACCAGAATTACCAGAACATGTTCAACCGTTACATGGTAACCAGCGAAGATGAGATGGTCAAAAAAGTCAGGAACTTCATCGACAAAGAAGAAACAAAGGTTCTGACACGATACACGCCAAAAGAAATCGCTGACCTTTTAGACGCGGTAGGCGGCGCCGACAAGTTCAACACCGGCGAAGTTGAAAAATCAATGGTCAATATGTACGGCCATTTACAGGGGCATATTCAGCGCGGCGTCAACGAGCTTGAGACGCACACCAACAGCATCCTTCGCCAGAAAACAGACACAGGCGCGTTTGTCCGCGGCGAGAACGCGTACTCAATCGTAAAATGCGCGTTCAAAGACAATCAGATAAAACCAAAGACTGTCACCGATGTCAAGCTTTCTGTCAACATTCTTGAATCGGAATTAATAAGCCCGATCTTCCATTATCAGGTTACAGTTGAATACCTTGTCAAAGACTTAATCGCCAAGCACATCATCGACAGTATTGATAAACTTGTGGAAGAGCTCAAAGATGAAAGAATCAATCAGGGTGAGGAAGAACTTACAGACAGCGAAGTTATTTTCAGTAAAGTTAACAGAGTTGAATCCTTTACAGACGATGAAACCGAAAACCCGAAAGCCAAGCGCTATTCATACATCGCGAAAAACTTAATGGAGAGAGTAGCGGACCTTCGCGCGGAAATCGATCCGGAGTCATATGACGCTCTTAATATCCGCGAAAGCATCAAAAAGATCATTGACATTGAGAATATCCGCAACAGGGGCTTTAACACAGCGATTAACTCCATCACTTCTATCCTTGACACATCCAAGATGGGATACCAGTACATCGAAAACCTTAAAAACGCCCGCGAGTTAGTTATCCGCGAGTATGAGGATACCGATGTCGCGAATCTCCCTGATGAACGCTATCAGATTAAGATGCGCTTCTTTGACAACGCTCAGCTTATCGAAGACCGCAAATGTTATGATGTCCAGATCAAGAGCTTTGAAACGGAAGTCATGCACCTTTGGGATGTTTTGGAAGTTATCTACCAGAAAGACTGGAAGAAATCCGGCATCAATGACTTTGAGGATCTCGCGACTAAGAACAAACCCAGAATTAAATCATATATAAAGGACAAATCAGGAGAGCCTCTCTATGAAGACACAGCGAAAGTCTGGGACGAAATCTCCTTTGTAAAACCCGTTGAAACCGAAGTTGAAAAATCAAACCGCACCTATGTTTACGAAAAAGACAGAATTCGCACAAGAATTATCAGAATGCGCGACAGAATGAAAAAAATGTACGACTTCCAGTACCCAGCCGAAAGACGCGTAATGGAAGAAAGGCTCGCGTGGCTTGAAAGAGAATATTTCAGGTTTGAGTACATGATTAATCCGTATCACCTGCAGCCGGGACTCCTATTGGACGTTGACATCACCTCAATCAAGAGAAAGAAAGTTACCCTCGACGCTATGGCGAATGTTCTTAACGAATTTCTGCACGGCGTTTCCAAAGGTTTCGCTGACGCCGCGTTCGCGTCATTCAGCCGCAGAAGGTCAACTGTCCGCGAGGATATCAACCAGTCCTTCTCGACAATCACCGCTGAGCCGCCAAAAACTGAAGTCGCTGTTACCGCGGCGACACCTAAGCCAAGACCGGCGATCGCGGCTCCGAAAAAAGCCACCCCAGTTAAAAAAGGCGTAGTGGATTCAAAGAGTAAAGCGAAGAAACCGGCGCGAAGCGGCGGAACCGGAGTTTCGGAAATTTAATATCAGGGACACGTAAGAGTATGTTTCTAAGCGCTCCCGTAACCTTTAACGGGGGCGCTTTTTTCTTGACATAAACATATTTTTGGAGGAAATATGGCGGACAATGTAAACCTTGAGGCGCTATCTACCCGCGGCGGGTTCAACAGCGCGGTCAGGCATATTCAAAAAACAACGCAAATAGCGGGTAACGCCGGAAATCTTGGCGATATTATTTATGAAATGGACGACAGCAGTCTTACAAGCTCAAGAATTGGGCTTCTTTTAAGAATGTTACTAGTTGATAAAATGGGCTATAAAACAGCTTCTATAAATCTTCATTCGACAGCGGGCGATCTTACCGCGCTTTCCAAGGAATTCAGCAAATGGACAGGCGTGGATTTAGTCGCGGCTTATTATCATCCTGAACTTGGACTTTTAATCGCTAATCCGAAAGTCGCTGAAGAACTCGCTGAGTTTGGGCAGCTGCGTAAGCGCGAGTTATTGGTGGTTTACGCGGGTTTTCAGGGAAAAGAGACAGATGAGAATTGCCAGAAAGCCGCGAACCTCGCGCTGTTGCTTTTTGAAGGAGCGAAAGTTACTCCGCCAGCGACTATAACAAAGGGAAAATTCACAGCCAAAAAAGTATCGAAGCCTCAAAAAGCGGAAGAAAAACCAGCGAAGGCTAAAGCGGCTAAAACTGAAAAAACAATCGGCAAGAAAGAGGCCCCCGCCGCGCCAGCTAAAAAAGTTGATGAGCAGCCGGCGAAGTCGCCAGCAAAAATGACGCCAAGGTACGCTGTTGTTGTATCGAACGAGCTTTTCCACAACGGCAATGTTGAAGCGTGGAAAAAAATCATCGCGAGTTATAAAGCGAAACATCCGACTCTGGAGGTTTTTATTTATTATGAGGGCGAGCGTATACTAGACATTAATTCACTGTTCAAATGGGGCAAAGTTAAACACGGCACCGCCATTGAATTCGCTGTAGCCGGCGATCAGATTCAGGATGTCGCGAAGCTGCAAAGGTATCTAGCGCAGGGAGCGAGCAAGATGTTCGAAGCGTTTCTGCAAGGACCTGTAAACGCCGTGCTTAAACTTTTTTAATAAGGAATTAAATATGGATTCAAGAATACATTTTTTTAGTCAGGACGATGTTATACCTTCCAAGGTAAATCCTGAATTGCTTGGCATAAGAGGCAGGCAAGCTAATGAATTCGCCGAACTTAAATTCCCGATTTTGCCGGGGTTTATCATTAATACCGAGCTCGCGTCCAGTATGGACACAAAAGCTGTAAAAAAAGATATATCGGAACTGCTTGGAAAATGCGCTAAGCTCGCGGGTAAAACATACGGCGATAAAGAAAACCCCATGCTTCTAAAAATTATTATTTCCTCTAATATGGCGATTTCGACATATCCCGCGCTGCATAATTTTGGTCTTGTGCGTCCCACAATTGACGGTTTCGCGAAATGGGTGGGCGCGGATTTCGCCGCTAACGAAGTGCTCTTTCTTATCAACGGCATGATGCGTATCGAAGAGAAAATAAAAGAGCTTGAGAATAAACCCAAGGAAAAAGAAGAGGTCGCGGTCAAGATAAAACTTTTAGAAAGGATTCTCGGAATTAAAGGCCCCTCAAATGAACTGCATGGGGAGGATAAAACGCCTCTTCCAAAAAAGAAAACCGCCGCGGAGTACATGGATGAGTACGCGAAGTTCTTTCCAGATGGTTTTTTTGATGACGCTGAAAGTCAGCTTTTATCAACTCTCGCGGAAATCACAAGGATGTTGAAAAAAGACGAGCAGAACGATAATGACACAGCCATTATGGTTCAGCCGATGGTTTACGGCAATTACGGCAAGGATTCGTGCTCGGGATATTTTTACAGCCGCGATGTGATAACAGGAGAAAAAAAACTTCAGGGGAATTTTTATACAGGAAAGTTCAATGAGATTGGATCAACAGGGCATGAGATAAACAAAATTGATCCCGCGCATCTCAAACAGCTGGAAAAAATCGGATGGACGCTGGAGGATAAATTCAAGGAAATCAGGCAGGTGCGCTTTACTGTTGAAAATGGCAAATTGTGGCTGATTGAGCAGCGCCTTGTAAGCCAGAAATCAACGCAGGCGGATCTAAAACTTCTCCTTGATTTAAACAAACGCAAGATTGTGGATTCCGCTTATGTTGTAAAAGCGATTGGTCCGTTAAGGCTTAATGAAATTCTTCATCCTGTTATAAACGCGTCAAGCGTGAAGGGCTTAAAGTCATGGAAGGGCGGAATAGCCGGAGCTCCGGGCGCCGCGATAGGACGCGTTTACTTTAGCACAGAAGCGTTACTGGAAGGTAAAAAATTATCAGCTCATCGCGGCGAAGACGATCGATCGATTCTTGTTTTGGAATCTTCTTTCGCGGGCGATGTTAAAGCTATCGAAGTAAGCGCCGGCGTGCTTACCGCTGAAGGCGGCTATTCCGCCCACGCGTCGGTTGTCGCCCGTCAATACGGCAAGGTATCGCTTGTTTGTCCCGCGCTCAGAATTAAAGGATCAAAGGCGGCAATCGGGGACTTCAGTTTCTCGCAGGGCGATTATCTAACCCTCGATGTTCCTTTCTACGGAGAGTCATCGATATATTCAGGCGTCGCGGATTTAATCGAGCCTGATCCGCAGGAATCCGGTCTTTTAGAATTTATACAAATGTCAAAAACCTTCCTTAAAAAATTCCACATACGCTGCAACGCGGACACTCCCAAAGACGCGGCTTTAGCTTTAAGCTTTGGAGCTGACGGCGTAGGTCTTTGCCGCACCGAACATATGTTTTTTAAAGACGACAGGATAAATGTTTTTCGCGACATATTTCTTTGTGATGACGCCAAAGAAAGACAGAAAGCGCTTAATAAACTTCAGGTAATGCAGCGCGATGATTTTTACGGCATCATGAAAGTAATGGCGGGAAAGGAAGTTACAATTCGTCTGCTGGATTCGCCTTTGCACGAGTTTATGCCGCATAATCCCGATGAGCTTAACGCGTACATTGAGCACGCGGGCAAAGGCAGTAAAAATAAACCTTCTAAAGCCGATATTACAGCGCGCGTTGACGCCTTGCATGAGTTTAACCCGATGCTCGGTCACCGCGGATGCCGTATCGCTGTTTCATACCCAGAAATTTACGCGATGCAGGTAAAAGCGATATTTGAGGCAGCGTATAAATTAAAAGCTGAGAAAATTGACGCGCGCCCTGAGATCATGGTTCCAATCATCATGAATATGTCAGAGCTTAAATTAATCGCTTACGGCAAAAAAATTGAAGGATCAAATTATCTTGGCATTGTCGATATTGAGGAAACGCTGAGAAAGGAACTAAAAGCAAAAGAAATTGAGTATAAAATCGGCACAATGATTGAACTGCCTGCCGCGGCGTTAGGCGCGGGCGAAATAGCGAAGTACGGGCGCTTTTTCAGTTTTGGGACTAATGACTTAACCCAGACAACTCTTGGAATCTCAAGAGATGATTTTACCGCTTTTATGCCTGACTATACTTTATTCGATCTTATTAACGGCAACCCTTTCAGCTCTTTGGACCCGAGGGTGAAGGAACTTATCGCTTTAGCCGCTGACCGCGGCCGCTTAACCCGCCCGGACCTTGTCTGCGGTTTATGCGGCGAACATGGCGCCAATCCTGAGAATATACGCTTCTGTATGGACACAGGTCTAGATTACGTATCCTGCTCGCCATACTCGGTTCCCATAGCGCTTTTAGCGGTCGCGCAGGCGGAAATCGAAAAAGCGGAATAAAGATAAAAACAAAAACAAGCTTACAAAAAAGGTAAATAGTTGTATAGTATAAGTAAGGAGAAATAGCATGGGAGACATACAATTATCATACCCAAGGGGAGTAACTTTTGAGCAAGTATGGGCTGCTTTACAGGAGACTGATCGTCAGATAAAAGAATCTCAAAGAGAGACTGATCGCTTAATAAAAGATTCTCAACAGGAGACTGATCGTCAAATAAAAGAAACTCAAAGAGAGACTGATCGTTTAATAAAAGAAACTGATCGTCAAATGAAAGAGACCGATCGCCAAATAAAAGAAACTCAAAGAGAGACTGATCGCTTAATAAAAGAAACTGATCGTCAAATGAAAGAAACTGATCGCCAAATTAAAGAAACTCAAAGAGAGACTGATCGCCAGATAAAAGATTTAAATAAACGTTTTGGAGAATATTCAAACCGTTTGGGTGAAATCGCTGAGTATATGGTCGCTCCTAATCTAAGAGAAAAATTCAGAGAGCTTGGATTGATTTTTCCAAAAGCCAATAGAAATTCGGATGTTTCAGATTATGATAACGATATTTTCATGGAAATTGATGTTATGCTGGAGAACGGAGAAAAAGCGATGCTTGTAGAAATAAAAACAAAGCTTATTTCCGATCATGTAAACGCCCATTTAGAGCGACTGGAAAAAATGCGAAAATACGCTAACTTACACGGAGACAAACGAGCCTTTTTAGGTTCCGTCGCGGGAGTTGTAATACCGGATAATATTAAAAAGTTAGCGTTAGATAACGGATTGTTTGTTATAGAACCATCAGGAGAAACATTTAAAATTACGCCTCCTATTGGAAAACCAAAAGAATGGTAACGCGGATTCTAAAAAATATTATTTTCTAAAAGGCGGGAATTTTTACCGCGAAGCTTAAAAAGCCGCGCGAAGGAATAAAAAATTAACCCCTTCACGCGGTTTTTTGGTTTATACTCTCCGAATCTCCATAACTTGCTTAGCTGTAAAGACCTTCAAAACCCATGTGGCTTTTAACAACGCTTGTTATATACTGCGCGGCTTTTTTCGCGTCTCCATGAGGAATTTTCCGCTGCTGATTAAGCGAATTCTCAAAGAACGCCGTAAGGGATTGAATAATGTCCGGCAGCTCATAAAAGATTATAGCGAAGTTAATGCCCTGAGGTCTTAATACGGTAAATGATCCGTAGGTTTCGATTGGCTCTTTGGCTACCATGATTCTGCTCTGGTTCTTCGCGATGATAGTTTCCAGTTCGCTGAATCTTTTTGGAATTCTCTCGCCTTCCGCCCTTGATACAGGCTCTACAGGTTTAAAATGATATGTCGCGGGTTCTACTAAAATGTGCAGTTTTCTTCCGCCTGTAACAAATGTTATTCCATCGCCTGAAGGATAAATTTCCTTTACGCCGGCGTAGGAGACAACTTCATAGATTGAATAAGCGGATCTTTCATCGAAGAAAGAAGATACAATATAACCCTGCGAGAGAGGAAGTTTGCCTTGAGTAAACGCTTCGAATAAATCCCTGTATTTTACATTAGGATCCAGATTATCTACAGGCGCTTGCAATACTGAAGGTTTCGCGCTTTTTTTAGCCGCCAGTTTATTTGAAACCGCCGCTGAAGCGGTTTTTTTTGGAGAAGCGGCTTTAGCGGGAGAAGGCTTTGCCGCTGTTTTCGCCGCGGGTTTTTTTTCAGCGGTTTTAGGAGCTGATGTTTTCGCGGCCGTTGTTTTTGGAGCCGCTGCTTTTGTCTCAGGTTTTTTTATCGCTGGTTTAGCCGCTGGTTTTTTAGCGGCCGGTTTAACCGCGGGTTTAGCCGCGGGTTTAGCCGCGGGGTTCTTCGCCGCCGGGTTTTTT
>JGI24695J34938_10000493_pt1 | contig 38260 bp, 25 predicted proteins | sample TergutCo191P3_FD_34938 | JGI IMG/M metagenome (IMG submission 34938)
ATTAATAGAAGAACAGCTATGTTTAGAGCGATATGGATTAACAATGTATCCATTTGCTGAATGGGAGAAGGGATTGGAACCAGAATGGCATAAAGCATATATTAATTTAAAACAAAATAGAACTAAAAATTATAAAGATGCAAATTTAGAAAATGCATTAATGTCGTTAAACGCTTTATATTCAACTGTGGTGCATCTATGTACTGCAGAATTAAAAATGAGTATCGAAGAACACCATCTATTAGATTTTTCCCAATCATTAATGCCATATTCAAAATTAGTTAAATTTACTAAATATAAATAAGTAAAATAGGAGGAGTAACCCCCCATGTCCAACCCACAAAAAGGTCTCGTATACGTCCTAGCCAACCCCGCAATGCCAGGATTGGTAAAAATCAGGCAAACGACAAACGAGATAACAAGCCGTATGAACGAGTTAAACACGACAGGCGTACCATTGCCTTTTGAGTGTCTTTTTGCTTGTGAAGTAGACGATTGCAAAGTTGTGGAAAACGCTCTGCATAAGGCATTTTATCCAAATAGAGTAAACCCAAGAAGGGAGTTTTTCGAGATTGATCCGGATCAGGCAATTGCTATATTGCGGCTATTTGCGAAAAAGGATGTTACTCCTGCTATAACAACAGAAATTAATAAATCTGTATCTACTGCAGAGAAAGAGGCTTCTAAAAATTACAAAAAAAGACGACCGCCGTTAAACTTTGCCGAGATGGGTGTGCCTATAGGCGCTAAACTGGTTTTTACTTACGGCGAAACATCAGCAGAAGTGTTTGTGTCATCTGATAGAAAAGTAAAAACTACGGAAAGCGATGAAGAAAAATCCTTATCTCAGGTTACAAGAGAAATTCTTGACATGGATTATAATATTCAACCTACAAGGTATTGGAGTTATGAAGGTAAATCGCTTAATGCTTTTTACAATGAAACTTATACTTTTGTGGGGTAAATAAATGCAACTACAACCAACCATCGAACCCCTTCTCGCCGACATCACCACTCTCACCGTTGACGCCATCGTCAACGCCGCAAACTCAAGTCTCATGGGCGGCGGAGGCGTAGACGGAGCAATACACGTAGCAGCAGGACCTGAGCTGCTCGATGAATGTATAAAAATTGCGGAGAGGCGCCGCCCGAATGAGCCGTGTCCTGCAGGCGATGCAGTAATCACAGGAGCGGGAAGGCTGCCTGCTAAATATGTGATACATACGGTTGGTCCTGTTTGGCGCGGCGGAAATAAAGGTGAGTCTGAGCTGCTTGCTTCATGTTACAGAAAAAGTTTGCTTCTTGCGCAGGAGAATGGTATTGAAAGTATCGCATTTCCTAATATCAGCACAGGTGTTTATGGCTATCCAAAGGAGAAGGCTGCGGAAGTTGCTGTCAGTACAGTGCGTGATTTATTAAAGGAAACGCCGGGAATAAAAAAAGTTGTTTTTGTTTGTTTTGATCGGGAGAATTATTCGCTGTATGAGAAATATAAATCCCAATGAAAAAGGCTATTTAATTAATACTTTTTAAATTGACAATTTCACGTTAATAAAATAAAATAACCGAAATGGAAAAAATCAGACAGCGGATTTACGCTATCCTTGAAAAAGATCCTAAAAAAGGCGATTGGGTAACATGCGTTGTTAATATATTTCTGTTCTGTCTGATTTGGATAAATATTGCCGCCGCTATCTGCGGTTTAATAGAAGAAATTAATGTCAAGTATCATAATATTTTGTTTTATATTGAATTAATATCTGTTGCTATTTTTTCCGTTGAGTATCTGCTTAGGCTTTGGGTTTCTCCTTATAAACCGCCGTCTCTTTCGTCAAAGAATCCTTTGCTTTCAAAAATGCCGCCGTATCTGCGCTACATTTTCTCTCCGATGGGGTTAATCGATCTCTTGGCTATTTTACCTTTCTATCTTCCGTTCATTACAAATATCGATCTTCGTCTCCTTCGCGTTCTTAGAATGTTCAGGCTTCTTCGCGTATTAAAATTGAGCCGTTACGATAAAACAACAAAGATGCTCGCGAAAGTTTTAGATAACGTTCTGCAGGGGCTTGCGAATGTCATAGAATACCGCGACAAGGAATCGGGCGAGCATGTAAAAAGAACGCAGTTATATGTCAGCGCGCTGATCGATAATCTTATTGACAGCGAATCTGTTTACGCTGAAGAATTAAGAAGACTTCAGCCTGATGTAATAATAAAAGCTATGGCGCTTCACGATGTAGGTAAAATTGCGATACCGGATAGGGTTCTTCAAAAGCCGGCTAAACTTGATGATGACGAATACGAAATAATGAAAACTCACACAACGCGCGGCAGGCAGATTATCGGCGAACTTGGCGATGTTTCCTCTTCACTTTATTTAAAACATTGCGAAGATATTTGCTACAGTCATCACGAACGATGGGATGGTAAAGGCTATCCGCAGAATTTAAAAGAAAAAGAAATCCCTCTTACGGCGCGCCTTGCGGCGGTCGCTGATGTGTACGACGCGCTTGTTTGTGTCCGCGTTTATAAACCGGCGATGCCCTATGAAAAAGCGGTTAGTATCATTACAGAAGGAAGCGGTTCTCAGTTTGATCCTGTTATTGCCGGCGCTTTTACTAATATAAAGGATCAATTTATAAACATTTCGGAGAAATATAAATAGCTATATGGGTGATTTTATTCATTCATTTATAATTTTTTCTGTGCTTTCAATTTTATTCGTTCTAATCAGTATCTTATTTCTTTTTTACAAGATTGGCAAAAAAGTCATCTCGGATGTGATTAGCGGAAATAATGAAAAAACAATAATCGGCGTCGCGGATCAAATAATTCAATATCAGGAAAAATATTATACGGATAATATATTTGAAATAACAAGAAACATCGATGCGCCTAATAAAATGATTATAGAAAAAAATGATAAACATATTATTATCAAATATAGAAATTTAACTTATAATGTCAGTACAGGAAGATATATTTTAAAAGATGTTTAATATGCGGATTCTGCCATTATGTTCTTTTGCTTGCTTTTAAAATAAATATTAATTATACTTATAATACCGATGAAATTGAAATTTGCGCCATTGAAATACATAATCCCTTTATTCTATTTTATTGCAGTTATTGTGATGATTATCTTCCAATGGACTGTTCAAAGCAATATTCGTAACGGAAGTGGCAGTCCCATTTATCGTAATCTTATGGAAGGCGCAGCATACATAAGGCACGGTTTTGATCCGGCGGAAATTTACAGCGTTCCTGACGTAATCGAAAACGGAAAATGGCAAAAATTTAATTCGCCGCCGTATACTGTCGCGAATTCAAATCTAAGCGGTTTGCCTGAACGTTCCTTCCTTTCGCCTTTTGGAAAACCCGCAAGAGAGTATACCATCATTATTCCATTTGATATCGGCATTGAAGCAATTACGCTGATTGAAAGAGATTCTTCCTTTGTGCCGGGAGTATTTTTCAGTATTCTCGGAGAAAATTGGGAAATATTTTTTAACGGACATCTTGTTAAATCAGAGATGCACCTCGATAATTCCGGTCAAATTACAAAATACAGAACATGGAGAGATATTCACTTCCCGCTGGATAAAAGTCAATTTTTTCCGGGAACAAATATTATCGCTCTTAGGATAGTGGGTGATCCTGCATACAGCGCGACAGGATTGTACTATACTGAACCTTATTACATAGACAACTACAGTTTTATATTGCAGCAGCATCAGAATTATATTCGATATTTTTTATGCGGCGTTTTGGCTTATACAGGCGTTTACTATCTTCTTGTTTTTCTTTCAATCAGAAATAAAAGAGAAATATATAATCTCTATTACAGCATCTTTTCTCTCATGCTCTGCGTTCATTTCTTTGTAACGGAAGGAACCGTTAATTACATTATCCCCGATTCAAATGTCACCATTACCGTTGAATATATTAGTTTATTTGTTGCGCTATCCATGCTTTGCATCTTTATTGAATATATGGGACGGGGTAGGGTGTCAAGGATTTGCTGGGGTTATCTTTGCATTATTGTTTATTTCAGCGTTACTTTAATATTTTTCGGAAAAGAATACGCTGAAGAAGTTATGCATATATTTTTATTATCATTAATTATTCTATTTACATATATTTTCTTCGGTATTATTTATGATTACTTCATAAAACGCAAAAGAAGAGACGACAGGTTATCAGGAGCTTTTTTAAGCATTATTTTCGGATCTCTTGTTGTTTATGTCTGCGGAATCCACGATGTCCTTGATGTTTTGATTTTCCGCAACGCGTTCAGGCTTTTTTTGTACAGTACTTTTGTGTTTCATTTAGGAATGACGCTTGCCCTGTCCAGCCGTTTCAGCAAGGTATACAAGCAGCTTGAGCAGCACAATGTCATTCTTGAAAAAACAGTGCAGGAACGCACCGTGGAACTTGAAAAACAAACAATGATCGCAATCCATGCTTCTCAGGCAAAGAGCGAATTCCTCGCGAAGATGAGCCACGAGATACGCACTCCTTTAAACGCTGTTATTGGTCTTTCAGAAATTGAACTTCGCGGAGATATCCCGCATGAAAGCAGAGAGAATATTAATCAGATATACCAGTCAGGTTCATCGCTTTTGGAAATAATTAACGAGATTCTTGATATTTCCAAAATAGAGGCAGGCAGTTTTAATCTTTTGCCCGATGAGTATGATACAGCGGCTCTTATCAATGATACAATCAATCTGAATAGAGTGAGAATCGCCTCCAAGCCTATAAATTTTATTTTAAAAATTGAGCATGATTTTCCGCGTAAACTTTTCGGAGACGAACGGCGCGTTAAACAAGTGCTTAATAACGTCATTTCCAACGCGATTAAATATACAAAAGAAGGCAGTGTAACACTTATTGTTAAATATAATAAAAGCGCTGATGAAAAAAGCGATACGTCTGTCATGTTGCTGTTTACCGTAAAAGACACAGGTATGGGCATTCGTCCTGAAGACATGAACAGAATATTTTCCGATTATACTCAGCTTGATACAAGGCAAAACCGCTGGATAGAAGGAACAGGGCTTGGTCTTGCAATCACAAAAAAACTTACAGAAATGATGGGTGGAAGAATTACAGTTGAAAGCGAACATGGAAAAGGATCGACGTTTAAAATTTCAATTTTGCAGACGCTTGTTAATAATGAAACTCTCGGAGAAGAAACCGCCGTGATGCTCCGTAACATGCAGTACACAAGCGCGGAATTGAAAAGAGAAATTGAAAGAGCGTGGATGCCTTACGGAAGAGTTCTTGTAGTTGATGATATGCCTGTAAATCTGCTTGTCGCGAAAGGTCTCATGAAACCATACGGCATAATTGTTGATACCGCTGCTTCAGGACAAGAATCAATTGACATTCTGCTGTCAGGTGAAAAATATGATATCGTCTTCATGGATCACATGATGCCTGATATGGACGGAATCGAAGCCGCCGCCGATATTCGAAGCCGCGGCATTGACGTACCTATAATAGCGCTGACCGCAAACGCGCTGGTTGGAAATAAAGAGATGTTCGTATCAAATGGATTTGACGGGTTTATCGCGAAACCGATTGATGTTTTGCTGCTTGACGAAATCTTAAATAAATGGATACGTGATAAACAAAACGATGAAACAATTAAAAAAGCTAACGATGAAATGGGTGAAAGAGAAATGCCTGTTGAGGAGAAACCGCTGCTTATGGAAATACCCGGCGTAAATATCGCGCATGGCATTACCGCGACCGGCGGCTCAATAGAAGGCTATAAGGCGGTTTTAACGGTATTGTGTAAAGACGCTAATACGCGGATGGAATTCTTTAATGAGTACGTCGAGGGAAGGTATCCGCAGGAAATGCTCCATAATTTTGTCATCCATGTGCATGCTTTAAAAAGCGCTTTGGCGGCTATTGGGGCAAGGGAAATGTCCGCCAAAGCTCTTGCGCTGGAAATTGCCGGAAAATACTCCGATGAAGAGCTAATTATAGAAAAATTACCTATTTTTATGGGAAATTTATCGGATTTGACCGTCAATATTCAAAAGTATCTGGGATGAATGGTTTTTTTTCTTGTTTTTTTTAACAAATTAATGCTATAATATGGAAGATCACGGATTTACTACTCTGTTCTATAATAAGGGGGGAGTTTTTTATCTTGCAGAATAGGTTTCATCGCTATTAAACAAATAAAGAGAAGAACAGGATATGTCGAAGTTTTTATCATTTCTACACATTAACAGAAAATTGTTGTTTCAATTTCTTTCTGTTTTTATTGCTTTTTTCATAATGGTCGCTATTAGTTCATACTTTGGCACGAACATAGTTTACAAGAGTATGGATTCCTATAGTGAAAAAGTCACCTCTGTTTCTTCCGAGGCAATCAGTGCGTACGGCGAGAAAGTTGTCTCTGTTTCCGCCGAAGCAATCAACGCGTACATTAAAAAATTCGCTTTATTACTGGAAAGCCTTTCCCATTCCATAGAAAGACTGCATGCGAGAAACGCGGGGATTCCGATTATTCGTCAGGAACTGGAAGGCTGGACAAAAGACATACTGTCAAACATGGATAATATAAATTCATCCGCCAGTTTTTACGGTTATTTTTTTGACTCTGTTTATATCGACGGCAGCGGCTGGGTGCCGCCTTCAGATTATGATCCGAAATCCAGACCATGGTATTCCGCCGCTTATGTCAAGAACGGAGTTATTGGATACAGCGAACCGTACTATGACGCGGATTCCGGCGAATATAACATCAGCGTTTCAATTGTTGTTTTAAATGAAAACAATCAGCCGTTCGGCGTAGTAGCGACTGATATTTTTATATCCAACATAGATGAATATGTGGGAAACATGCATTTCTTCGGCAATGGATACGGTTTATTGCTGGATACCAATTTAAATTTTGTTATTCATCCTAACAAAAAATATATCGGAAAATATATAACGGATATCAATAATGATGTCAGTGATTTTTCTCAAATGGCTGATCTTTTACTTGCCGGTAGCGATCTCAGCGCGGTTCCTTTTATTAATTATTCCGGTACGGACAGCGTAGTTTTTTCTGAAAAATTATTTAACGGATGGTATCTTGGCATTATTCTTCCAAGTGAAGCTTATTGGGAACACGGTAATATACTTCCGAACGAAACCTACTTGGATGATGTAAAAAAAATGCGGTTTATCATGTCAGTCGCCGGCATTATTCTGGCTCTTACGATGTGCATTGTGTTAGCCTACATGCATATTAATGTTAACCGCTCAATGGAAGCGAGCAAGAGCAAATCTTCGTTCCTCGCGAATATGTCACACGAAATACGCACGCCGATGAGCGCCATTATCGGCATGACAGAATTCCTTCAGCATGAGCGTCTTTCTGATCGTCAAATGGATTTTGTCAATGATATTAATTTTTCGGCGCGTTCTCTTCTTTCCATTATAAATGACATTTTGGACATGTCAAAAGTTGAAGCGGGAAAAACAAATCTTGTTCCTGTTAATTTTGATTTCTACTCGTTTATAGATAATATTAAATCGATGTTAATGTTTATGACGGACAAAAATGGACTTGAATTCAAATATAAATCATCCGGTAATATACCGAAATATTTATACTGCGATGATGTCAGGCTCAGGCAAATTCTTACAAACATTTGCGCTAACGCTGTTAAATATACAAAGAAAGGATACATCAGTTTAAATGTTATTGCCATGTCCGATAAGCTGCTGTTCAGGATTGAAGACACAGGACGCGGCCTTAAAAATGACGAGATGGATAAAATATTCAACGCTTTTGAACAGGTTAATTCGAGGGAGAATAGAAATTTTATCGGCACAGGTCTTGGTTTAAGCATCAGTAAAAGTTATGTAGAGATGATGAATGGAAAAATCCTTGTAGAAAGCGAGTACGGAAAAGGAACTGTTTTTACAGTGGAGATACCAGCGATAAGAGGCAAAGCTGATGAAGTCACCGCTGAAAGTGATGCCTTAAATGAAAATATTATTAACGCTCCTACGGCGAATATTTTAGTTGTAGACGACAATGAATTTAATTTAAAAACTGTAGAAGCTCTTCTTGGTCTGTTTAACATTAAAGTAAAAACTTTGCGTTCAGGACCGGAAGCGATAGATATTGTCATAAGGGAATATTTTGATATTATTTTCATGGATCACATGATGCCTGATATGGACGGTATAGAAACGGTTCACGAGATACGAAAGATGGGCGATCGCTTTAATAATCTTGTTATAATCGCTTTAACAGCTAACGCGATTTACGGCGCGAAAGAAATGTTTTTATCAAACGGTTTTAATGATTTTATTTCCAAGCCTGTTGATATGCTGGATTTAAAAAAGATACTTATACAGTGGCTTCCAAAAGAAAAAGTTTCGCTTATAACAAGTCAGCAGGAAGGGGAGCAGCCTGACTCTGAACAGGAATTCCAAAAAGCGCTTTATAAAATGTTCATAGAAGATAATCAGAACAGGTTTGAGGAAATCCTCAACGCTATTCTCAGGAATGACGTAAAATTGGCGCATAGACTGGTGCACTCTTTAAAGAGCAATGCCGGACAAATCGGAAAAAAGGAGCTCCAGACAATTGCCGCTGGAATAGAAAAGCAGTTTAAAGACGGCGCGACTTCCATACCTCGCGAAGATCTTAATAATCTTGAAAAAGAGCTGAAAATAGTTTTAAATGATATAAGGTGATAAAATAGGTATTTTTATGAAACAAAAATTGTTGGCTTTCTCATTATTGATTGTTCTCATATTTTCCGCCTGTGTACAAACCGCTGAAAAACAAACGAAGAGCTTTTTAACGGTTTTAAACGGAGATGAGAAACTGCCGGAGTCGTTCCGTGATGTCTCAAGTCTGACATTAGACGAAATTAACTTTATAGAAGAACTGCAGAAACAGCACCGTACCATAGTATACGGAATGCCGCTTAGTACAGAAGCTTTTAGAAACGATCTTCGTGAAATGGAAGGTTTCTCCGCTTTGTTTTGCGGATGGCTGACAAAGTTTTTTGGAGTGAAATTCCAGCTAGTTTTATATGACTGGCCGGATTTCATCAGCGGTTTTGAATCAGGAGATATTTCCTTTACAGGTGAATTATCACCGGAAGATAAATCTATCAGATATGATTATATGTCAAAACCCATCGCTTCGCGTTCATTAAAATATTACCGGATTGCGGGAAGCGATCCTGTTAGTAAAATTACCTCATCGCGTCTTTTAAAGTGCGGTTTTATCAGAGGCTCTTCCGCGATCGATACTGTCACGTCCGAACTTGCTCCCGGCGTTTTTGAAATCATCGAAATCAGCGATGTAAGCGCGGTATATAACGAGCTTGCAAGCGGAAGAATCGACGTCTTTCATCACAACAGCTCTGCTGAAATTATTTTTATTGATCACTCCGATATAGTCTCTATGGATTTTTATCCCTTAACGCATTACCCCGTATCTCTTGCTTCTAACGATCCTTCGCTTAAAACTATTATCGCTGTAGTAGATAAAGTTTTAAACATGGGAGGCATACGCTTTTTAACCGCAATGTATAATCATGGATATCAGGATTATTTAACTTATAAATTCAAATCGCAGCTGACGAAAGAAGAACTTGCGTATTTATACAGCAATCCTGTTATACCCATCGGCATTGATCCGGGAAATTATCCGATGTCCTTTTTTGATACGAGAGACAGAAAATGGAAGGGAATTTCACTCGATATTTTAAAGGAAATTTCAAAACTTACGGACATAACATTCAAATATCATAATGATGAAAATACGCATTGGCCTGTAATATATCAAATGCTGCTGGACGGAGATGTCGCTCTTGTTCCTGAACTGGCCCGCACAAAAGACAGAGAAGATATGTTCATCTGGCCGGAATCATTGCAGATGGTAGATCATTACGCATTGATTTCTAATTCGAATTTTCCCAATCTCAGGATTAATGAAGTCCAGTTTGTAAAAGTCGGTCTCGCGAAAGGTATAGCTCATACTGACTTTTTTAACAAGTGGTTTCCCAATCATGACAACAATGTGTTATACGAAAGCATGGAAGCGGCTCTTATCGCTCTGCAAAAAGGCGAGATAGAGATGGTAATGGCGGATCAAAAAAGACTTTTATATCTTACAAATTATTTGGAATATCCCAATTTCAAAGCGAACATTATATTTAATAAACCGATCGATATCCGGTTCGGTCTTAATAAGAATCAAGTTATTCTGTGCTCTATTATTGATAAGGCGTTAAGCGCAGTTGATACAGTCGGCATTTCCAATCAATGGTTAAAGCAGACTTACAATTACAAATTAAAATTATCAGAAGCGCGTTTCCCGTTTATTATTGGATTATTCGCCTTGTTATTTATAATTATTATTCTTTTATCCTTTTTGTTCATGAGAAACCGTAATGTTGGAAAGAAACTTGAAAGTCTGGTCCAGGAACGCACAACAAAATTGAATAAATATCAGCATGAACTTGAGTTTGCGCTTCAGGAAGCGAGAGCCGCTAATAATTCCAAATCTGTTTTCCTCGCGAACATGAGTCATGAAATACGCACTCCGATGAACAGCATTGTAGGTTTCTCTGAACTTGCTATGGACACAGACGCGTCACCCAAGACCAGGGATTATCTTAAAAATATTCAAACAAATGCTGAATGGCTTTTGCAGATTATTAACGACATTTTGGATATCTCAAAAATTGAATCCGGCAAAATGGTGCTAGAAAAAATTCCTTTTGATATGCATGAACTTTTTACAAGCTGCCGTACGCTGGTTATGCCGAAAGCTGTCGAGAAAGGAATTATGCTCCACTTCTACGCTGAACCAAGCGTAGGAAAGAAACCGATGGGCGATCCCACTAGGCTGCGGCAAATCTTTGTAAACCTTTTGTCCAACGCCGTAAAGTTTACCAATTCAGGAATTGTCAAACTGATTTCTGATATTACCAATATGGATGAAAGATCGCTTACAATTAATTTTGAAATTAAAGATTCAGGCATTGGAATGACGCCCGAACAGATTGAAATTATATTTGATCCGTTTGCGCAGGCGGAAACCGGAACGACGCGCAAATACGGCGGAACAGGACTAGGATTGCCGATTACAAAAAGCATTATAGAAATGATGGGCGGAAAGCTCCTCGTTGAAAGCGCTGTCGGCGTAGGCACAAAGTTCAGTTTTGAATTAACTTTTGAAACAATTGATGTCTCTGTAGAAGAAATGCTCGAAAAGAAAATTGTTTTCAATGAAATCAAAAAGCCGCTGTTTAAAGGCGAAGTTCTGCTTTGCGAAGACAATGTAATGAATCAGCAGGTTATTTGCGAACATCTTGCAAGAGTCGGTCTTAAAACTTCTGTCGCGGAAAACGGAAAAGCCGGCGTTGACATGGTTAAGTCCAGAATCCAGTCAGGGGACAGACCGTTTGATCTTATCTTTATGGACATGCACATGCCTGTAATGGACGGACTTGAAGCCTCTACAGAAATCATCAAATTGAATACCGGAATTCCGATAGTGGCAATGACAGCTAATATTATGGCTGATGACAGGGAAGTTTACAAAGCTAACGGTATGCTTGACTGCGTAGGCAAGCCTTTCACGTCTCAGGAGCTGTGGCGGTGCCTGTTGAAATTCCTGTCGCCGCTTGATCAGGATGAGCAGTCCGGTCAAGAGGATGATTCCGCGGACAAGGATATGGAATTCAACAAAACGCTGAAAAAACACTTTTATAAAAATAATCAAAATAGATTTTCTGAAATTTCTAAAGCGCTGGAAGAAGGCGATGTAAAACTTGCGCATAGGCTTGTGCATACATTAAAGAGTAACGCGGGGCAAATTAATAAATTGCGTCTTCAAACAACCGCGTCAATTGTGGAATCGCATCTTAAAGACGGTAAAAATCTTGTTACCGAGAAACAGTTAACGGTTCTTGATGAAGAATTAAACGAGGTGCTTTCTCAATTAGATGACGAGTTGGGCGATGTGGAGGATTCTCCAAAGAGTGACGCGAACATTAAAAAACTGGATAAGGAAGCCGCCCGCCAGTTACTCGAAAAACTGGAACTTATGCTGAAAATGGGTAATCCTGAAAGTCAGGAACTTACCGCGGATCTTCGCGCGGTTCCGGGAGATGAAACCGACATAGAGAAACTTGTGCAGTTGATTGAGGATTTTGAGTTTGAACCGGCGTTTACTGTGCTCGCGAAAATAAAACAGGAAATTTCTTAATATAAGCTGTTAAAAATTATCTTGACAGTTATCAGTTGGAAGGGTTAAAGTATTTTTACATAAAGACGTTTTCATAAATATACCAATTAAAGGGGGGTAATGATGAAAGCGATCCTGAGAAATCCAATAACCATTTTAGCTGGCGTTGCAGCCGGCGTTTTTATAGGTCTATACAACAAACCATTATCAGAATTTTTTGGAATGGATAATTTCGCGGGTTTCTTTTCGTTCCCGGGGAAATTATATCTCTCTCTGCTTCAAATGACAGTTATCCCGATTATCGTTTGCGCGATTGCGTCAAGTCTTGGAAATTTAACGCGCAGTAAAAGCGGCGGCGGTCTTATCCAGCGTTTTATTCTGGTTTTCGCGATCTTTTCTGTTATCTGCGCCGCGGCTGGTATGGCTTTGGGAGTGACAGGCAAACCGGGTGTTTTACCTGAAAGCGAATCAATAATGATTTCCGGAAACTATTCTTCGTCTTCTGTCATGGACAGCCTTGGCGTAAATGAAGCGGCAGGAAACGCTGTAAGTAACGGCTTGAGCAGTTTCTTTACAAATTTAATTCCGCCAAATATTGTTGAAGCGCTTTCTCTGGGCAGTATTTTAGCTATTGTGTTTTTTTCTATTATGATGGGTATTGCAATCGGTTTTCTGCATGAAGAATCAGCGCTGCTGCTGTTAAATATCTTTTCTTCTGTTTTTTACGCGTTCCAAAAATTGTTTAACTGGTTTTTATATTTACTTCCTTTTGGGGTGATTTTTGTCGCCGCGGATTATTTTTCCGCCGCCGGTTTTCAGCAGTTTTCCGCGATGTATAAATTAATAATTCTATTCGCGATAGGCGCAGGCATTTTAGTTGTTATCTGCTCAATTATTATTTGGGCATTTTCCGGTATTACAAATCCGGTTAAATTATTAAAAACCCTGTTTGAACCTGTAATTTTGGCTGTTTCGTCACGTAATTCACTGATAACTCTGCCAAGCGCCATTAACTGCATGGAAAGAGAGATGAAATTTGATTCAGCGGATGTTAATTTAACGCTTCCTCTCGGTATCACTTTCGGGCGTTTTGGAAATATGTTATTTTTCGCGCTGGCGGCGTTTTTTACCGCTCAAGTGTACGGCGTAACGCTTGAATCTTCCCACGTATTGATAATATTTTTCGGCGCTATTTTGGCGGGCGCGGCAACAGCCGGCGCTTCAGGAGCCGCGTCGCTTTTAATGCTTGGCGTTATACTCAAACCGCTAAATCTTTCGTTTAACGATGTTCTGCTGGTTTTTATTGTCATCGATCCGATTATTGATCCGATAAGAACTTTTATTACTGTGTATGTTAACATGACTATTACCGCTCTTGTCGCAAGGCGCAATGACGGTCCCGGATACAACGAAGATGAAAAACAGCTTCTTGTTTTCATTCATGAAACCAATAATAGGCCGCCTTTGTTAAACAGACAGAACGGCATTCTCGGCGGAATTGAACTTTCATTTATTAAAGAAATCGGAAGACGGTGGAAACGGCAGGTTGTTTACAAAGACGCCGCGACAATGAATGCGCACGAAAGAGAATGGATGAAGGACAGAGCTGATATTATTGCCGGAGTTATAACAAAAGACGAGATACCTGTGCCTCCTGCCGGATTGTTTTTTTCAAGATCGTGGGCGTCAGCTTTCATTAACGGCGAAAGAAAGCAAGTGTTTTTTTTAATGCCTGAAGGCAAAAAGACATCGGAAGAAATTGACAACATTATTAAAACGCTTCAGGAAGAGAACTACCTTAAATTTATTTTAGCGGCGGAAAGAGCAAAGGGAAACACATAGTTTAATAGTCAATGTCGTTAAACGTAAAAACTATCTGCTGATTTGCTTTAACTTTAACGTCGAATTTTGTGTATGAGTCGCCGTCTTCGTCTTCGAGCATAATGTCATATCTGTCGGTGTCGTTTAACATATACGGAAGCCTTAACGTTACCGATTGTCTGTTCGGAAGAACTTGATTTGACGCGAGGCGGTCCGATCCCCATCTGTTAGATGATGTCGGGCTGATGTAAACATATAGAATCAGATATCCCGTGTTGTTTACAATTGTTACAGGCGGTCCGATATTCTCTGTTTTCGCGGCAAAAGACGGTCTTGTCTGATAACAGAGAATTTGAACTGTCGCTCTTTCAGCGTCAGAAATCGATCTGATGTTTCCGCTGCCGGGTCTGACATTAATTAATAGAGGATTTATAAAATTGCTTTTAATGCCAAAGTTTATATTTTGAGGAATGGATCCTGTCTCGTTTTGTACAATTGAATCATTAATAATAGCGGCGGCAACGCCGATTACTTCATATCTGCTGTTAAGGATTGGTCCTCCCGAGTTCCCCGGCTGAGTAGGCGCGCTGTGCTGAAAATATGTGGCGGCGGATTTTAATCCGCTTCTTGCCGACAAGCTGCCTTCAGTAAAACGAATATCAGACGTCAAGTAATCCGGCAGAGGAAATCCCAAAACCGCGAGTCTGTCTCCAAGATTTAACGCGTCAAAATTTCCGATTTTAAAGTGGTTGGGATTATTATAATTTATTTTTAAAACAGCCAGATCTGTTTCATTGTTTACTCTCAAAATTTCGGCGTCGTATTCAGTATTGTTAATTTTAACAGTTATTCTGTTATAGCCTTCAATTACATGAGCGCATGTAACAATTACGCCGTTGTTATTTATAAAGAAACCTGTTCCGGAAGAGTTTGCTGTTTGACTGAACGCGATCGCCGTAAATATAGTGAAATAAAAAAAATTGAAAAATATCTTTTTCATTTATTAACTGTGTTTTTTTAAGTTTTCCAAATGATTCTTCGCGCTTGAATGTCCCTGAAATGCGGCGTAGTTGTACCATTCGTACGCTTTTAACACGTTCTTGTCCACTCCTTTGCCGTTTTCATATAATGAACCCATGCTGTATTGAGCAGGCGCGTACCCGTGTTCCGCTGATTTTTTATACCATTCAATTGCTTTTGAAATATCTGTTTGCTTGCCTTTTCCCAATTCGTAACACTCGCCTAAATTATACTGAGCAAAAGCGTTACCCTGAGACGCCGCCTTGCTAAACCATCTATAAGCTTCATCCAAATCTTTATCAACGCCGTTGCCGTTTCCGTAGCAAAACCCAAGATTACCCTGAGCGGGAGCGTATCCTTGATCTGCGGATTTACGGTACAAATGAACCGCTCTGTCGATATCTTGCTCAGTTCCTTCGCCGCTCTCATAACACCATCCAAGGTTGCATTGAGCCGGAGCGTAATTCTGATCCGCGGATTTGCGGTAATACTCAATTGCTTTTGATGAATTTCGCGGTACGCCATGCCCTTTTTCATAGCAGAATCCCAGGTTGCATTGAGCCGGAGCGTAACCCAGCTTTGCCGCTTTTTGAAAAAAATCAAAAGCTTCTGCGAAATTATTAAGCATTCCGGCTTCATTACCCTTATTGTATAAATCGATTGCGTCGCGGTTTAATTCATCGTCTGACATGATCATTCTCCTCGTTTGTTGAATTATATTATATTTTTTCATTTCTGCCAATTGTGTTATATTCATAAATTTGATATAATGGCTTGTTAGTATTAAAGGTGTTATAATGGCGATTCTGGAAGTATCGAATATTGTGAAATATTTTGGTTCAACCGAAGTTTTGAGAAATATTAGTTTTTCGCTTGATGAAGGCGAAGTGCTTGCTGTTATTGGATCTTCAGGGAGCGGGAAAACAACGCTTCTGCGCTGTTTAAATTTTTTAGATAAACCGGATGCCGGACGCATTATTTTACGCGGAGAAACATTGATAAACTGTGACGATTACAATAAATACGACGAAGCCGCTTTGCGGCAGAAACGCAGGCATTTTGGGCTTGTGTTTCAGTCTTTTAATCTGTTTCCGCAGTATACCGCTTTCCAAAATGTAGTGCTTGCGCCTAAAATCGCCGCTGCGAAAAACGCGGATTACAGAAAAAATAAAAAAAATATTATAAATGAAATTCATAACGAGGGCATGCGTCTTTTGGATCAAATTGGTTTAATATCGAAACGGGATTATTATCCGCATCAATTATCCGGCGGACAGCAGCAGCGGGTTGCAATCGCGAGAGCTCTTGCCTTAAAGCCGGAAATTCTTTGTTTTGACGAACCTACCTCTGCTCTTGATCCTGAACTGACAAACGGCGTATTGGATGTGATACGAAATCTCGCTGAAAAGAAAACGACAATGATCATTGTCACTCATGAAATGCAGTTCGCGCGTCAGGTTGCCGATAAAATTTTATTTATGGATGAAGGCGCTGTTGTTGAATACGGAAAACCTGAACTGCTTGATAATCCTTCAAGCGGAAGGATGAAACGTTTTCTGAATTATTACTCACGGGTCTCCTGGAATAAAGAAGCCGTGACGGAAAGAAAAAAACAAATTAACAGGAAGTCAGAATGAAATTTATTAAAACATTAAAATTCCGTTTTATTATTTTCTTTATTGTCTTTATATTTGCGTTAACCGCGGTACTGGTTTTTCTGGGCGTAAGACAGATATCAAAAGCTGTAACAGACACATTTTCAAATCAAGGTATTCAAATTGTTGAAAGAGCCGCTTCTCTTATTGACGGCGATTCATTTCAGGCTTTGGTTAAATCACTTGATGACGATGATCCCTTTTATGAAGAAACCAGGTTAAAACTTCTTCAGTTAAAAGAATCTTCAGGCTGCGTTTACCTTTACACAATGGCGCCTAAAAAAGGAGATATCTGGCAGTTCATAATTGACGGAAGCGCTCCTCCTGACGATGAAGAGGAATTCTCGGCTCTTGGAGACGAACAAGACACTAAAGATTTTGATGACGCGTTTAGAAGAATTAACAGTACGGGAAAAACTGAAGTAACCGGTTTAGTGGATCAGGGTGAATGGGGATTTTTGATTTCAATTTACGCTCCTATTTTTAATTCCAAAAACGAAATTGTAGGTATAATCGGGTGCGATTATGACGGAGAGTATTTAAAAAACGCCATTACGGAAAGCGAGATACAGCAGATTATCACCGGATTAATCGCTGTATTTTTTGGATTGGTTCTTTTATTAATTATGATGCGTATGATTTTTTATCCGATAAAAGAAATTAATATAATATTAAAGGAAATCTCCCAGGGAGAAGGCGATCTTACAAAACGCATTAATAAAATAAGAGAAAATGAAATTGGAGAACTCGCGGAACACTTTAATCTGACTTTGGATAAAATCAGAAATTTAGTCATAAATATTAAAAATGAAACGACAGTATTATCTGATACCGGAAATGATCTTTCAACAAATATGAGTCAAACAGCGGCGGCAATTGGAGAGATAACGGAACACATACAGGTAATAAAAGACCGGGTTATCGCTCAGAGCGCAAGTATAAGCGAAACTCACGCGACAATGGAACAAGTTGTTCATAATATCAATAAACTCAACGAGCATGTGGAAAATCAAAGTGAAAACATTGCTTCGGCTTCAGCTTCGATCGAAGAAATGGTAGCCAATACCCGTTCTGTTACGGATACGCTTGTCAATAATGACATCAATGTAAAGAATTTAAGAAACGCGTCGGATTTGGGACGCACAGGATTAAATGAAGTGTCAACAGATATTAAAGAGATCGCGCGTGAATCAGAAGGTCTTTTAAGCATTAACTCTGTTATGGAAAATATTTCCAGTCAAACAAATCTGCTTTCTATGAATGCCGCTATTGAAGCCGCTCACGCAGGTGAAGCCGGCAAAGGGTTCGCTGTAGTCGCGGGCGAGATACGTAAACTCGCGGAGAGCGCGGGACAGCAGTCAAAAACAATCAGCGATGTTTTAAAGAAGATTAAAAATTCAATTGATAAAATAACACACTCTACAACGAATGTGCTTGATAAGTTTGAAGCAATAGACGCGAATGTTCAAATTGTCGCGGAGCAGGAAGAAAAAATTCGCGGCTCTATGGAAGAACAGCAGAACGGAAACAGGCAGATTCTGGAAGGCATAGGGAATGTAAACAATTTGACAAAACGCGTAGAAAGCGGCTCTCAGGAAATGCTTGAGGGAGCGAAAGAAGTTATAAGAGAAAGCACGAACCTGGAGAGCAACACTCAGGAGATAACGATGGGTATGAATGAAATGTCTTCAGGCGCGAATGAAGTTAATGTAGCGGTAGATCATATTAAAACAATCAGCGCGAAAAACCGTCAGAATATCGCGATTTTGGTGCAGGAATTGTCAAGGTTTAAAGTCTAGTTCAAAATTTTGGAATGAATAACGGTTACGCCCTGTCTGCTTGGATCTGTATAAAGCCGCGTCAGCGCATTTAACATAATCGCTTTCTTTGTGCGAGAATTCTACAATGCCTGTTGTTCCCCCGACAGAAACCGTAACGTATGGAACGACATCGCTCTTTACATGAGGTATGCTGCATTCACGGACTTTATTTATTAATTTTTCCGCTATAATGCCTGCTCCGTTTTCATCCGTGTTCGGCAGCACAACAACGAACTCTTCGCCTCCGTATCTTGCGACAAAATCTTCCTCTCTTGTTATATTTCTATAAAGCGCCGCCGCGACATCTTTAAGGCATGCATCGCCTTTGTCATGACCGTAGGTATCGTTGTATTTTTTAAAGAAATCTATATCCAGCATAAGCAGGCTCAGTTTTCCCTTTGTGCGTGACAGGGACTTAATAATTTTTTTCATGTTTCCGTCGAAAAATCTTCTGTTGTAAATTCCTGTAAGCTGATCAACTATTGTCATGTTTAAAAATTCGCCGAGAGTTTCTATTTCATCCTTGCTTTTTGATTCACCCTGCAAATCCAAATCCCAATCGGAAGAAAGCTGGCTTATTTCACTTACAATATGGTGAAGCGGTTCCAGCAATTTCGCGATAAAAATATTAAAAACAGCGAAGACAGTCAGTATCACAACCATCATCACCGCGAAAAGAACGGTAACGCCTGTCTGTATCACTTCGCCGAATGAAAAGTGATGAACAGCGGTTATGTACCAGTTCAGGTTCGGAATTGAACCGAGAGCGACGACTCCTTTATTGTCTTTCGTATTGAAATATATTACTTTGCCGTCATGGAAGGATTCAACTTTTGACTTCATATTTACAACGTTTTTTTCGAGTTTGTCATAAACATTCGCTTTTTCATTAACCAGATTTCTTTCTCTGGCTCCTGTGATTTCTCCCGCGTGATTGAAGAAATATAATTCTGCGCTGCCGCTGTAGTTCATGTAAAGGTCGTTTAAAAAAGCGGTTAAGTTCATGCCGATTCCTACCATGCCGATAGGCGTGCCGTCGTCGTTAAAAACAGGCGCGTTAACCCAGATATTAGATACATTAAGATCCGGATTGTAATTAATGTTAAAATTATAATCGGTTGTCTCATAAAGAGTTTTGTTATACCAGTAATTCACCGGATTTTCCGGATCAAGTAAATAAGGCTCATGATCGGTCGTATAAAATATTCTTTCTTTGTCATTTATCCAAAAAATAAGCGGTCTTGTTAAAGCGCTTTTGTCTTTTTCTTCATTCATCCAAAATATGTATGTTTTTGTTAAAGCTCTCCTATATGATTCAATCTCTTCAGCCACCCAGGTTTTCAAAGTCGCATCTTCAGGATTTAAGAAATACCGCCTTATAAGCTGAGAATCCGCCATCTTTAAAGCAATGGCGATTTCTGCGTTTATGGACGCTTCCAGTTTCAGACACTCAAGCTCTACGGTTTTTTTTAATTCATCTCCTATATTGCTTCGTACTATCTGTCCCATTAAAACGATAAAGAAAGCGCTTCCAATAATAAAAATCAATAAATATAATATTGAGGAAAAAGCAATAAGCCTTCGTTTCATTGAAGCTTGATTTTTCTGGGAAACGGGTATCATGAAAACATTTCTACTAACCATAAACTGCCTGATTTGATTATATATCAATATATAATAATTATAAAGCGAAAATTCCCTTAACCTGCTTTAAGATAGGCTGGTTTTTCACCATTTCTGTCTAATATTTTTACATTTACTTAAAAATGTTCGCCGCGTATTTTATAAAGTCTCCTGCATTAAAGCATCTGTCTTTTGCGTATACTTTCTGATCATTCTATACGCGGTTTCTTCATCAAGTTTGCCTTGCATGGCAGGTGTTTCAAAAAAACGTTTTGGAAGCTTCACGCTCTTTTGCTGGAATCCAAGAGCTTCCTTTATACGAAGCTTTGTCTGGTAAATGCGTTTGCCCATTGCAGTAAGATCATCGTCTGTCAGGTTCCAGCCAACAGAGTTAAGGGCGTCAAGGATTGTCTGCCTGTCGTAAATTTTTCTGGCGAAGAGGCACATTATAAGAGAGTTGGTCATGCAGCGTTCACATTCTTCAGCGTAGAGTTTATCTATCATTGCGTCTTCGTCAAACTCTTTCATGCTTTGATCGATTCCGTAGCCGCCGTTGCAAAGGTGAGAATGCCTCGCTCCCACCGCGGTTCCAACCAAAGAGCCGTAACCTGTGTGATAACCCGGCATTTCGTTGCCTGCAATTTGCATCGCGAAATCTTCGCCGCCGTATTTTGACGCGGCGTAACGGCTGCCTCTGCCGAGAGCGCGGTAAAATTTATTAATGCCTGTAGCGAGGTAATCAACGGCTTTTATATAAGCCGCGCTGTCACCGAACTTTAAATCGACGATAGTGTCTTCTATAGTAACGAAACCGCGTTCAAGCGCTTCCGTCGCCCAGCCCAGACAAACCCCTGTGCTCATTGCGTCCATTCCGGTTTCTTCCACTTCTTCGATAATGGCAAGAATCTCGTCTGTGGTTTTTACGCCGATAAATGTACCGAGTGAATAGATCAATTCATAATCATATGAGACGCTGATTGCTTCGTACTCATGGCCTTTGTCAAATTCTCTGCGGTACATTCCGATGTGAATGCAGCCGACAGGACAGCCTGTGCATGCAAGTTTGCGCACAAGATTTTTTTCCGCGAACGCTTCTCCGCTGATATTCTCCGCGTGTTCAAATGAGCTCGCCTGCAAATTAAAAGTCGGGAGACCTCCGAACTTATTTAACGGAACTATGTTTACTGGAGTGCCGACATCGTGATACTTTGCCATGTTGTCTGTGTCTGTGCACTTTTGGTAAATATTTTTGTAAACTTTAAAGTATTGTTTTTGATTCAAAATTGGAATCGAACGATTGCCGTGAATCGAAATCGCCTTTAAATTTTTACTTCCCATGCATGCGCCGAGTCCCATGCGTCCGAAGTGACGGTATGTGTCTACGCAGACTCCTGCAAATGCCACGCCGTATTCACCCGCCTGTCCTATGCGTATGATCGATCTTTTCCCGACTGATACTCCGCCGTCTTGTTCGCGATCGCGGATCATCCGCCCGACTATGCCGACAGGCGATCCCCACATTGCGCGCGCGTCGTGTACGCTTACATCTGTTGTAGAGATTGTAAGATAACTGCGTAATTTCGCTTTGCCTGTCAGTACAAGCGCGTCGTATCCTGCCATCAGCATCGACATTGCCATTCGTCCGCCCGCGTAACTTTCTCCAAGCTCGCCTGTGAGCGGAGATACAAACATCGCTACTGTTTTTGTAAGCACAGGAAAAATATACGCTCCGGCTCCTATGGCAAATACAATCGGCTGTTCAGGCGCCAGAGGATCAAGATCGGGTTTTAAATTTTCTTCCAGCAGTTTGCCTGCGATTCCAACTCCTCCCAGATAAGGCATAAGATCTTCACGCAGTTCTATATTTATTTTTTCCGTTTCCAGGTTAACGTATAAAACTTTTATATATTTTTCATTAAGCATTGTTAAACAGCTCCTGTTTTTCTTAACTTACTTTAACCGCCAGCGAGTGGTTAAGCAAAGGTTCTTCTTTTGATTCAACCATTACAAGGCAGTCATGAGGACAATAGCGCGTACAAACGCCGCAGTGTTTGCAAATAATCGGTTTTTTTACTTCCTCGTCAAAATTTACCGCGTGAACAATGCAAGCGTCACTGCATTGACGGCAGCCTATGCATCTTTCCTGTTTCAAAATTACTCCGCCGCCTGTGCGTTTTTCCAGAGCATGACTTGGGCATACTTCCATACAGGCTGGTTCATTGCAGCCAATACATACAATGGCGATAAAGCTTCCCTCCATTCCTCCTGATGTTCTTACCTTGATTGCGCTCTTTATTAATGAATGATTACTGTGATTTATTACCGAACATATGTTCATGCAGGAAAAACAGCCAAGGCATTTTCTCATTTCCTTTGGCTGAAGTATTTTTGGCATTTGTCCCCCATTTATTTAATTATGCCCACTAGACACTATTTTAAGCAAGTCATATGATCTGGTAGATAGAGAGTAATCATGCAAATAACTGATCTTGTTGCCGAGCTGGTTCTTCAGATTGGCATTATTTTGCTGGCAGTGCGCCTGTTTGGAATAATAGCAAGGAAGATAGGAATACCTTCCGTACTGGGTGAATTGTTGGCAGGCGTAGTCATAGGTCCTTATGCTCTTGGCAGAATTGAATTACCGGACCTGGGTTTTCCCCGCGGTATTTTTCCGAATTTACTTGATCCGGCGCATGTAAGCGACGTTGTTCATACTCTTCCTGTAAGCCTTGAACTTTACGCTTTCGCTACAGTCGCTTCAATTGTACTTCTATTTGTAACAGGACTAGAAACCGATTTAGGTCTTTTTCTTCGTTATTCAGTCGCAGGCGGCATTATCGGCGTCAGCGGAGCGGTGCTTTCTTTCGCGGCAGGTGTTTTAGTAGGTTTCTTTATACTGCCGGTTTTCGGTGTTTATTTGGAAAACTTTGTCCCGGTTGAATCCATCTGGGATCCGCGCTGCCTCTTTTTCGGCGTAATCGCTACGACTACTTCTGTAGGAATAACCGCGCGGACTTTATCTGAAAAGAAAAAACTGGATTCACCTGAAGGCGTTACGATTTTATCGGCGTCCGTTTTTGATGATGTCATTTGGATTATTATTTTAGCGGTGGTGCTTGGAATTTCATCAGCTACCGCTTCGGGCACAGCAGGGGATGTGCTTTCTGCGCAGTTTATTCTTACAAAAGCCGGTATTATTTTTGGCATATGGCTCGGCGTTACTTCTTTGATGCTGCTCTGTTCCAAGCTGCTGGCTTCTTTTTTAAAGACTTTTAAAAACAGCATCGATTTTTCTGTGCTTGCTCTCGGCGTATCAATGATTGTCGCAGGGTTAATTGAAAAACCTGGGCTTGCTTTGATCATCGGCGCGTATATAGTCGGTCTTTCTCTTTCAAAGACAGACATTGCCGCTGTAATTCAGGAACGTATCCGCGGGCTTTATGAATTCTTTGTACCGTTGTTTTTCGCAATCATGGGAATGATGGTTGATTTGGAAGCGGTTACATCTCCGCCTGTATTGCTCTTTGCAGGTATTTATACATTGGCTGTTGTTCTGTCTAAAGTAATAGGATGCGGCGGTCCCGCGCTCCTCTCAGGATTTAACCGCAAAGGCGCGTTCCGAATCGGAGCGGGTATGATTCCGCGCGGAGAAGGCGCTCTGATTACCTGCGGTATCGGGCTTGCGACAAAGGCGCTGTCTTCTGAACTTTTTTCCGCCGCTGTGTTTATGATTTTTCTTTCAATTGTAATTTCCGCTCCGATGATGGGATTGGCGCTCAAGATTCCCGGGCAGGGAACGAGGAAGCCTGTAAAGAACGATGACAGTGTCAGGGAGATTTGGAACTTTGAAACTGCGGAGATCGCGGAACTGGTCATCGAAAATCTTTTAAATGAATTCCGCAACGAAGGTTTTTATATTCAAATGAATATTGATGAGGGAGTGTCTCAGGCGCGCAAAGATGATATCGCAATTTTTATAACCGAGGAACATGCGTCAATTATGATATCTACCGCGAAGACTGATATGCCGTTTGTAAAAAATGAAGTCTATGAAGTTATTCTCGAACTCTATCATAACATTGAAAGACTAAAGACTTCCGCAAGTCCTATTCAAATGAAGAAAGAGCTGTATGACACTGAAGCCCGCGCCACGAAGGATATTCTGGCTCTTGTCGATCCTGAATGTTTTTGCATGGATCTAAAAGGAACGTCAAAAGGACAGATTATCGGTGAACTGATCGACTCGCTGGACGCCAATAATAAACTTCTTGATAAAGATTTAGTTCTTGCCGATGTGCTGGAACGCGAAAGAACCATGAGTACCGGTATGGATCACGGGATTGCTCTTCCTCACGCAAAGACTGACGGAATTGCCGAGACTGCAGTTGCGATAGGTATCAGCAAACAAGGCGTCAATTTTGAATCAATGGACGGACAGACTTCTTATCTTTTTGTTTTGATTGTATCCCCTAAAAAAGATTGCGGTTTGTATGTGCAGTTTCTTGCCGCGATCGGCGCAATATTAAGAGATGAAATTCTGCGTGATACGATTATCAAATCAAACACGCCGCAGGAAGCTGTGGACTTAATTAAAAAATTCAAAAATTAAATTTTTGATATTATAAAAACAACCTTTTTTGCTTTAAATTCTCTTAAAACATGATATAATAGCAAAGCGCGGCTTTAAATTGATAGTTTATTATTGAAAGTGGAGCAGACATGGCCATTAAGGTTAAGTCTTTAAAGGATTGGGATATTGAAAAAATCATTACCGGGGTTTGGCAGCCCGAAATGAAGGTAGTGGTTTATTTTTTTTCTCCATCTTTAGAAAAATATAATCCTCAGATAGCTATTAATGAAGCGTTCCCCGGCGTTTTATGCATCGGCGCTTCAATGCACAGCGGCTGGTCAAGCGAAGGCGCTGTCGCTTCGGGCATTACAATTATGTCGTTGTCTTCATCTGAAGTTGAAGAAACATATTACTCATTTCAGGAAGGCGTAAAAAAAGATCCAATTTTAGCCGCTCACGCCGCAATTACCGAATTAAAGAATAAAACTTACGAGCAGAATATAAACCCTGACGAATATCTGGGATTAATATTTTTCGACGGTCTCTGTCTCGGCGAGCTGATAATGAAAGAGTTCTCCATGGAAAAAGGTTTGAATATGGCTTTTGTCGGGGGAGCCGCCGCGGATGAAATGACATTTTCAAAAACGCTTGTAAGCGCAGACGATAAACTCTCAAAGGACGGACTTATCGCTGTCATTTTAAAAATGAAGATACCTTTCTTTTTTAATCATTATGTACATTATCTTCCGACAGATAACTCGTTCACCATCACGCGTGTAGAAATAATGCAGCGGATAGCATGGGAAATTAACGGAGAGCCTGCCGCGCGTTTTTACGCAAGACAGGTTGGCGTTGATGACATTAAAGAATTAACAATTGAAATTTTCGCGAAGAATCCTCTCGGGCTAATTTTAGGCGACAGTATTTATATTCGAAGTCCCAATACTGTTGTAGGAAACACCGGCCTTCAGTTTTACTGTTACATTGAAGCCGGAACTAAAGTGTTTCTTCTGAAACAGGGAGATATAATTGCCAATACGAAAAGCAGTCTGGAGATGACTGCGCAGTTCCTTCCCGGCATTCAAGGGTGCCTTCTTTTTAACTGCATTCAGCGTCACCTTGAACTTATTGAAAGCAATAAGATTGACGAGTTTAACAATGTGTTCAGTAATTATCCAATGATTGGCTTTAACACTTACGGAGAGGAACTTTTTACGCATCATAATCAAACGCTTACTGCTGTGTTCTTCGGGACTTTGCCTGAGACGGGAATGGCGGACCCGTATAAAACTAAACGTCTTTTTCATTATACTGACAGTAAATTAAAATCTCTTGTCTTTGATATTGTGAGCCGCAGTGAACTGCTCAATATTACTATCTCGTATCTTAAAGGAAGCATGAACGCGCTTACAAATGAATCGTCAATGTCCAATTATGAAAATATTAAAAAATATCTCGGCGCCATGATTGAACAGTCGAATGTTTCCAAAGAAGACATTTACAGAATGCTTGTTGTTTACCAGAACAATGTAGAAAAAACCGGCGAGTATGTTTTTAACATTGTAGATGAAATCAGAGCACAAAATAACCGCCTTGTGGAACTGCGTGAAGAAGCGGAAATGGCAAACCGCACCAAAAGCAGTTTTCTTGCGAGCATGAGCCACGAAATTCGCACGCCGATGAACGCGATTACCGGAATGGCGGAACTCCTGATACGAACAGAACTTTCCGAAGAAGCAAGAAGCTACGCGATGGATATTAAACAGGCGGGAAATAATCTAATCTCTATCATAAATGATATTCTGGATTTCTCAAAAATTGAAGCCGGTAAAATGGAAATTGTTCCGGTTAGATATCTGCTTTCATCTTTGATTAACGATACTGTAAATATTATCCGCGCAAGACTCAAAGAAAAGCCAATACGTTTTTTTACAAATATTGACGGCAGTATCCCAAACATTTTAATCGGCGATGAAGTGCGTCTTCGCCAGATACTTCTTAACTTGCTTTCCAACGCGGTAAAATTTACTGATAAAGGCCACATCAGTCTTACAATTACCGCGCGGGGCAGAAATGAAAACACAGTATGGCTGGATTTTGCCGTTACTGACACCGGTAAAGGCATCAAGCAGGAAGACAGGGTAAAACTTTTCGGTGAATTTGTCCAGGTTGATATGAGAAGAAACCGCAATGTTGAAGGAACAGGTCTTGGTCTTGCGATTACAAAAAGACTTTGCCTTATCATGAACGGTGACATAAATATGGAGAGCGAATTCGGCAAAGGCAGTACATTCACGGTAACCATTCCTCAGGGTATTGATACATCTGAATCATTCGCGGTTGTTGAAAACGCGATGGAAAAGAAAGTGCTTGTTTTTGAAGGAAGAATAATTTACGCCATGTCTGTTTGCTGGTCATTAAAAAACATGAGCGTGCCCCATAAAATGGTTACAAATATCGATGATTTCACTTCCGCTTTATTCAGGGATGAATGGTCGCTCGTGCTTTCCGGTTACGGCTTGCATGAAAAAATTAAAAAGATAATGGATAAACCGGAAAGCAGTTTCGCAGGCGGGAAAAAACCACCACTTGCTTTAATGGTGGAGTGGGGAACAGAAGCGTATATTCCTGATGTGCGTTTTGTTTCCCTGCCGATTCAATCATTATCAATTGCCAATATTTTAAACGGGAAAGAAGACAGTAAAGGTTACTCAGATATTTCAAGCATGGCAGGTTTTGTTTTTTATGCGTATCCCGGCGCACGCGTTCTTGTTGTTGATGATATTCAAACTAACATTAAAGTAACAGAAGGTCTTCTTGCTCCTTATAAAGTAAAAGTTGATTCCTGTCTTTCAGGACCCGAAGCAATTGAACTGATAAAACATAATAATTATGACATCGTTTTTATGGATCATATGATGCCTGAAATGGACGGAGTTGAAGCGGTGTATTATATCCGCGAATGGGAAAATAAAAAAAATGACGGCGTAAGAATTCCGATAGTAGCATTAACAGCCAACGCTGTTTTCGGAGTACGTGAAATGTTCATAGAAAAAGGTTTTGATGACTTCCTCGCGAAACCTATAGATGTTTCCGCTCTTGATGAAATCCTTAACAGGTGGATTCCAAGAGAAAAAAGAGAAAATGGATCTGACGCAAAGCAGAATACAGAATCAAGTTTCCCTCCCATTAAAGGCATTGATGTACAGAAAGGCATTACCATGACAGGCGGCACAGAAGCCGGTTACATTGCCGTGTTATCAGTTTTTTGCAAAGACGTAAAGGAGCGTTTGAAAGTTTTACGGGGCACGCTTAAAGAAAAGTCGCTGTCGTCTTTCATCACTCATGTTCATGCTTTAAAGAGCGCGTCAGCCGCCATTGGCGCCGCAGAGGTATCTTCGCAAGCCGCGTCGCTTGAGAAAGCCGGCAAGGGAGAAGACAATACGCATATTAATGAAAATCTGGATAAATTTATCGAGAATCTTTCCGGGCTGGCAACGGAAATAAATACTGTTCTTAATGCCGGGAAAGTAAGTCAAACAGTTGCCGCTCCCAAGCAGAAGGAAAGTTTCAGTAACGAGGGACTGTTCCCGCTTTTAGATACGCTAAAATCCGCCGTAAAATCGCAAAAAGCGGAATACATTGAACGCATTTTGGGTGAGATCGGCAAACTTTCCCTTGACGCTAAAACCCAGGAGATAATAGAAAAAATTTCAGATGATATTTTGTTAACTGAATTTGAAAACGCGGTTAAAACAATTAACAATATATTAAATGACAAAGACTGATGATTGATGTATAATCCGTTTAATGGACAATGAAACCGGTAAAAAAAATCTTGTTATAATGGTTGATGATAATCCTGCTAATCTTCGCATAGGAAAAAATATTCTAACAAACAGTTTCACTGTCGCTACCGCGCCTTCGTCAGAAAAACTCTTTAGTCTTTTAAAAAATAATAATCCTTCCATTATATTGCTTGATGTTGATATGCCGGGAATGAACGGTTATGAGACAATCAAAATACTTAAAGCCGATCCAAAGACCCGCGATATTCCTGTCATTTTTCTTACATCGATCGGAGAATCTGACAGCGAGCTTGAAGGGCTTACACTCGGCGCGATTGATTACATTTCAAAGCCGATTCAACCGTCTTTGCTTTTAAAGAGAATAGAAGTTCACGTTTTGGTTGAAGAGCAGAGAAGAACATTGGAACAACAAGCGTCGGAGCTGACCTATTTTAATGACAATCTGCAAAAAATGGTTGATGAAAAAACGCGGAACATACTTGAGCTTCAAAACGCGCTGTTAAAAACAATGGCGGAGCTTGTTGAATACCGCGATGACATAACGGGAAAACACATTGAACGCACTCAATACGGAATTAAAATACTTTTAAATGAAATCGTCAGATGCGGTTTTTGTCAGGAAGAAACAAAGGATTGGGATATTGATCTTCTTGTTCAATCCTGCCAGCTTCATGATGTCGGCAAGATTTTTATCAGCGACACTATTTTAAGAAAACCAGGAAAACTCAGCGAAGAAGAATTTGAAGACATGAAGATCCACACGCGTGTCGGAAAACAGATAATGGAAAAAGTTGAAACGCTGGCGACAAAGAGTGAGTTCCTTAAATACGCAAAAGTTTTTGCGGCGAGTCATCATGAAAGATGGGACGGAACAGGGTATCCGTATCAGTTAAAAGGACTTGATATCCCGCTCCTTGGAAGAGTTATGGCGATTGCCGATGTTTATGACGCGCTTATTTCCGTTCGTCCGTATAAAACCGCCTATACTCATGAAGAAGCGGTTAAAATTATTATAGAGGGAAGCGGAACTCAATTTGATCCGGATTTGATTGATATTTTTAAAAGAATATCGGATCAATTTAATACGAGTAATAAATAATTCTGACAGGAGAAAATTTTGATAATTGGAATAGATATCGGCAGCACTACGACAAAGGCAGTTTCCATTGAAAACGGAAAAATAATTAAAAGAATCAAAGCGCGCGCGCAGGACGCTGTTACAGCGGCGACAGGCGCGTTTGGAAAAATTGTTCTTGAAAACGGAATAAAAATTAACACAATTGAAAAAATTAAAATTACAGGCGCGGGAGCGTCAAAAATAAAAGATGATATTTTTGGAATTCCGACCGGAAGGATCAATGAAATAAAAGCTATCGGCATTGGAGGAATGTTTCTTTCAGGTTTGAATAATATTATCATTACAAATATTGGAACCGGAACCGTAATAATAGAAGCCGAAGACAGCGGAATAAAACATTTTGGCGGTACCGGTGTCGGCGGCGGCACAATATTGGGACTCGCGAAGAAGCTTCTTCCTACAGCGCAGTTTAACGATATTATGGAACTTGCCAAAAATGGAAAATTAAATCAAGTTGATCTTTTAATGGGAGACATTACAGAAACAAGTTTGAGTTTTTTAAGCGGCGAAAGCACGGCTTCAAATTTCGGTAAAATGCTGGATACTGCAAGCCCTGCGGATATTGCGCTTGCGATTATCAACATGGTGTATCAGGTTATAGGGGTTCTTTCGGTTTTTGCGGCAAAAGCCAATCATAACGGCGGAAGCGATATATACCGTGTTATTGTAACAGGAAACGGCAGTAAAAATTTGATAGGACAAAAAGTGTTAAATGATATTTCTAAAATGTACGGGGTAGAATTTATATATCCTGAATACGCTGAATATACAACAGCAATAGGCGCGGGGCTTTCCGGGGATTAATTACTGCGCGACCGGAATGTTAATAAAGAACAGTATTCCTTTGCCGGCTTCGGAGCGCAGTTTGATGCTTCCGTTTACTTCTTTTAACCTGTCGCGTACAAGATTCAAACCGATACCGCGGCCTGCGTGAACGCCTTCGGTTTCCGCTGTGCTAAAGCCCGGCGCGAATATTACTTTCATCAGCACATCTGTGTTGTTTATATCTTCCTGTTTTATCAATTTTTTATTAAGAGCTTTTTCGCCGATCTTTTTATAATCAAGACCGTTTCCATCGTCAGTCAATCTTATTTGAATATTTTTGCGATCTTCTGTCATTTTGATTGATAACTTAACGAGACCTGTTTCTTTCTTACCTCTCTCTTTGCGCACATCAGGCGTTTCTATTCCATGAACTGCCGAGTTGCGGATTAGCTGCATCAGAATATCTTTCATGGTTCGCCGCGGACCTTTTTCAATCGCCTCAGGATCAATTTCGTTCGCGTTGAAAATGATCAGCTTGTTTGTATCTTCCGCCGCTTTGGAAGTCGCTTTGGTAAGGGAATCAACAAGCACTTTAATATTTTGTCTTTTGCCGCCGGCTGCCTGCTTTCCGCTTCCTCCGGTATATGATTGGAGTTTTTCTATTATGTCTTTAAATCCTTCTTTTTCTTTGGAGATCTTTTCTATATCCATTGTCAAATTGAGCATTTCGCCAAACGGCACTTCTCCCCGAAGTTCGCGCAGTTTCTTGATCTTTGATTCAAGGTTGTGCACTTTATTGCCAAAAATACTTAATCCAAGAATAACAGCGTTCGATTTAATGGCGTGAACAGATTGATATATTTTTACAAGCGCGTCATGCGATGATAAAGTTTCGTTTTTAAGTATTTTATCGATGTTGTCAAATTCAAACTCCATATCCTGCATAAAATCCGCGAACACATCAGGTTCAACCTGAATAAGCTCAAATACCGCCTGCATTTCTTCCTGGCGTTTTGCTTCTTCTTCCGCGAGTCTTTGCTGCAATTCGACTCTGGTTGTAATATCATACACAGTTACAAGAATAAAAACTTCGCCCTTTCCGCGCTCTACTGTAGCGAAAGCGAACTGAAACACTTTTCTGTCGCCTGTTTCCCTGTTTACATAGTGAAGTTCGTTTAAAGGATTTATTTCTTCCAGCATGTCCTGATCATAACTGCGTTCAAGAACCATTTTGAAATAATCTTCTATAGCGGTAAGCTCGTTTACGCTGACAGAATCGGAAATAATATTCGTAAATAATTTTCCGACAAGTTTTGTGTCGGAAAGCATTTCTTCCAGATACCGCGAATAGTGATCCTGAATGACAAAATTTTTATCCATAAAGAAAAGACCAATCTTCATGCTGTCTTTCATTACGGCTATTTCGTCGCGCTCCGCAAGATGCGTCATGTCGTACAACGATATAAGAGAGCCGCCGCTTCCGGGGAGGCTGTGTGAAATCGCTTTAAAATAGCGCTTCATTCCGTTTAAATTAAATTCCCAGTCTTCTGTATAATCATCTTTTTCTTTTAATAATTTCCCGGCGTGTACTTTAAGGCTTTTGCCGGGGAAAAGGTCGATAAGAGGACGTCCCTGAACAAACGCGGGATCATCCGTGTTGCCGAGTTCGGCGAGAGTTTTACTTGCGTAAACTACTTCGTTGCGCTCGTCTATCATGGCGACATAATTTTCTGTAGTGGCTAAAAGGTCGGTAAATGAATTTTTATGTTCTATCGCTTTGTTTAAAACAATTGTCGCGGTTCTTGTAAGTAGCATCATGATTATGCTTGCGAAGATACTGATGACCCAGTTTATCAATATCGCGACTAAGTGCACTCCTTCTCCGTTAATTGGAGTGTTTCTGATAATAAGGAAAGCGACAACCGCGTTGGATAAAATTATATAAGCCAGGGTTCTGTGAAAGCTGGAATAAATACAGCTGATTGCGCAGAATGAAATACATATAAACAAATAATGAGAAGTGCTCCATTGACCCAATATCATTAACGACGTGTAATACATGAATAAAACAAACGGTACGTTAAACGCCATTTTATAATGATTTATCGAGTTTCTGATGATTACCAGAACAATGATAAGCGTTAAAGCTATAATAAACCCGGCTATGCCGTAGTTGATGTCTGCGTTCTGCAGATAAGTTTCCAGAACAAACGCGGCGCCGAGAAATAATACCATTATAACGGAAGCTAAACTTGCTACAGTTCTTAAAATGTTTCTTTCCGGTTTATTTGCCATATATTATGCCTTCCTTAAAGCGCCGCGATGGAGGCTAATGGGTATGATAAATCATTTACCGCGGCCAATTGGATTGCGTGATGAACTACACTCAGGCTGACATTCGTATCCTGAATGTGCTCATTGTCCAATTGGATTGACATAATGCTGCTGGATTGGACTGTTATTTTTTTCCCTTGAACAAAAATGCTGTTCTTGGGGCGTTTCCCCTTTGAATATTTTCTAAGCGATGACAGCGTTTTAAACGCGTATGATGATTTTATTAGCATTATATCTAAAAGTCCGTCATCGGGCGTTGCGTCTTTTGCGCCTGTAATTTTTCCGTTAAAATACGGACCGTTCGCGACATGAATTAGGCTGTAATGTCCTGAATAGTCTTCGTCATCTATCGATATTTTATATTCTCTTGCGGCAAGTTCTCTGTCGAATGCCGTGAAAAACCTGCTCATGAAAAGTGATAATTTTGAAAATAATAAAAAGCTGCCTTTGTTTAATCTCGATTTAAAATCTTTAATGTTTTTTGAAATCGTTGAATTCAATCCTATGTAACACGAATTGAGCGCGTAATTTATTCCCCAGCGCATTATATCTGTAGGAATCGCGTTTGCCTGTACAAGCAGCGAAATATCTTTAAAAAGGTCGACATTTTCCGTGCCGAAAATTCTTACAAAATCGTTAGTCTCGCCGTAAGGAACCGCCGCAAGCTGGATATTCGGAAAATGCGAAACGCCGTTAAGGCAGTCAAAAAGAATTTCTTCTCCGCCTATCGCGTAAATTCTTACAACATCGCCGGGTTTTGCTTTTTCTGATTCTTCCTGAATCAGCCCGATTGCGTTTCTGCGGTACCGCGAGAAATGAATTGACCAATCAGGGTTTTCCTGCGTCCTGAAATACTGCCCGATATTATCAAGAATGTTATCCATTTTCCATTGTTGATTATAAAAGGCTTTTGGATCGAACACGAATACATGTTTCATTATGTCCTCTCCGTTTTATTTTTCAGGTTCAAGTTCTATTGCCACCATTAAATGAAAAATATCGTTTTCAAATGCTTTGTGAGGAATACAAAGAATTCTCGTTTGCTTGCTCGGCCAGGCGATTGAATGTTCTTTTCCTTTGATAATTGTCGGAATGGAAATTACAATCTTGTCGCCATTAGGCACTTTTGGTTTTATGTTTCCCGCGATGATGTTGTTAATTTCGCCTATAGCGTCGATAACATCAGCGTTAATATCATCATTCTGCGTGCCGGTTAAAAGATCTGTCAGCCTGATCGCGAGATCGGCTTTCATGGAAACGATTACCGCTCCCTTCACCACGCCTGAAAGTCCGATTACGGCTGAAATGTCCCACTCAAAACCTTTTTCCGGATCAAGAAAATGCGGATGTCTTGGGCTTACTTCTACGCCCACGAACTCTTTAAAAGTGTTTACCGTAACTTCTACAAATGGTTCTACATAGTTTTGTAATTCTACTGTCATGTTTACATCCTGAATAAGCGTAGTTTTGCCAATTTCTGCTTGAACAAGTCGAGCTTGATTGGTTTGGTGATATAATCGGTGGCTCCGTGTTTTAACGCTTCGATAACGTTAAACTTCGCGGCTTCACTGGTTACCATGATAATTGGTAAATCTTTATATTGATCCATTGATCTGATTTGCTTTAGGAAATCAATACCTGACAGTCTTGGCATATTCCAGTCAAGCAGGATGAGATCAACAACTTGTGTTTCCAGCAGCGCCAGCGCTTCTTCGCCGTCTTTTGCTTCGATAAAATTGCACGCGGATTCTACGCCGGAGAAAACACCCTTTACCGTGTTCCTCATTATTCTGGAATCATCAACAATCATTATTGTTACACCGGCAGGCATAATACCTCCTAAATAAAAAAGTATATTATAAAGATACTATTTTATTTTCGTAATATCAATGGGGTTTACGCATTTTTTAATGTTTTCCTTGAATTTCTTTCCGCCATGATATGCTCCAGTTCCATTTTTCCGGGAAATCCGCCGTTCCTGTCTTAAAGCTCAGCCTTCCTTGATTAAATCGTATTGACGAAGAGACAGAAAAATCAATTTTTCCGTTTTTTTTCGCGTAATTTACATAACCAATTCCTGATCTGACTTGAAAACGCTTGTTTGACCATACAAATTCGCATTTAATTGACGCGCTTTCCCATGACCAAAGCTCATTAGGGATAGGATACGGGTTGGGAGCGAGTTCTTCCTCGGTAGTGCCTTTAAAAGAACCTGATAAGTTGATGTTAAGCGGGGTGTTTACCCCAAAATGACGCAAATTTACAGATATTCCGACTGTTCCTGAATAGCTGTCATTAATTTTCCGCGGATTGACGGCGTTCCTGTCAGCGTATATCGATATTCTAGACAGCCAAACCGATTTGGTTTTATTCGCTGTTACTGAAGACGGCGCTCTGTAGTAGAAATTAGTTGAACTTCTGTTGAAATCTCCGCCGGGAGCAGGTCCGCGTAAAGTCGTACTCAATCTGGTTAATGAATTGAACTTTCCTCTCCAGTCAATTCTTCCCGCTCCTCTGAAATTTTTGCCGTGATTTACGCCGTCTCTGTAAATAAAACGCTCTCCTGCGCCGTCAGCTGCCAGTGAAATTAAAAGCGGTCTTTCTCTTTTCCCAAAAGGCAATGGCGGAGAAATTGAGACGCCTAAATTAGCGTAAATGTCCTCTCCCCACGCGAATGTATCCGAATACGCAAAATCTGAGCTGACAGAAAAATTCTGATTCGCAAAAAGCAATCCCGCGGAGCAAAGGTAAAATTCCCTCTCAGGAAGCGGCGGCGGATTGGAAAACCATCCGCTTGCTTTTACAGGAGGAAGAATTTGCTCAGTGTAAAAACCTTCCAGTAATAAAACTGATTTTTTCCCAAACGTAAAATCTAATCCGCCGGAAAACGCGGGCAAGGCTGTAATTGCGTTAACTGTTAAATCGGTTTGTGTGAGCGCGCCGGCATTTGCCTGTCCTGAAATAAAACTTTTTAATTTTACATCAGGAAAAATTTCCAGATAGGGAGTTGACAGATGCAGATACGCTTCGTCTTCCTTGGTACTGGACGGCACTGTTTTAATATCAACGCGTATTTTTTCATGATTTTCAGCGTACGGCGGAGAGCGTATCCATGGATTGCGTATTCTCGCGGGAAGACCCCATTCGTCAAGTACGCCGTAAAGAAGCCGTGAACCTGTCGATGTGTGATACAACCCTCCAGTAAAATGCGTAATCACTTTATCAGGATTGCCCCACATTGAGTCAAGATCGAAATTAAAAGGACGCCTGTCCAGAACCTGACCGCGCAGCGTAAGATTAAGCGGCAGCAGAGACAAATTCAAATCCAAACGGTTATGAAGAGTGCCGTTCCATGTTTTTGATTCGCTCCCAACCCACGATCCGCTCCATAGTAGATTCCAGCCAAAAAGCGGCGCGGAGGTTTTTTCTGCCGAAATTTCCTCCGCGAAGACGGCAGCGCCGCACAGCAGCGCTGCGGCTGTCTGGCAAAGCCAGATTTTGAAAGTAAAGTTTTTCATATCTATATATGGCGCGAGCGTGCGTGGCGCATGTCCGAAGGAAACTAGATTCAAAAAAAAAATTGTTTTTTTTGGCTCCATGAGGTATGCTGATTACGGAGGCTTAATGAGTAAAAAAGAAAAAGACAACCGGATTAATATCAAATTTATGTCGATTAGAGAGTTTTTTGTGCTTTTTATTGTATTGGCGGCGTTTAATGGATTTCATATGTGGATTTATCAGTCGCTGGAGCACAGTAAAATATTTGAAATAAATACACAGCTTGGTATAAATCTGCTTATAGCCTTTGTTTTGTTTTCTGCGGCATTAGTAACAGCCAGCATCAGTTTTTTCCGTTATTTTTCATGGACACTACCGATAAAAAAACTTGGTTCAGCCGCCAAAGAAATAGCTAAAGGGGATTTATCAATTCGTGTTTCTTCAATGCGAAGAGACGGTAAAAAAGATATGGTAGAAGTTCTGTTTGATGACTTTAACTCAATGACAGAAGAACTTGAATTTATGAATAATAATTTGCATAAACTTGTAAATGAAAAAACCGAAAAAGTAGTTAAACTTCAAAACGCGATATTATCAACAATGTCAAATTTGGTGGAATTCAGAGATGATATTACCGGAGGACACATAGAAAGAACAAAAAACGGAGTTAGAATATTATTAAACGAAATAAAGAAACAGGGACTTTTTGCTGAAACTGTAAATAACTGGGATACAAATTTATTATTGCAATCAGCTCAGCTGCATGACATCGGAAAAATTGGAATCAGCGATCAAATATTAAAAAAGCCCGGTTCTTTATCAAAAGAAGAATTCGATGAAATGAAAAAACATTCGATAATAGGCTACAATATTATTAAACGCATAGAAAAAGACTCAGGAGAAAGTGAGTTATTAAATTACGCAAAAATATTCGCGTTAAGCCATCACGAGAAATGGGACGGAACAGGTTATCCAAACGGATTAAAAGGCAGTGATATTCCGCTGGAAGGAAGAATAATGGCGATTATCGATGTATATGATGCTCTCGTATCTGAAAGACCGTATAAAAAAGCGTTTTCGCACGATGAAGCGATTAGTATAATTAATGAAGGAAAAAATTCGCAATTCGATCCTGTTTTAACGGATATATTTATAAGCATTAAGGATAAATTTAAATAAACACAGAGCCGCCTGTCGCGCAACAAGCGGCAATATGCTTTTCAGCGTTTAATGTATCTCCATGTCCCTTATCTATGTTATAATTCTCTCATGTGGTGGAAAGACAGAATTGTTTACCAGATTTATCCGCGCAGTTTTCAGGATTCCGCCGGGACAGCGTTTGCGAACGACGGGTTCGGCGATATTCCCGGAATTATTTCGCGGCTTGATGAAATAAAAAGTCTTGGCGCCGGTATTATCTGGCTGTCGCCTGTTTATAAATCGCCGGATGCGGATAACGGTTATGACATCAGCGATTATTATGACATCAATCCAAAGTTCGGAACGATGAATGACATGGAAAAACTTTTTGAAGAAGCGAAAAAACGCGATTTAAAAATTATTATGGATCTTGTTATCAATCATACTTCCGATGAACATGAGTGGTTTCAAAAAAGCCGTGACCCGAAAAGTCCTTACCGCGATTATTATATCTGGCGTCCCGGTTTGCAAAGCAATTCCGGTAATGAAGTGTCCGGGAAAAAAGAGACCGGCGCCGCTCAAACATTGAAGCCGCCCAACAACTGGACAGGTTTTTTCGCAAGCGAGACGTGGGAGTTCGACGAACAAAGCGGAGAGTATTATCTTCACCTCTTTGATAAAAAACAGCCCGATTTAAATTACAAAAACCCCAAGGTAATAGAGGAAGTAAAAAAAATCCTCCGCTTTTGGCTTGATAAAGGAGCGGCGGGTTTTCGCTGCGACGTTATCAATATTATTTACAAGACAAGTTTGGAAGACGGAAAAAAAAGTT
>JGI24695J34938_10000494_pt1 | contig 38207 bp, 36 predicted proteins | sample TergutCo191P3_FD_34938 | JGI IMG/M metagenome (IMG submission 34938)
TTGATACTGCCAATCAACCCGTAAGTATATCAATTTCATATTTGAATCTGATTTCTGATTAATTCTGTGCATACACCTCATGCAAAATGCAAGCGTGGGGTGTAACTATGGGTTCTCAAGAAGGCATTAACAGCGATGCCGGGTTTGTCGATAAGAGTTTAACCGGCGAAAAATTCTAAGTTACATCACATGCCTAAAATTCAATTCGTAAGCGACTTGCATATAGATTTTTACAATCACGGCACAAAACCGCTGAAAACATTAGACCATTATCTTAACCACAAAGCAGACTACCTGGCAATAGCAGGCGATATAAGCAACTCAAAAACAGCCACTGTAAACGCACTCAAAGAATTATCAAAAAAATACAGCAAAGTGTTTTGGGTACCTGGAAATCACGATTTGGTTATTCCGCATTACGGCGTACCATCCATACGCAATAGCTGGGCTTATATAGCTAGCATCTGCGAAGAACTGCCGAGCAACGTATATAAATTAAACGGAGATGCATTGCCTGTGACCGACAAAACCACAATAGGCGGATGCATGGGATACTGTGACTTCGGTTATGCCAAACAAGTGCTCAAAATTAAAGACAAAGAAATGTGGGCTTCCTGGAGCTGCTGGTATGACAGCGTATATATCGGGCTCGGCCGTGCTGCGGGCAAGCAATTATGGGAAAGCGAACTGAAAAACATGCTATCTTCGCTTGAACGCAAACCCGATATCATGATGACACACTTTATGCCCTCATATTCTTTAGTGGAAAAACAGTGGGCTTCGGATTTATGCACCACATTTTTCACCTTTAACGGAGACGAATTGCTGGCAAAATTCGGAGAACAAGGGGGGAAAATATGGGTGTACGGGCATACCCACGGGAAAACTTTTACCTCAAAATACGGCGTGTCCATTGTATGCAACCCTTTTGGTTACCCAAATGAACCCCAGTCGAACACCTTAGAAGAATCAACTTTTGATATAGAGTAACCCTTGACAGCCCTGTAAAATTTTTCTATATTCCTCTCTATATTTAAGCCTGCGGCTATTCTGCCGCTGCTCACCAAAAGAAGGAGTTTTATCTTTGGCACCACGTTCAAAACAACTGCTATCAGACGAAGTTCAGCAAGACGCAGAGCTTCCGTTGGAGACTAAGGAAATGCTGGAAAATCTCGGCATCAAAAAAAGCAAACCAGAGCCTGCAGAGCAGGCTGAACCGGAAACTCAGTCCATGCTCCCTGGGATCATAGTCCCGGACATCCCGGAAACGGCCAACCTGCCTCCACCGCAAGGTACCGAACTGGCAAATGAAGCTCAAAGTGCAGGTAATGGGGGAAGCAACCGACCGCAGCAACAGAGAAACTATACAAACGGAAACGGCGGAAATGGGAACAACAAAAGGCACCAATTTCAAAACAACAACAATAATAACAGGTTCAACAACAACAATAATAACAACCAAAACCGCAGAAACAACAACAATAAAGGCTTTCGCCCTTATGTAGAAGAAATATCACCGGAAGACATTCCGAAAATAGACAAAGAGGCTATAGACAAGGCTCGTGAAGAATGGACCGAGCTGCGTACCAAAAACATGCCTGAACTGCAAGCTCTAGCTATAGAGCTCAACTTGCCGGATATCAAGGTTATGCGCAAACAAGCCATAATCTACCGCATACTGGAAGCAAAAGCTGCCGCAGTTGAAGGAACTCCAATATATACGCAAGGCGTTCTGGAAATTATAAACGATGGCAGCTACGGCTTTTTGCGCAACCCGGACCACAACTACCTGCCCGGGCAAGATGACATTTACGTCAGCCCAAACTTGATAAGATTTTACGAACTCAAAACCGGAGACACAGTGACCGGACAAGTTCGCGCACCCAAAGAAAAGGAAAAATATTTTGCGCTCACCTGCATAGAGACAATAAACTACAAGGAACCCGAACACGCAAAAAAACGTGTTGCCTTTGAGCACTTGACTCCCCTGCATCCATTTGAACGCATAAATCTGGAATACGAAACCACCGAGCTTTCAACAAGAATAATGAACCTGTTCACACCCATAGGCAAAGGACAGCGTGGAGTTATTTTAGCGCCGCCTCGCACAGGCAAAACGGTTCTGTTGCAACACATAGCCAACGCCATAAGCAAAAACCATCCGGAAATAAAACTCCTGGTTCTGCTGATAGACGAACGCCCCGAAGAAGTTACGGATATGCGTAGAAACGTTAAGGGCGAAGTTCTAGCTTCAACATTTGACGAACCTCCCGAACGCCACACACAGGTTGCAGACATGGTTCTGGAAAAAGCAAAAAGGCTTGTTGAGCAAGGCCACGACGTGGTTATACTTTTGGATTCAATCACTCGCTTTGCAAGAGCAAACAACGTTGTTATTCCGCACTCGGGCAAAATACTTTCCGGCGGTGTGGATGCAATGGCCATGCAAAGACCAAAGCGCTTCTTTGGAGCTGCACGCAAAATAGAATATGGCGGCTCGCTTACCATTATAGGCACAGCTTTGGTAGAAACCGGAAGCCGCATGGATGAAGTTATATTTGAAGAGTTTAAAGGTACAGGCAACATGGAACTCGTGCTGGATCGCCGCATAGCCGAAAAACGGATATGGCCGGCAATAGACATATTCAAATCCGGCACCCGCAAAGAGGAACTTCTTATTTCCGAAACCGAACTTCGCCACGTTTGGATTTTGCGCAGATTCCTGCAAGACAGTACACCTACGGAAATTATGGAACAGATGCAAGAGCAAATGAAAAATCATAAAACAAATGATATGTTCTTGGCCGCCATGAAGGGATAATTATGGGAAAGCGGATATTCTTTATAGGCGTTGGCAATATGGGAAGTGCTATTTTGAGCTCCCTTGCCGGCAATGATATTGAAATATCCTTTTACGAGCCGGACAATGAACGGGCAAGTAAAATAAAAGCGAACAGAGTATCCGATATCGAAGAAGGATTCTCAAAAGCAGACATAGTATTTCTGTGCGTAAAACCGCAGGTTTTCCAAAAATTGCAGCGCATAAATTTGCAAAATCCCTGCACTATAATATCCATTATGGCCGGAGTCACGATTGCAAACTTGCAACAGAAATTCGAACACGCCCGCATTGTGCGCACCATGCCAAATATTGCCATTACCGCAAAAAGCGGAACCGTTGCCATAGCAACGGACGGCGTTGAAGAAAACGTTTTGCAAACCGTAGAGCAACTGTTTGCAAAATGCGCCTGCACCGTAAGAGTTTCGGAGAGCCAAATGGATGCAGTCACCGGACTTTCGGGCAGCGGCCCTGCCTTTGCATTTCAATTTATAGATGCCCTGGTGATGGGCGGAGTAAAAATGGGTTTGCCGCATGAAGTGGCAACGAAGTTAGCTCAGTCCACAGTGAGCGGCGCAGCCAAAATGCTGCAAGAATCACAACTGAACCCCGGCGCACTGACGGCAAGTGTTTGCAGCCCGGGCGGAACCACTATAACAGGAATTCAAATATTAGAAAACAAAGCCTTTAGAGGCATTGTTATGGCAGCAGTTGAAGCTGCATCAAAACGTTCAGCGGAGCTTGGAAAATGAAATTTATACCCCTGCTTTTTCTCGTATCAGTTCTCTACGCCCAAGATGTTGACTTGGGTCATCTAGCCATGTGCTCAGGAGTCAAGCAATGCTTGAAACATGATTTTGCCCATTGCCGTGAAGAGGACAAAAAGCCAAACCCAAACATTAAATACAATGCCACATTTTGTGCACCCTACCTTGAGTTAAAGCAACGTGGGCTCAAAACAAATGACCCGAGAGCGCAAGGCCTGTATCGCTACATGGGGCGAGAATACAGGGTCACCTACAAACTAACCGGAAAACTTCCCGTTTCAAAAGAAACCATGATGTACCTTTTTGACAATATGGAATTCACAGCGCAGTTGGTAAATGCATACAGAAAAACCAAATACACAATTACTTACGATAGCCCCGACAAAAAAAACTTTAGCGGAGACAACGGCGATAATTTGGAAGGAAGTTTTGTGTGGCTGCTAACCGACAGTGCCGGCGTAAATCCCGGAATGCACCACGTGTTTTTCGGCAGAGGCAGAACAAAAATTCTTAAATGGAGACTGCACGGCACGGCAACGGCCATATTGGATCTCAGAGAGATAAACAAAGATTCCGTAGCTTATGAATTCCGTGCCTTAGTTTCACCGAGCGGCCCTATGCTAAATTCCATTATGAATCTCAGTGTGTTCAATAATTTTGTCAAAGGAAAGATAAAAGAGATTATAGACAACATTGAAAAGGCCGCAAACGCATTCGCAAAAGGCAACCGCAAACCCATTGCAAATTACGCTCCGTTTAAACAGGAGAAATGGAAAACCAATTTGAAGGAATTTGAAGCTGTCACTGGGAAGCGCTGACTTGATATTGTGCCGGAGCTATTTTTTGCTCGGCATAAATTCTAGCGTCATGTTGCGTTGAGAAAAATCCCGTGCGAACAGCAAAGAGCTTTCTGTCTGTTAGTTCAACGATATAAAGCTCAACTCCCCTGCCCTTATACTCCGCAACCATCCTGTCTGCATTCTCCTTAGAGCCAAAAGCCCCAAGCTGAATATACCATTTGCCGGCCGGAGCACTCTGAGCAACCGGAGCAACACTGCCTTCCCGCAAAGCAACAACTTTTTTCCGTTGAAGAGAAATCATAGTTGTGTCCGCAGGTTTAACACGATTGCAATTCTCAACCGTTAATCCGTTATTGGGATATGCGGCTACTATGTCTCCGCACAAAACAAAAAGCTCAGGAAAATAAGCGGTATTTGCGCTTGATTGCGCAGCATTCCAAGAACGAACAGCACGCACCGGCTGGTTCAGCATAACTTGCACTTTCGCATCCGTTGCGCTCAATTCGGCAAACAGGGAATCTGCGGGCTCTGTTTGGCTTATCAGCAAAAGCAGTTTTGGCTCTGCCGTGCGAACCGCATCTAGCCTATTGCTCTCCATCAAAGCTTTCACCTCATTGAACAGGCAAATTTTTCTTTCTTTTTCCTCAAACTTAGGGCAGGCTTCCGCATAGCTTTTAGCAGCGGCTTCAAAATTTCCCTGGCTGTATAATTTCTGGGCTTGAGAATACATATCGTTAGCAAAAGCAACCACCGCAAGCAAAAGAATAAATCTCATATTAAAAATTCCCGATTTGCAGATCTAGGAGTGATTTCCCAAGCAGGTAGCTGTATTTTGCCTGGTTATGCCTTATCTGCGAATTGTTAAAAATTGTCTGCTGCTGAATAAGCGAAGATATATCCAGCATTCCTAGCTCGTGTTGCTGAACGGATTTATCCAGAGCCAGTTTTTGCGCTTCCATTTGAATGGAAGAAACTTGCCATTGCAAGCGATATGTTTCAACTTGCAAAGCCAACTGCTCAATGGAATTTTCCAATTGCTTTTGCGTGTTAAGCGCAGATATCTGCTGCTGTTCTTTTGCCACTTGCGCAGATAAAATGTTATGGCTGGTTGCTCCCCAGTCTATAATGGAAATGCTCAGTCCAAGCGATGCGCTATAGTTGAAATTATTTTTCAACTGCGCTCCGTAGCTAGGGTCATCGGTTGCCCAGCGAAGAGTTGTGCCGGCTCCTGCGCTTAAATTTATGCTCGGCCAGCGACCGGAGTTTGCAACGCCAATAGCTTCGTTTGCCGCTAAAATAGAAAGAGAATCTATTCTTTTATTTATGGAATTTTCTTCTGCTTTTTTTAGCAGAGCAGAAAAATCTTCCGTTGACTTTAAAACGGCGGAATCCGGCGGCGAAAGCGAAAATTCCGTTCCTTGAGGAATTTCCAAAAGTTGGCGAAGCGATGTGTAATTTTGAGTTAAGTTGCTCTGCGCCTGCAACAGGCTTAAACTGTCGCTTGCAACCTGGGCAAAAGCCAGAGCCAAATCGGTAGCGGTGAAGCTCCCGGACTGAAAGAGAATGGAATCTTTCGCAAGCAATCTTTTGGAAAGAGCAAGTGCCGCTTTCGCAGAATTTTCCGATTCCATTAAAGACCAAACCTGCATATACACTCTTATGATCTGCTCGGATAAATTTCTCTCTACAGCTTCGGAATTTAACTTTGAAATCTCATTGCGAAAGGCGGCCTGATTTATACTATGCCCTATTCTGCCTCCGGTGAAAACAGGCATTGAAGAATTTACTCTCATTCCCAGTATGTTTAAATAGTCAAAAGTTGAAGGATCGTTAAATGGCACTCCGTTAACAACATCCTGGCTCATGCTGCCGCTGAGTCCGGGCAGCCTTGCATTTTTCGCCTGCTTCAGAGAAGATTCCGCAGTTTGTTCCGATAGTTTCGCAGAGGCTAGCGACAATGATTTTTTTTTGGCTAATTCAATGCAATCTTTTAAAGTTAAATTTTGATAGCCATGGGCAAAAGTCTGGAACGCCAATAGAAATATTGATATTAATACCAGCCTCATGCTTTTCCTATGCTCATAAATTCAAAGCCTATTTTTACCAATTCATCACTGTCAAGAATATTGCGGCCATCGAATATCAAAGCGGGTTTGTTCATTAAAGAGTAAATCTTTTTCCAGTCGAGCTCCGCAAACTGCTTCCACTCGGTGCATAGCAAAACCGCATGAGCTTCTTTTGCGGCTTCGTAAGGATCTTCAACGAATTGAACCCTGTCTAAAACATCGCTTAAATCGCGTTTGGCATCGGGGAGAGCTTTGTAATCCGTGATCACGGGAATAGCGTGTTCATCAAGGAGTTCACGCACAACCAAGTGTGCAGGGCTTTCACGGGTATCGTTGGTGTTCGCTTTGAAGGCGAAACCGAAAACTGCGATTTTTTTGCCGGCTATGGTGTTGAACAGCGAGCGCAAAACACGTTTTACGGAGCGTGTAGTTTGCCACTCATTTATTTTAACAACGCTTTCCCAATACTGCGCAACCTCAGGCAAACCGTAGTGTTCGCATAAATACACCAGATTGAGAATATCTTTTTTAAAACACGAGCCGCCAAAACCTATGGAAGCTTTTAAGAACTTTGGGCCTATGCGGGAATCACAACCTATTGCATAAGCTATTTCATCTATGTTTGCGCCTGTTTTTTCGCAGAGTGCGCTTAAACTGTTTACGCTGGAAATGCGCTGGGCCAGGAATGCGTTTGCTGTTAATTTTGAGAGTTCGGAACTCCACAAATTCGTGGTTATTATGCGTTCTCTCGGCACCCAGTTGGTATAAATTTTCGCAATTTCTTCTACTGCGGCACGGCCTCTTTCATTTGTATGCCCGCCGATCAAAACTCTATCGGGTTTTTCCAAATCTGTTATTGCAGTTCCCTCTGCCAAAAATTCCGGATTGCTCACAACATCAAAGTGAATGCCTTTTGAATTTGAATTCAAGATTCGCTCCATGCTTTCGGCTGTTCGCACGGGCAGGGTGCTTTTTTCCACAACAATTTTATCGCTATCGCTGGCTGCCAAAATGCTACGTGCAGTCTTTTCAATATACTGCAAATCAGAGGCTTTTCCGCTACCGAAGCCAAAAGTTTTTGTTGGCGTATTTACGCTTACAAAGATTATATCAGCTTCTTTTATGCTTGCGTCTATATCGGTTCCAAAGAACAGGTTTTTGCCACGTACGCTTTCCACCACTTCCTGCAATCCCGGCTCATAGACCGGCAGGTTATCGCTGTTCCAAGCGGCAATGCGATCTGCGTTTATGTCAACAATTTTCACTTGATATTGCGGACATTTTTTGGCTATCATAGCCATAGTCGGACCGCCGACATATCCGGCACCTATGCACAAAATCTTTTTCATTCCACCACTCTAAAAAAAACTTCTAAAGGTTCTCTTTGCGATACAAAGGTATTTACTATATGGTTCGTTTGCGGGTAGCCAAAGGGCAGTGCGAGCAAAAACATTTGGGTTTCCGTGTTCGGAATATGTTTGCGCAGCAGGTCCGGGTAAGCCATTACGCTATATTGCGGGCAGCATCCGAGCCCTCTGTTGTGCAGTTCTGTTATTAGCGCTTGCAAAAACAGGCCGCAGTCCAAAAATGTGCCGGAGTTGTATTCGCCTTTGTTCACAGCCAAAAAAAAGACTTGTTTTGCGCCGAAGAACTTGTAGTTTTCGCTATCATGTTCACGGCGTTTGTCTTTGTCTTCCCTGCCAATGCCTTTATGGATTAGGAATGCTTTCCCCAATTCAACGGCTCTTTTTTTATAGGCTTCGGGTAAAGGGTCCGGGTTGTAAGCATATTCAAAGCCCATTTCTTTGCCGCTATTGAAAGCCGCCAAATAATCTGCACGCAGATTTTCCAGAGCTGTACCTTGTACAAGCATAAGTTTCCAAGGCTGGGTATTCTTACTACTGGGAGCCCGACTAGCGCCGAGCACCACAGCCTGCACAACATCAGCAGGAACTAACTCACCGGTAAAAGCACGAATAGATTTACGCATAAATCAATTTCCGCTTTAGAAATTATTACAATCCGCCAATGTTGGAAAATAATAGCCGGAAGCATTAGCGCAATTCGCAGCAGACAACTGAAGGCATTGGCCAGCGATAAGGCAATATCCGCTCCCACCACTGGTTTTATCTTTGCTCCACTGCGCCGAACCGGGGTTGCCAGTATCAAAAATACCGTCTGCGGAACAACCTAAGAAAAATGCTACCGAGACAAAAGCGAGAATGAGAATTTTTTTGTTCATGTTGAAACCTCCTTAGAAATAGATGAACCCACCAAAGTTTGCGAAAATATTACCACCATTAATGGCTTCAAACGGATTAGCAGAAATCTGCGCTTCCAAAGCCCAACTATTTTTATGATAACGAACACCGGCAAAGGCTCTTGTTTGCTCTCCATCGTTTAAAACATCTTGATGTATTAACATTAATCTTGAAGTATCATCATCCTGGTCCATATCTCCTGCAAGCAATGATAAACAATGTGTAGCTCCGGCAAAACCAAGCCAATTCTCAAATAGAGCGACTTCACCCAAAATATTCGGAGAGATTATCGCTGCTATTATATGATCACTTTCCTGAATATTAGGAATATCGTCCTGAAAAACCATACCTACAGTATTATTCAATCCGATTATAACTCTCGCATCTGAACTTTTCAAAGCGGCATAACCCAAATTTAAGTTCAGTGTTATAACTGATCGGCTATCTTGATCAACGGCTTTATTGCCACTGTTATCCACAAAGGTGCCTCCATGACGCTCTACAAAAGCAAAAGCATCATAATTTAATGAACCTATCGCTCCGGTTAAACCTGCAGTAGCATCCAATGTGGAATAACTTTCTGTAGATTCAGTGCCATTATTATCTTCAAATCGGCTTTGATCGTAGGTTAGCCAGCCTGCATTTGCGTAAAATGTGACAGGACCCAGGGGCAAGGAAAAGGATAGACCGAGATTATCACCCGGATAAGTGGTTCTGCTGCTATAAGTAACAGTATTATTAGCAATAGTAGTAGTAGTTTCCCGCCACACCTTTCCAACAGCATAATTCAAAGCAAAGCCAAAAGCAGAAGTTGCATAGCCTAACGTAAGAGCTCCTAAGTCTCCGCTGTTCGTTAAACCTAGCAAAGCAGAGCCGCCAAACAATTCAAAAGCCGCAAAGCCAGTGCGTATGGGGGCTCCGGATTCATCGGTAAGAGAAATATAAAAGAATTTTTGCTCGTGAATATCGCTTGGAACAATATATAGATCATTCACATTGGTAGCCGCACCGACCGTTGAATAAGGGTTGTAAGCATGACCACGCAACTGTTTGTCAAAAAGCGTTTTGCCATCTGATGACGGCTCGGACCTTTTGGGTTCAGGTGGTTGAGGTGGAGGTGGTGGAGGTGGTGGAACGATAGATGGAGCTGAAGAGCTTGTATCTGAGGCTTCTCCAGAACTTGAAGCGTCCCATGGGAACTGCGCAAAAGCGAAAGCTGCGGCAAAAAGGCCTGCAGCTACGAATCTAGGGAAATTTATCATGTGAAGAATATAGAAAAATTTATTTTCCTGCTATGGCTCCGCTATTACCGCTATTATATATGAGCATTCTGCTCGCCTCATGCGCAAAAGAACCAACTTCCGATGCCGCCCGCTTTAGCATAGAAGCCTTTGACGGATACAGGGTCCTGAACATACAGGAAGCATGGAACGGAGACGGGGAAAAACACAGATGGGTGCTCCTGGACTCCACATTTAACTCAGAACTGCCGGATAGCTTGAAAAATTTGCCGAAAATTAAGACCCCTGTGAAAAAAGCAGTGGTGCTATCCACCACCTCCATTGCCTTTATGGAAAGATTAGACCTGCTGGAACAAATCGTTGCCGTTGAAAATAAAAATTTGATCTACAGCGAAAATGTTCAAAATTTGCCCGTAAAAGAAGTCGGAAGCGGAAATTCGCTGGATCTCGAAACTATCATGATCTTAAAACCCGACATAGTTCTCACCTTCGGCACCGGATCTTCCATCTACGACGACTACCCTCGCCTCAAAACAGCAAATATCCCGGCCGTCCTCACCGCCGAATGGATGGAAAGCCACCCAATCACACGATTTGAATGGATAAAAGTTTTTGGCGTACTGTTTGGAAAAGAAAAAGAAGCGGACTCAATTTTCGTAGAAACCGAAAAAAAATACAACGCTCTTGCGGAACTGGCTCAAAGCGCAACCAAAAAACCGATTGTGCTTACAGGCTACCCCCAAGGCTCGGAATGGCTGGCCGGCGGAGGCAAAAGTTACTTCGCAAGATTTCTACAAGACGCTGGCGCAAAATATATTTGGGAAAGTACAGACAATACAGGAACCTTAACTTTGAACATTGAAACAGCATTGCAAAGCGGCGCAAAAGCCGATTTTTGGCTGCACCCAAGCCTGTGGACAAGCAAAGCGGAAATTCTGCAAAATGACCCTCGCATGACAATGATAAACGGAAAAATTTACCAAAGTTCAAAACGCATAGGCAAAAACGGAAGCCGAGACTTCTACGAAGGAGCCGTAGCGCATCCGGACCTAGTGCTGGCAGATCTAATTTTCATATTCCACACCTACATTTTACCGCAGCATAAATTTGTATATTATGAACCGTTAAAATGATCAAATTCATCGCAATGTTTTTTTTGGTTGCGCTTGCTGTTGCAAGTGCGCAAGAATCTTTATCTAAAAGGGCTAGCATAGGTTCGTCCTCCATACCGACATTTTACGAAGAACAACTCATAAGGCAAAAAGACTGGGCAACTTTAAATCCTGTGAATTTGGAAAAGCCAGTTGATTCAAACTACGTTATTGGTCCCGGTGATTTTTTTGAAATTCTTTTGCCTAACGGAAACGAGGGCTTGCAGGTATCGCCGGAAGGAAGCATTGCCATTCATGGCTGCGGGCTGGTAGAAGTCAACGGATTGAAGTTGTACGAGGCAAAACGAAAAATCCTGGAAAAACTTAAAACCCGCTACGACGCAAGGTTCACAGGAGTGCATCTGGTTCAACTGCGCCGCTTTGCAGTGAATGTGCAAGGCGCGGTATGGAATCCGGGACAAGTCATAGTCAGCGGCCAAGCTCGCGCAAAAGAGGCCATTTACCACGCAGGGAACTTTAAATACTCGGCAAACAGAGACAGCCTTTATATATATCGCAACAACGATACCATAGCTACAACGGAAAATATCCTTTTGCAAACAGGCGATGTTATAGAAGTTCCCCATAAAAACTGGCAACAGTCCATAGATTTGATTTACGCAGGGACACAAGTAACCATTCCATACATACCCAGATACACAATAAAGGAATACATAAAAGACGCAGGCATAACTATTGACAGGAAATACACCCAAGTCAGCATAAAATATCCGGAAGATGGATTTACAAAATGGATAAACATTGACCAAATAGACAATTTTGTCCCGGAACCGTTAAATGAAATAACATTTCACACACAAGCGCCTTTTGTATATGTTGGCGGTGCTGTAATGGCCGTTGGGGCTGTGCCTTACAATTCGTCAATGGGCCCGGCAGATTATGTGGCGGCCAGCGGAGTTACCATAGCAACGGGCGATTTGAAAAGAATATCGGTTTTGAGAAACGGAAAAACAATTTCTGTGGATTGGGCAACCGGAGAAATTTTACCCGGAGATTTGATTGAAATACCCAGAACCGTTTATGAGCAGGCAAAAGATATTACGTATTTTGTAGCCTCTCTTGTAGGCATAGTGGCAACAACTTTAACCATTTACTTAGCAACGAGGTAAGTATGATCAGAATAACCGCACTTTTATTGGTTTTGCTTTTAGTGGCAATTGCAACGATAGGCTACTTGATCGGACGTCCGTCTGACGGCAGCTCCGGCGGAGTCACATCCACAAGGCAGGAGATAAGCATTCACACCACAGTGCGGCAAATTTTGCCTGCTGCGGAGTTTGTGTCTCTGCATTACAGATATACATCCATGCTCAAAGACATCAACAGCATAGAACTCTTTGGCTTTTCAATTCCGGGAACAGAAAAGAAAATGATGGCTATGATCGGTGGCACCATAAAATTAGGCGTTAATTGCAAAGAACTGTATATAGATACAACTCATGCGGACACCTTGTTTATAAAACTTCCTCCTATAAAAGTTATCTCTAACGAATTGCATCCGGAAACGGCGGAAGTATATGATGAGAAAGACGGGCTTTTCAACAAGTACAGGGCAAAGGATCAATTTTCGCTGGAAGCAAAGCTAAAATCTGAAATAGAGCTTGATGTCAGAGCTAACCGAGAAATAATTATGCAGGCAAGGGAAGCTACCGAATCAAGTTTCAAATCATTTTTGCGTTCGCTTCCGGTTTTAGATACGATTCCTGTTGTTTTTAAGTGGAATTAGAGGAACAATGGCATTTTCTGATATTTTGATTTTTTTGTTAAAGAGAAAGTGGCTCTCCATTGGAATTCCATTCCTCGCTGGAATTTTGGGGTTTGTCATATCATGTTTTCTGCCGCTTTATTACAAAAGCGAAATAAGGATAGCTTTGGACTCGGGAACTAAGACTAATAGCCTCAGTTCTTTGATGAAAGGAGCGGCGGCGTCAGGTTTGCTAAGTTCTCTTGGACCTTCTCTAGGATCTATGTCCGGTTTGGAAAATGAAGATTTATATCTGGACATAATTGACGGTCGTGATGTTCTGCTGGCCACAATAGAAAAATTCAAGCTGGACACCATTTACAAGAGCGCAAAATACAAAGAATCTCTGATAAAGCAGTTTTACAGTGACTTAAAAATAAAAGTCGATGAATCAACCGGAATTATTTCCTGTGAATACGAGGCAAAAAACAAAATTTTGGCCAGAGATCTGGTTCGTTTTGTGGTTGAGGCGGCAAATGAAAAATACATAAAGCTGAGAAAGGAACGTGCTTTGCAAACAATAGAGCAGTTAAATTCGTTTAGACGGAACATCATAACTTCGGCGGATTCTTTAAGCGAAATTTTGATTCAGTTTTACAGAGACAACAATCTGCTTAATTTGGAAGCCCAATTGCAATTGACGCTAACTGCGCTTGCAGGTTATGAAGAACAGATTAAGAATATGAAAATCAGCGAGAATAAAGTAGGGGCAGATAATTCAACAGCAGCAGAGCTTCGTAAGAGAAGGAATATTCTAGAGAGGGAATTTCAAAAATTACGCGGCGAATTTTCAGAGGACTATGTGCCGAATAAAGCCTCCGTTTATATAAATTCGGACTGGGCGGTAAAAAAGCTTATAGAGCTGGAAAGACTGGAGATGCATTTGAAAAGACTTTTCACAACGCTGGAGATGCTGGAAGGCAATATTGTTATGGAAGAAAGCATCGCTGCGAGAAATATGCCGATAATTCAGGTTGTGCAGGATGCGTATTTACCAGATTACAAGAGCAAACCGAAAAGGGCGAAGTGGGCGTTATCCACAGCGATTCTGGCCTTTGTGCTTATAAATAGCCTGCTCATAATAAAAGCCATTTACATAGGTGAACTGGAAAGCGAGAATCGGGAAAGTTTGAGAAAACTCATAAAATCGCTTTGGCCTTAAGGGATTTGACATGATACCTAAAAAAATCCACTACGTATGGTTTAGTGAAGAAATGCCACCTGAAACACAACGTTATATTGATGGGTGGAAAAGGCATATGCCTGATTATGAAATAATTCATTGGAATGCGAATAATTTTGATGTTTCCAAGCATAAATGGGTAGAGCAAGCCGTAAAGCATAAAAAATGGGCCTTTGCCGCAGATTTTATACGACTTTGGGCGATCTATAACTATGGTGGAATTTATTTGGATGCAGATGTTGAAGCTGTGAAATCTTTTGATTCGCTTTTGCATTTGCCGTATTTTTTAGGCATTGAACAAAGCATAGATGAGCCTAATATCCCAGAGATGTCAACTTTTGGAGCCGAACCTGAAACCGCATGGGTGAAAGATTGCATGGATTATTACGAGAACAGGGATTTTGCAGATGAAAATGGCAAATTAGACACTACGGTATTACCGCAAATATGCAAGAATATTTTTAAATCCAAATACGGAATCTTGGAAATTTCCGATATAAAATCTTTTTGCAAGGAAAAAGCAGAAGTGCAATTATTCTCTTATGATTATTTTTGCCCAAAGTCATTTATAGATGAACTAGTTATTACGCAAAATACTTATAGCATTCACCATTTTGCAAGCGCTTGGAGAAAAGCAAAAGAAAAACAAAAAATACAAACTATTATCTGGTACAAAAGCAAATTCATTAAATTTAAATCTTGGAAAATCTTTTTGTCTATTATGCATCCCATTATATCTTTAGAGTTATTCTTGGAAAGAAGAAGGCAAAAGGCAAAAAGCAAAATTAAGGATTAAAAATGTGGATATATCAGTAACAATTCTATTATCAACGCTTTCTTGCCTCTGTACTTTTGTGCTGAACAGGCAATTGAGTGGTTTTTTCTTGGCATTAATAACAACTTTCTGCGCAATGCACGGGCCTCCTTTTTTGGTTTGTTTAACAGTGGCAATTTTTATGCAAAGCATGCATGCATTTTTTTCAGAGAGGAAAAATATAATGCTCTTAGTCATAATTTCTGTTGTGGTAAGTTATGTAATGCTTATATTCGCATTCAAGCCCTATAAAATTAATTACTACTATTTTGTGGTTTTTTTAATAACCTTGTTGTTTTTTATTTGGACGGCACTTATTAAATGGGATGAAGAAAAAATAATTAAAATAGTAACGGCACTTGGCATATATCTTATAGTTTTCGGATTTGCGGAATGGTTGATAATAAATCCGGTGCGTATTCAAGGCCCGCTTAGCGTAGCCACCGCTTATGCCGTGATACTCGTTTTGCTTTGGACAATTTGGTTTGTAGAAAACTGTTTTAGCCACCGTTTTTCATACTTAATTGTATTTTTAGGTACATTGCTTGTTTTCATAGCCGTAATACTTAGCGGAACCAGAATGGGAATTATAGGTATTGGCATGGGTTTATTGCTTGGATTAATATTCAGCAACTGGTCATTAAAGCTCAAAGACAGCACATTTTTGAAAAAAATATTTTACAGTGTATTTGCACTTTGTTTTGCTTTATTATTTATTTTTGTAATTTGGAGTTTAATCCCAAATGAACTTTCCATAAAAAAGGGCTTAAATTTAATTCTCGCAGGGAAAATGGACCCAAGCAATATGGGGAGAGTAGCATCATGGATTGTTGCCATAGAAGCAATTTCAGAAAATAAAATATGGGGAATAGGGCCGGGAAATTTTTTAGACATGTATAAAGCATTTTTACAAACTCTGCCGGCAGACATTGGAATTTTAAAAGCAGGGCTAAAACATTCGCACAATATGTATTTGATGGTACTTTCGGAATATGGAATTAGCGGTTTTTTGATTTTTGGCTTTATTATGATTGCCTGTTTTATGCAATTATTTTCCCGTTTAAAAAACAACATTTCCGTTGGCATATGCTATGCATTTCTGAGCAGCGGAATTATCATGATGACTTTGGGCATAGTAGATATAATACCGCTGGATTTATACACTTTAGGATGGGGAGCGTGGTATATGGGAGTTTTGGCAAGTTTCAGCACAACAAAAAGGGATGCAATAAAATGAATATTTTATTTATTATAGATAAATTTCCTGTTGGCGGCGGAACAGAAACCGTGACTAGAATTTTATCTAATGAATTTATTTTACGCGGATATAAAGTAATCGTTTGTTGTTTTACTTATTGCAAAACGGATATTTTCGTTAATGAACAAATAAAAATTTTAACTTTTCCTAAGAAAAGTCATTCTGCCCAAAACATTAAATTTCTTAATAAAATTTTGATCGATGAAAATATCAATATAATTATAAACCAAGAATACCCGATAAAAACCGTAATTTTATGCGACAATGCCAGACTCAAAACAAATGCAAAGTTAATTTCGGTACATCACTTTTCCTTGCTGATAAATCCTTATGCAAAAGTTGGTTTTTTTGCAAAAATATTACCGACATTCTTGGTCTATAAATTGAAAGAACATCGAGAACTTAAAAGAAGAAACCTAACATATGATCATTCCGATGCTGTAGTTTTTCTGTCGCAAAAATTTATTGAGCAGTACAAAAAATTACAACCTTATAAAAATTTAGACAAATTATATGCAATAGCAGATCCTCTGGAAATTTCCGGCGAAGAATCTTTGAATTCCAAAGACAAAATAATTATTTTTGTCGCTCGCATGATAGAGAGAGAGAAACGCCCATCACTTGTTTTGGAAGTTTGGAAATTATTGCATAAGAAAAATCCGGAGTGGAGCTTACTATTTTTAGGAGATGGAGAAGATTTGCCGGCTTTAAAGGAAAAAGCAAGGAATTTGCCGCGAGTTGAATTTCTGGGCTTTCAGAAACCGGAGCCTTATTATGAAAGAGCTTCTATTCTGCTTCAAACAAGTGCCTTGGGCTTTGAAGGCTTTGGCATGACTCTTGCCGAAGCGCAAAAAAATGCCTGTATTCCCGTTGCTATGGATTCTTATCTATCGCTATCTGATATTATTGAAGATGGCAAAAATGGCTTTATAACTCCAAATAATGATATAAATGCAATGGCTGAAAAAATTCAAATGCTAATGGATAATGCGGCTTTGCGAAAGCAAATGGCATTAACTGGAGTTCAAAGCGTAAAAAAATTTGATATTAAATTTTTAGCAAATGATTGGGAAAAACTTTTTAAGGAAATTTTATGAAAATAAATTTTCTCTTACCATGTTTTGGAACGCGACCGCTTGGCGGATTTAGAATAGTTTATCAGTATGCAAATAAGCTGGCAGAAAATGGGCATAAAGTTTCTATTATTTACGCATCCGGAAGAGAAAGCAGATTTTTATTTTTGATAATGCGTTTTATTATACTCTTTATAAAAGATATTTTTCCTTTGCATAAATCCATACGCAAATTATACGTATTTAAACTAAATGATAATACAATTCCCAATGCGGATGTGACAATTGCAACCGCCTGTACTACCGCAGTCGCGTTGGAATCTTGCAATGCATCAAAAGGCAAGCGCATATATTTAATACAGCATTATGAAGATTGGAGCATGCCTCCGGCTATGCTTAATGAAACATGGCGATATAAGGATATGAAAAAAATAGTTATATCAAAATATTTAAAAGAAATCGGGGCAAATCTTGGAGTTTTTGATACGGTTTATATTCCAAATCCTATAGACTGCGATTTGTTCAAATTAACAAAGGATGTTCGCAACAGAACATATAATATAGCTATGATGTATTCCGATCAGGAAATAAAAGGAAGTATATACGGCTTGCAGGCTATTGAAATCATAAAGAAAAAATACCCGAATTTTAAGGCTATATTTTTCGGAACAAAATCAAGAGATAAAAATATTCCTAAATGGATTGACTATATTAAAAATCCATCACAGGAATTTTTGGTAAATGATATATACAATAATTCCAGCATTTACCTGTGTTCAAGCGTTTCCGAGGGATGGGGGTTGCCTCCTATGGAAGCAATGGCGTGCGGAACTGCTGTTGTTACAACGCAAAACGGAGGAATTTCCGAATTTTGCTTAAATGGAGAAAATGCTCTTATATGTGATATTAAAAAACCAGAGCAAATGGCAAAATGCATAGAACGTATATATCTAGACTGGAATTTGCATAATTTACTGACAAAAAACGGATTGGAAAAAATAAAAGAATTCTCGCTTGACAGGTCATTTAAGCTATTTATTTCTATATTATGAACTATGAAAAAAATCGCAGGAATTCTATCTTTAGCTGTAGTTATAGCATTTTTTATTTTAAATGTTCTTACGCCGTTAATTGCCGATGATTACGGTTATTCACTGGCAAATTCCGCTTTTGATGCCGTAAAACTGGCGCATGACAGGTATTTAGACTGGGACGGCAGACTGTTCGGGCATTTTTGGACATATTTCTGGCTATTTACGGGAAAATCTATTTTTAATATAGCTAATACAATAATGTATTGCCTGTTCGTATTTTTAGTTCAATTTCACATAATCGGAAAAATGAAGTACAGCCCTGTTCTGTTTTTAGCAATCAATATATTTTTATGGTTTTTTATGCCGGCTTGGGGGCAAAACTTTTTATGGCTTAGCGGCAGTAGTGTTTATCTTTGGACAACCGTATTCATTTTGCTTTTTCTTATTCCATTCAGAAAGAAATATGATGATAACAACTATAATTTGAATATACTTTTATCTATCTTATTTTTATTTTTGGGAATAATTGCAGGTTGCAGCTCGGAAAACGCAGCCGCAGCAACGCTTCTATTGCTTATCGCTTATTTTGCGGAAAAAATTGTCAACAAAAAGAATTTTTCATTATTTGAATTTTTTGGCATGGCCGGATTTTTAATAGGTTTTCTTTTGCTTATTTTGGCTCCGGGAAACGAAGTGCGCCAAGGCTTGTTGCAACACTACGGCAGCGAACAATTTATGATTTTAAAACGCATTGTAGGAGTTACGCTTGTATTTGGAAAAGATTTGGGGTTTGCGCTTATAGCAGCTTGCGCAATTTTAGCTTTTGATTTGATTTATAACAAAAAGCACAAATTGAATATGTTCTCTGCTTTTTATGTACTAGCCGCAGTTACAGGGGCGTACTCAATGCTTCTATCTCCGTCATTCCCACCCAGGTCTTTTTTCATAGTGATTGTTTTTGCCGGTATAGCTCTTGGAAATATTTTATTGCAAATGGAAATTAAATTGCCGGAAATAATAAAGAGAAACTCAATTGCTATTGCTGTTTGCTGTTTAATAGGCTTTTCTTTTTCATTTCTAAATTCAAGCAGAAATATTATCGGAGTATATATGGAATGGAACAAACGCGCAAAATACATAGAAGAGGAAAAGGCAAAAGGTAACTTTGACATTGAAGTTAGATCCCCTATACCGGTTTGGGATAAACACGTTGCTCAATATAATTTACAAGATATAAAACACAACAAGGATGAATGGCCTAATATCTCAATTGCAGAATATTTTGGGCTATCTTCAATAAAAAAATCGGATAGCGATAACTGGGAAGTCATGTGGTTTAAGTAATGCGCACTCATAAATCCATACGCAATGTAAGTGTAATGTTTTTAACGCAATTCGTTACGCTGGCACTGGCTTTCGCAAGCCGTACGGTGTTTATAAAAACTCTTGGTGCAGAATATCTAGGATTAAACGGATTATTTTTCAACATTTTAGGAGCATTGTCTTTGGCTGAGATGGGGATAGGAGCGGCAGTGTCATACGCATTGTATAAACCGATTGCAGAAGACGACAGGGAACAGATAAAATCTATTCTTGCATTTTATCATAAATATTATTGCCTTATAGGTTTTTTTGTGATTGTCGCCGGATGTTTAATTCTCCCATTTTTACCATATTTGATAAAAGGCGAAGTAACCGTTCCTGTGAATATTTATAATGTTTTTTTATGCTTTTTGGCAAATTCCGCCATAAGTTATTTTTTTGCGCATAAGAGAACTATAATAGATGAAACACAAAATAAATATTTAACAACCGCAATTGATTTTACGGTTAATACAATTGTTTCCATTGTTCAAATCATAATTCTTTGGCAATTTAAGGATTATATGGCATTTTTATTTGCAAGAATATTGGGAACTATTATAGGTTCTGTTATTATATATATATTTGCAAATAGAAAATTCTCTTATATTAAGGAAAGAGCCGCGGAATTATCTTTAGAGGCTAGAAAAAAAATCTGGAGCAATGTGTCGATTTTATTTTTTCATAAATTAGGCGCAGTTGTAATATCGGGTACGGATTTTTTAATAATTTCGGCTTTCGTGGGCATTGAGGCGGTTGGTGTCTATTCAAATTATGTGTTAATAGTCGGTACCGTAACTGCATTTTGCAATTTATTTATAATGGGCGCGGATGCCAGCATTGGCAATGCCATTGCAACCTTGGCGAAAAAAGATGTTTATGTTGTCTTTCGCAGAATGGCGTTTTTAATTTTTTGTATTGGCGGCATAAGCGCAGTTTGTCTTGTGAATTTATTGAATCCTTTTATTGAACTCTGGGCCGGGAAAGATTATCTGTTATCCAATGCAGTAGTTTATGTAATCGTTGCAAATTTCTTTTTTATGCAAAATCGCTGGCTTGTTATAATATTCAGAAACGATGCCGGCATTTTTCGTCCGGATATGTACAAGCCTCTTATAGAAATTGTATTTAACTTGAGTTTGTCGATATTTTTGGTACGTATATATGGCACATTGGGAGTGCTTATAGGTACTTTGGCTAATACATTTTTTATCAATATCTGGGTAGAAATGTTTATTGCTCATAAGCATATTTTTGCAACAAGCATGGCAAAATACATGAAAATGTATGCAGTTAATGCTTTCGTGCTGCTGCTATCATGTGGCGTGAGTATATATATAAACTGTTTTATAGAGCCATTCGTAGGAAAAGCAGCGGTGTCCATATCCGTAGCTTCGGCAATTTATTTTCTATTTTTCTTTAGAACAGAGGAGTTTAAGTATTTTGTTCAACTCGCAAAGAAATACAATTTTTCTATATTATAGCCAATGTTATCTATAATTATACCTTGTTTCAATGAAGAAGCCAGCATATCCTTGTTTTACGAAGATATGCTTAAAATGCTTACATCGCTGAATATACCGATTGAGTTTATATTTGTGGATGACGGTTCAAAAGACAATACCTTAAATGTTTTGCACGAACTTTCCAACAAAGATGAGCGCGTACATTACATCTCTTTTTCACGCAATTTTGGCAAAGAAGCTGCCATGCTTGCCGGTTTGCAAAAGGCTCGAGGGAAGTTTGCGGTGACTATGGATGCAGATTTACAAGACCCACCGTCTCTTATTCCTAAAATGCTGGAAATCGTTACCTCGGGAGAATATGATTGCGCCGGAACCCGTAGAGTGAACCGCAAGGGTGAGCCGCTTATACGTTCATTTTTTGCCAGACGTTTTTACGCGCTTATGAAGCGATTGACTGATATAGAAGTTGTGGATGGCGCTAGGGATTTTCGTTTGATGAACAGGATTTATTTGAATGCGTTATTAACGATGCAAGAGAGGAATAGATTTTCAAAGGGAATTTTCCCATGGCTTGGCTTTAAAACAAAGTGGCTTGAATACGAGAATATTGAACGAACAACAGGTGAAACAAAATGGTCTTTTTGGAACCTGCTATGGTATTCTTTTGACGGCATAATAGCTTTTTCTTCAAAGCCGCTTGCCATAGCCTCTATCTTGGGCATTTTATTATTCCTTGTTTCAATTTCACTTATCGTACTTGTAGTTACCCGTAAAATAATGTTGGGAGATCCTGTTGCCGGTTGGGCATCGACAATCTGCATAATTCTTTTTTGTTCCGGCATTCAGCTTTTTTCCGTTGGCATATTGGGGCAATACTTGGCAAAAACATACACAGAAGTTAAACAGAGACCAAATTATTTAATAAGAGAAGAAGGCTAATGGATTTTATTTCCGGACTTTTTATTAATCAAGGCGAAGATACCACCGAACCACACAGAAATTCCATGGCAGACGAGCTGGCAGCTATGGCTAATAAAGCTCCGGTCGTCTGCCGGAATATCTGCTTATAGACGATTCCGAATTGAGATTAACGCTATTTGAAGCTACTGTTTCTCAGAATAAAAAGTGCACATAATTCAGCTTGTTACAGTGGCGTTTACTATATTACTTCGCAATGAAAGTAGCGTTCATAAATCCTCCCTATTTCCCTAAATTCAGTCGGGAATCTCGCAGCCCGAGCGTTGCGAAGTCCGGAACGCTTTATTGGCCAATGTTTCTCTCTTACGCTGCCGGCACAGCCGAAGCGGACGGAAATGAAATTTTATTGTTAGACGCACCGGCAATGAACTTGAACAAAGCGGCAGCTCTTCAAAAATTAAGAGATTTTGCACCCGATTTAACTGTTTGCCAAACCTCTACTCCAAGCATAATAAACGATTTGGAATTTACAAAAGCCCTTAAAGAGGAAGTTCAAAAACCTGTAGCTCTGATGGGAACCCACGCAAGCGCAGAACCGCTGGAGACCTTAAACATTGAGCCCGCTCTGGATTTTTGCATAACCGGAGAGGCAGACTACACAATAAGAAATTTAATAAGGCACCTGCGCGGAGACGGAGTAAAAAATTTATCTGAGATTGCAGGACTTGCATGGCGAACCTCAAGCGGAGAAACCGACTTTCAACCCGAAGGGCAGAAAATTCAAAACCTTACCGAACTCCCATGGGTTAGCAAAACTTACCGCAAACACTTATACTCCTGCTATAAAAATTATTTTTACGGAGCAAACTTAAATCCGCTCGTGGTAATTTTAGCCGGACGAGGATGCCCTTATCGCTGTACATATTGCGTTTTGCCGCAAACAATGAATGGACATATTTATCGCAAAAGAAATCCAAAAGATGTGGTTGATGAACTTGAATACATAAAGGAAAACTTCAAAGATCTGGGCGAAGTATTTTTTGAAGATGACACATTCACCGCAGACAAGGAAAATGTAAAAGTCATTTGCGAAGAAATTTTAAACCGTAAATTGAAAATCATCTGGAGTTGCAATGCCCGGGCTGATGTTCCCAAAGATTTGCTTATGCTCATGAAGCGGGCCGGCTGTAGAGAAATGTGCGTTGGTTTTGAATCTGCAAACGCAGATGTTTTGAACAGCGTACGCAAAGGTTTAAAACAAAGCGGTGCAATTCCTTTTATGAAGTCTGCAAAAAAAGCCGGAATTTTAGTTCATGGTTGTTTTATGGTAGGCAATCCTGGTGATACAAAAGAAACTTTGGAAGAAACTTTAAAATACGCAAAAAAGCTATCTCCCAACACTGCGCAATTCTATCCGATTATGGCTTATCCTGGCACTGTCGCATACAAAGAAGCTTTGGAAAGCGGCGCACTAAGCAGCAAAGATTACAGCCAATGGCTTGATAAAGACGGCTATCATCGCACAACCATTCACCGTCCGGAACTATCTTCCCAAGATTTGGTGGATTTTTGCGACATGGCACGAAGAAAATTTTATCTGCGACCGAAATATTTAATTCAGCAATCTGTGATAGCTATTTTCAACAGAGCAGAAAGAAAACGTATCTTTCGTGGTTTTAAAACTTTTTACAAACATTTATTCAGGCGTCACGGAGAAGTCAATTGACTAGAAGAGCAACTTTAGTGTTTCTGCTATGCACGCTTCCACTACATGCTGAATTTTTAATTTCAGACGGAGATAGATTTGCTCGCTTGAGACTATTTATAAAGGATTCCATTCAAATAAATTCGGATTATATTCAGAACACAGCAACGGTGGGGATTTTTTTAAACGGATTGGTTGCGCCCAATCTCTCTTTTAATGCGTTTGCGGAACTTAATACGGATAAGAGTTCCGGCTTAACATATTTGCCGCATAATTATGAACCTTATTTTGGGTATCCTTATGGCGAACTTGGCAAAAACGGGCGTACTTGGGATTTTTTCAGCGCACGTACAGACTGGCAGGCAATGCCTTATTTCAAGATTTCAACCGGTTATGATTATATCTCTTTTGGCCCGGCAAGGCGCAATAAATTAGCTCTTAGGGGCAGTGATTTTTACTGGCGCGCAATTCAAGACTCTTCTTCCCTGATAAAAAGACCTGTTCCGACTCCTTTTGTCGGATTTGACTTGAATCTAGATTTCGTATCCTATTCCCAATACGCAATGCAGCTAAAAGACAGGAAAGACTATGCAAAATATACGCATGCTCACCGGCTCGGTTTTAAAGTTTCAAATAATTTTTCCTTCGGATTAACGGAAACTACAGTTTATGGCAGCAATCCGGAAGAACGCCGCTCCACGGAGGTTATATACTGGCTTCCGTTTGTGCCGTATCTTTTTGCCGAAAGCTATGGCGGAGACAGGGAAAACTCGGCAATGTCTGCGGATTTTTCTTGGAAATTGCTGAAAAAATTTGAGCTTTATGGCGAATTATTTATAGATGATTTGAATACGATTACATCTTTTTTCGATGAATCGTGGTGGGGAAACAAGTGGGCGGCTTCTATAGGCTTAGCCATAGATTCCGCAAAAATAGGCATGTTCAACTGGGATTATAATTTTGAATACACACGCATAGAACCTTGGGTTTACACTCATCATAAAGGTACAAGCCACGATTATTCCCATTTTGGAAACTCTTTGGGTTCCGATTTAGGACCGAATTCAAGGGAAATTTACAACCGTTTAGGAATATCGTATAAAGATTTTGTGAAACTCAATTTATCAATTTCTGCTGTTGCCAAAGACACTGCTTTCGGAGGTAGGATTGGCGATATTCATACGGAAGAAGATCCAACGGATAAGAAATATTTAAACTCTGAAAGCACTTTGCATTATAAGGAATACGGCCTTGCGATTTTATTCAGACCGTTTTCTGTTTGGAGCATTGGAGCAAAGCAGTATTTGATTTTCGGCGAATACAAGGGAAGGAGAACGGAAATTTTTAGCGGAATAGTGTGGTAAAATGATTTCAGTTTGCATGGCTACATATAATGGCGAAAGATATATCGCAGAGCAGGTTAAGTCTATTCTGCCGCAATTGAAAGAGAATGATGAACTTGTTGTATCCGACGACGGCTCTACAGACAGTACGATAAAAATTTTAGAATCCTTCAACGATAAAAGAATAAAGATTTTTCATCATAACAGAAATGAAATTAAAATTCCATTTTACTTAAGTTCTAAATCGGCAGACAAGTTTTACTTTGCGGCAAGAAATTTTGAAAATATTTTAACAAAAGCGCAGGGTGATTATATTTTTTTAAGCGATCAGGATGATATATGGCAGCCGGACAAAATAGAAAAAACAATTCCTTATTTAAGCGATGACAAACTTGTAATAAGCGATGCATGGGTAGTTAACGAGAATATGGAAAAATTGCATAAATTGAGCAAATATGTAAACTATAAAAAAGGATTCTGGAAAAATATCATTATTAGGGGAGCTCCTTATGGTTGCTTATGCGCATTTACAAAAAATATTAAAAATTTAATTTTGCCAATACCAAAAAATGTTTTAACACATGATTTCTGGCTAAGTTTGATAGCCGAGTTGAAATTTTCTTCCATTTATATTCAGGAGCCTTTAGTTTTATACAGACGCCATTCAAATACGGTAAGCAAAACAAATACCAGCCAGAATTCCATTTTTTTTATAATAAAATACAGAGCATTTTTATTGTTTGAAGCATTAAAAAGATATTTTTCGAGACGAAAATGCCGTTAATAAGCATAATCATTTTGAATTATAACGGAAAGCATCATTTGCAGGACTGCTTTGACTCCATATTCAGCCAAAATTTTACAGATTTTGAAATTATTTTAACAGACAATAATTCCACAGATCAATCCGTTTCCTGGATAAAAGAGAATTATCCCAAAGTAAAAATCGTTGAGAACAAAAACAATCTCGGATTCGCAGGCGGGAATAACAGTGCCTTGCCTTATGCCTCCGGCCAGTGGCTGTTTTTTTTGAACAACGACACAATGCTGGAAAATAACTGCCTCGCAGAAATTGCAAAAGGAATATCAGAAAGAGAACCAAATCAACTTGTATTTGCTCCCCTAATAGTTAATTTTGATGACCCCGCAAAAATAGATTCCGGCGGCGACTGTTTATATCCCTGGTGCTACGGCTACAGATACGAAGATTTACAAGCAGACAATGCTTTATTTGCCGAGAAAAGAGAAATTACGCTTGCCTGTGGTGGCGCAGCGATATTCAACAAGGAACTGTTCAATAAAATCGACGGTTTTGACGAAGACTTTTTTCTTATTTATGAAGATGTCGATTTGTCGTTTAAGGCAAAAAAAACAGGTGCGAAAATTTGGATGCTGCCTAAAGCGAAAGTAAGGCATAAGGGCTATGCTACAATAACACAAGCTTCTGCCCAAAGAATGTATTTTGCGGAACGAAACAGATTTTATCTTAAAATAAAGCACTACCCTTTTATAACTTTACTGAAATACAGCCCACAAATTTTTATCTTTAGAATTTTATCAATGATCCTATGGATTTCTCGCAGGCATTTTTTACTCTGGTTAAAGGCGCATGTAGATGTTTTGAGGAACATGCCTAAAATACTGAAAAAACGGCAAAATATAAACAGGAAAGATTTTGAAAGCTGGCTGCGCAAGGAAAACTTTTTTAAGTGGCTCTTCTCCATCCATAAACATAAAACGCTGAGTCTTGGCCAACATTGAAAATCAAATCCAAAATAGAAACCCCGTGCTCAAATTCTCCGAATAATTGCTTATACTCAGGATAACCGGAATAATCCATCCACTCAAGTTTTATATTCTTGGTTGCAAAATTACGGTCATCAATATAGTTTTTAGCCGCAGGTCCTGATAAATAATGAGTAGCCCCAGTTTTTTCCAGCAACTCCAATATCCTGGTTTCTTTTTTGCCCTGCAAGTTAAATTCTCTAGAATCTCTGAAAACCGTTTTTATGCCTAAAATTTCCGAGCATATTTTTTTTATCAAGCTCATATTCATGTCAGATAAATTCGCATGATTTTCATTCATATAAAAATTTTCAAAAAAAAGCTTATATCCATCAAAGAACGGAGCTTTTGAATAAAACTGCGAAATACTTTGCCAGTGTTTTTTTTGCCAAGCATTACCTTGTATTTCAACTTCGCAAATTAAACGATTTCTATCTTCACCAACAGGAACGGAAAGCCATAAAAGACCATTTGGAGTTTTAATTTTGTTCCGGTTTCTCCAATCTCTGTTCGTATATTGAACATCATCGTAAAATATAAATTCATCAACCTGCGAAATAATATCAAAATATCCCTTCCAGGGAATGTAATTGGATTGTAAAACAGCAACTTTTTTCATATCAACTCAACCCAAAAGGAAAAGGCAACAACTCCATTTTCTTAAAATCCTTATACCGTTCTTCGCTTATTTCTTTACAATACATCTTGCTCAAATCATCGCAATTCACCAAATCTATCAAATGACCAGCATACTTTTTTCCCTCGTACAAACTCAAAAAATATTCAAAATTCTTCTCCGCAATCAGCTCCCTATGTTCTTTGCTAAACAATAATTCCTCTATTCCGAGTTCCATATCTTGCACATTCTCAAACATATACGGATAGTCCGTAGCCAAATATTCGTGAAAGGAAAAGGCTATGTTATCTTTGTTTATTTTTGTCACAAAAGGAACTTTCAAACTCATTAAATCTATCATTGTAAATGCGCTGCTAACAGGAAAACTATCTATAAATACATCTGCGCTCTTAAAAAGACATTTATAATTCGGAGTAAAGTTTACAATCTCAATCCTGTTCTTTGCAGGAGAATTTTTAAAAATGGAATCAAATATTTTTCTATGCCTGGGGGTAAATTCCGTGACTAGCGTATGGCGCAAACTTTCATTTCTTCTAAGCAGTCTCTCAATCATTTCCAAATAAGGGGAATCGTTATCGTCAAAGAATTTATAAGCTGCTGCGCCGCTAATTGTGCCCCCGCATGACTTTTCGGCAATTACAGGCAATTTTTCACGTGGCAAATAACAAATGCCATTTATCACCGTATTTTTGAAGCCTCTGTATTTTTGCGTTATAAAAGCAGTTGAAGGCATGGCTTCCGTAANTANATGCGCAAAACTCATGCCTATGCTGAATTGGTGGGAACATATATCCGAATAGAGAATTTTAATTTTAGTCCTATTTTTCAACAGAGCTAACAGAGCCGTGCTAAAAACATCATTGTTGTGCATAAANACAAAAATCGCCTTCGGCGCAAAATCAACTATTTTTTCAAANATTTTTTGCAAAGACCTTTTATCATTCCCATAGCCAAAATTAACGCCATCTGCTTTGCAATATTGCAAAATTTCCATCATTTTTATAGGTGCGCATTTGAATGTTCTGTATTTTTTCGCCAAAAACAACTTGCTCTCATATTCTTGCGGAAGGCTGGCCAGAATGTTTTTCAGAACCTCCGTATGCCCGCCAAAATCGTATAATTCCGTTGCCAAAAATGCTATTCTGTTATCTATAATGTTATCTTCAAAATACGGCAGACTAATCTCAAGAGCGTATTTTTCTATTTCCTTATCCAAGTAACGCATGTCATTTTGCTGCTCTTTTGCAAAACGCCTCTCAAAAGAATAGAGCTTTCCGCAAAGGTTTCTGTATATATATTTAAGAATTGCTTTCATAACTTTGCCAAAAAACTCCTTGCGCAATCTATAATTTTACTTTGTACTTCCAAGCTCATTCCATAAAAAAGCGGAAGCCTTGCCAAAGTATTTGAAGCATTCTCGGTACATTCCATTGAACCGGCAACCCTGCCGTATTTCTTGCCTGCGGGTGAAGAATGCAAAGGCACGTAATGGAATATGCACATAATGCCTTTGCTGTCCATAAATTCAATGAACTTATTTCGCATTTCCAAAGAATTGAACTGCAAATAATACATGTGCGCATTATGCTTGCAATGTTCTGGGATAAAGGGTCTTTTTATATTTAACCCTTCAAAATTCTTATGATAGTTATTCCATAATTCAAGGCGCAGTTTATTTATTTGCTCAACACTTTGCAATTGCGGATACAGGTAAGCGGCGAGCATATCGCTTGGCAAATAGGAACTGCCCAATCCAACCCAAGTGTATTTATCAACTTGCCCTCTGAAAAACTTGCTGCGATCCGTGCCTTTTTCTAAAACTATCTCCGCCTGCTCAATATAACGCTCACTGTTTATGAGCAAAGCACCGCCTTCTCCGCAAGATATGTTTTTTGTTTCGTGAAAAGAATAACAACCCAAATCACCTATGCCGCCACACGACTTCCCCTTGTAATAACTGCCAACTGCCTGTGCCGCATCTTCAACAACCGCAATTTTATGCTCAAGAATGCTATCCATTTCACAGCTAACCCCGGCATAATGCACGGGAATTATAGCCTTTGTTTTTTTTGTGATGGCTTGCTCCAGCAAATTTTCATCCAAATTAAGAGTATCGCTTTTTATATCTACAAATACCAATTTTGCTCCACGCAAGGCAAATGCGTTTGCAGTAGAAGAAAATGTATAGCTTGGCAAAATCACCTCATCCCCAGGCTCAATATTTAAAAGCAATGCGCTCATTTCCAATGCCGCAGTGCAAGAATGCGTGAGCAAAGATTTTTTTGTTCCGGTTATTTTCTTCAAAATGCCGTTGCACAGCTTAGTGTGCTTGCCACCCCCGCTTATATGCTTGGAGTCTATGGCATCTTTTATATGCTCAAACTCGCTCCCTAAAAACGGGGCTTCATTGAAGTTAATACAATTTGGCATTAACGGCAATATAGAAAACTCAATTAACCCAAGCCTCGCCTGATTCCGATATCGTAGCAAGTATATTTTTGCCGGTATCCATATTTTTCACGGAAATTGTTTGCCCCTTGAATGCGCTTTTCTGAGCTATTGCGTTTATTTGAACAACCGATTCTCCAAATTTAGCGAAAAGCTTAACCACGTCACCTTCCTTAACAGCATAAGGAGTTTCCAAAGAATTATCCACCAAAATATCGCCCGCTTTCAATGTGCGAATAGCAGTTCTGCCAATTGCCTCTTCTGCTTTTTTTATGACTTTTCTCTTTTGAAAAGTTGTTTCCTGCCACACCATTTCAAAATCCTTTGCTCCTATCATTTCTCCTTTGCGAACGGAATTTTTCAGCTCTGCCACATGCTCAAAACGCCGCACAACAAAAGGAACATTATGTTTTGAAATCATTTTATTTCCGTCAAAAATCCGAATCACGGACATCTCCTGCCCAGCTCCTGAAAATTGCGGAGAAAGATTTACCAGAATTCTGCCGCCTCGCTCCGGCGTAGTTAAGCTCGGCATCTTAGGTGCCTCAAATTTCCAATCCTTATCTTCCCGCAAATTTGCCGCCATTTGCGAACGAACTTCATTAAGCAAAAGAACCTTCAAAGAATCAGCAGATACACGCCCGGCACGAGCAGTGACATCGCTGAATTTAGCCCCGTTAAAAATCACATTTTTGCTGTCTGCAATCGATTTGATAAAGAAGCCCTTTACGGCATTTTCCGTAACTCTTGTCTTTCTCCCAGGCTCTGAAATCTTTCCTACTTCCAAATTTGAAATTTTATCTACAAGAGCCTTATCTCCCTTAATATTTGCAATCTGCCCCAAGCGAATAACACCGGGTTCAACAGTAGCCTGAGCTTTAAGCTCAACAGCAACCTGATTAGCGAAGACTGTCTTAACCAGAATTCCCAGAATTAGCAGAATTAACAGGATTTGTTTCATAATCTACCGCTTGAGATTGTTAGCTGTTTGCAGCATTTCGTCGCTTGTGATTATGGCTTTGGAACTTATTTCGTAAGCTCTTTGAGCTACTATCATGCCCACCATTTCTTCTACCATTTGCACATTTGAGCTTTCCACAAACTGGTTTCTCAACGGACCAAAGTTTTCTTCGCCCGGACGACCTATTATCGGTGCTCCGCTGGCTTCGCTTTGCTTGTAAATTGTTCCGCCGTTAGCTGTTAAGCCGGCTGGGTTTATAAATCTCGCAAGTTCAATTTGCCCTAAAAAGTCAGATTCCGTCTTTCCCGGTCTGTCACAAGTAACTTCTCCGTCTTCCGATATTACCAAATACATGGCATCATCAGGAACATTTATAGGAGGATCTAAGAGATAGCCTTGGCTTGTTGTTAGGTAGCCTTCATCGTTTCTTTTAAATGCGCCGTTGCGTGTATAACCTATTTCCCCATCAGGTAGGCGTACTTGGAAAAAACCTATTCCCGCTATGGCAGCGTCAGTTTCATTGCCGGTTTGCTCTAAATTACCCTGCAAAAATGAACGGCTCAAGGCAATAACCCGTGAACCAAGACCAACTTCTATGCCAACCGGAGCACGGTTGCCATCTTCCATTTCGCCGCCGGGGCGTTGCAAATTCTGGTAAATCAGGTCTTCAAATTCAACCTGTTGCTTTTTGTAGCCCAGAGTGTTCACGTTGGAAAGGTTATGGGCAATGGTATCCACATAGGTCTGGTTGGCCTTCATGCCAGTAGCTGCGGTGTAGAGAGAACGAATCATACCTATTGGAATGCAAAAAGCATGCCAATTAGGTTATTTTCTCAATTTCGCCCATATATTTCCTTAAAACTTCCGGGATCACAAGAGTGCCGTCTGCCTGCTGGTACTGGTCGCATATAGCAACCATAACACGAGGTGTTGCTAAACCGGAACCGTTAAGAGTGTGCGCAAAGGTGTTTTTTCCGTTGATTTTCGTGCGAATATTGGCTCTGCGAGCTTGATAATCCTCAAAATTGGATACCGAACTGACCTCAAGCCACTTTTTCTCGACAGGGGCAAAAACCTCCAAATCATAGCATTTTGCCGCAGAAAAGCCCAAATCACCTTTGCAAAGAGCTACAACCCTGTACTGCAAACCCAGTTCCTGCAAAAGCTTNTCGGCAAAACCTACCAATTCCTCGTGGTTTTCATAGCTCTTTTCCGGATGGGCAAAATAAACCATCTCCACCTTGTTAAACTGGTGCAAACGCAGCAACCCTCTGGTGTCTTTGCCATAGCTCCCAGCTTCCCTGCGAAAACACGCCGAATAAGCGCACAATTTCAAAGGCAAACTGCTCTCCGGGATAATCTCATCGGCATAAAGGTTTGTAACCGGGACTTCTGCCGTTGGAATCAAAAACAAATCGTCATTTTTATCGCAGGCATACATATCCTCTTCAAACTTAGGGAGCTGCCCTGTGCCGACCATGGTTTTGCGATTTACCAAGTAAGGTGGAATAATCTCCTCAAAACCGAAACGCTCACGATGAGAATCTAAAAACCATTGAATCAAAGCTCGCTCAAGCCTTGCGCCCAAGCCCCTGTAAACCGGAAATCCGCTGCCGCTTATCTTTGCGCCACGCTCAAAATCAAATATGCCGAGTTTTTCGCCCAAAGCCTTGTGGTCAAGGGCGGCAAAGTCAATTTTGCGCTCCTCTCCCCAACTGCGAACAACCTTGTTATCTTCGCTGGTGCTGCCTTCCGGCGTTGTGGAGTGCGCCACATTCGGAATGCGGAGCAGCTTATCGGTTTGCTCATCGTCAATCTGGCGTATTTTAGCATCAAGCTCGGAAATTTTGTCGCCAACAATCCGCATCTCTTCAACGGCACTGTCTGCATTTTGCCCGGTCTTTTTAAGTTCGCCTATTTTTTTTGATGCCGCATTGCGCTCTGCCTTCAGTTTTTCGGTTTCTGCAATAAGCTCACGCCTTTTAACATCAAGCTCCAGAACGGAGTCTATGCTCACGCCGGAATTCTTTTTTTGAGTTTCTGCACGGTAAAACTCAGGGTTCTCACGAATTTTTTTAATGTCTAGCATGGATTGGAAAATAGAAAATTACGCTTACATTTACTCTGCGCAAGATGAAATCCATTTTTTAAGATCTTGTTTCCACTCTCCGATGTCTGCGTTTCTGATTCGCACCTCAAGCTTGTTTTCCGCAGCTTGCGGTGTTTTGCTGGCTATTGATAAAGCCGGATTGAGCGGCAACTGGAAAAATACCTCTCCGGCACAGGATTCTCCCTTTAATATAGGCCTGAATAAACACATATAATTACCGAGCGAAGCTTTGTATTCACACTGAACATCGGAATCCAGCAAGGAAAGTTGCAAACCGTTTTCACATTTACCGGGTTTCATCACAAAATCACCGGACAATTTGGAATGCAGGATTTTTGAACCGTAATTATCTGCTCCTGCCCAATATATTTCCTGATTTGAGCAAAAATTTTGATAATCGGATTTCACAAATTCGTATAACTTCAAAATTTCTTCGTTTTTTTCCGAAGGCAGGCCCAAACTCTGTAAAACTTTATCATTTTCCAAATATTCACTATAAAACACGCTTGTTCTTTGCCAAAGCGCCCTTTTGCTTTTGGGGCTTTTTTCAACAGAAACCGCTTGAGCAAGTATTGAAAGAGAATCGGCTATTCGCATTTGCCTTGCCGCATAAGGCTTTGCCGCATTAGTACGGCTCATACAAGCTACCACGCCATAAGAACCGCTTTTTACAATGCTTGTTTTTACCTGAACATCTTGCGCATTTAAAAGATTAGACTCCTGCTGAGTACGCATTGTATTTCGTGAATCCAACTGTTCCTTGCCAGCGACAATTCGCTGGTCTGTTTTAGATTCCGACTTATAAGAAACGGAACTCTTTATTTGGCTGGCTATCATTGAACGAGCTTGAGCAATAGCCTCGTTTTCATTTTGCGCAATGCCAACGCCTCTGAAATCTCCGGAAGCGCATTGAACTACGGATAGAGCTTCCATCACAGACTGGGAAAAAGCCACGTCTGCCAGCATAACTAAAAATAAAACGCAAAATTTAATACGCATCTTCAATTTTCACCTAGTTTCAAAAGCTAAATATAGATTTTTTCTACCTTTCCATACCGTGATACACCCGTCCGCACTAGTTTATCCAAAAGCAGAGGTCCACGAAAATGCAAGCGTTGGGCCATGGTGTATTGTTGAAGATGGTGCGAAAATTGCGGAAAATGCGGTTTTGGACGCTCGGGTTCATGTTTTGGGCAATACAAGCGTTGGAGCAGGGACCAGTATTTTTGATGGAGCCGTTGTTGGCGGAGACCCTCAGGCACTAAAATATGAAGGCGAACCGACTTTTTTGGAAATTGGCGAAAATTGCATTATAAGAGAATACACAACTTTGAACAGAGGCTGCGGCGAAAACGGAATTACCAAAATTGCAAATAACGTTTTGATTATGGCCTACGCCCATGTTGGCCACGACTGTTTTTTGGAACAGGGAGCTGTTATTTCCAACGGAGTGCAGCTTGGCGGGCATGTTAAGGTTGGGGAATTTGCCACCATAGGCGGCGGAACTTACGTTCAGCAATTTGCAAAAATAGGAGCATACTCGTTTGCCGGAGGAACATTGAAAATAGACAGAGACGTACCGCCTGCATGCCGTGCGCTGGGAAATCCGGCCCGCTTTGCCGGCTTAAACTTGCACGCATTGCGCAAATACAATTTTTCCGAAGAGAGGATTGCGCTTTTGGAAAAAAACTACCGAGAACTTTACAAAAGCGGTAAACCTATAGCAGAAGTTATTTCAAATCTTGTTGAATGTGATGTGCTTTTGAATGAATTTTTCAAAAGTTATAGCGGTAATCTGTTAGCAAAGGGGTAAAATTGTTCTCTGAAACTTTTTCTAAAATCACATGGCAGGAGGTTGAAAAGCAAATAGCCACCACATCTCTGCAAGCCGTTGAACGTGCACTGATGAAAAAAGAAAACTTAAACATAGAGGATTTTGCCGCACTAATCTCCAGCGCCGCCGCTCCATACCTAGAAGCGATGGCAAAAAAAAGCAGAGAACTAACCCTGCGCCGATTTGGAAAAATAATCCAGTTGTACATACCGCTATATCTCTCAAACGACTGCACAAATTCCTGCGTATATTGCGGCTTTAACCAAAAAAATCACATAGATAGAAAAGTTCTCACAGCAAACGAAATATGCGCAGAAATTGCCGCCATAAAAAAGGCAGGCCCATTTGAGCACGTACTTTTGGTAACCGGAGAAAGCCCAAAAAAGGCAGGCTTTGAATACATATTAAACGCCGTAAAACTTTGCCACGAACATTTTTCCGCAATCTCAATAGAAGTTCAGCCTTTGGGTACGGAAGAATACGCAGAACTAGCAGAAAACGGAGTGACTGCCGTTTATGTTTACCAAGAAACTTACAGAGAAGAAACCTACAAGCAGCATCACCCAAACGGCAAAAAAAGCATTTTTGAAGAACGCCTGCGTTGCCCGGACAGAGTTGGAATGGCAGACGTGAGAAAAATAGGAATCGGCGCATTGCTGGGCTTGGAGAACTGGAGGGTGGACAGTTTTTTTGCAGCGTTGCATTTGAGCTATTTGCAAAATACATATTGGCAAAGCAAATTTTCCGTATCTTTTCCAAGGCTCAGGCCCTTTGAAGGGCAAACTTTTGAATTGCACACCCCAACCGACAGAGAGCTGGTTCAGCTCATGTGCGCATACAGAATATGCTTCCCCGATGTGGAAATTTCCCTAAGCACAAGGGAATCAGCAGATTTTAGAGACCGAGCTATGATGCTCGGCCTTACCACCATGAGTGCAGGCAGCCGCACAGACCCAGGCGGTTATGCTATTTCACAAACCGAACTCCCGCAATGGGAAGTGAACGACTCCAGAAGCCCCGAAGAAATAGAACAGAAAATCAGAAAAAACGGCTATGACCCGGTATGGAAAGATTGGGATGCATCCTTGGAATAAACCCACATTGCTCGCAATCTCCGGCGGCTTGGACAGCATGTGCATGCTACACCGCTTTGCTCACAATTGCGTATATGCGGCATACGTAAATCACGGAATAAGGCAAGATGCAAGCGAAGATGCAAAATTGATCAAAAAAAAATGCGAAGAATACGGAGTGCCGTTTCACGAGATTTTTATAGATCCGAAAATTTTTGAGAGCAACTTTGAAGCCATAGCGAGAAAAGCCAGATATAATGCGCTGTTTGAATTGAAAAATAAATTGGGCGCAGAATGGGTGGCCACTGCGCATCACAAAGACGACCAGGCAGAAACCGTATTTTTACGCATGGCTCGCGGAGCAGGCTTAAAAGGGCTTAGAGGAATTTTGCCGGAGAGACAAGACAAAGTGATTCGCCCTATGCTTGAGTTCACAAAACAGGATTTGCTGGAATACGCAAAAGAAAACAATATAGAATGGAGAGAAGACTCCACAAACAAAAATGTAAATCATTTTAGAAACCGGGTTCGTTTGCAAATTTTGCCGCAAATGGAAAGCTGCACAATAAACAGCCTTGCGCACATAGCAGAGCTTTCGCAAAGGGTTTACCCGAAAGTGCTGAAAATACTGGATTCCTATTTCAATCCGTTTTTAGTTTCATCAGAAGGTTCTGTAGCGTTGAAGTATTTTTATTTACCGCCTGTACAAGGTTATGGCGAACTTTTTCGGTTATGGCTCGGCAGCAAAGGCATTAGCTGGGAAGAAACAAACGAAGATGCTAAACTCTACGAAAAACTGCAAAAAAAAGACTCTTTTAGGTTCAGGTTGGGAAAGATACGCTTTGAGAGAAAAAAATCTATATTTAGAATCTATGATTAGGATTATTATTTTTGCAATTCTATTATCTACAGTAGCACATGCAGTAAAAACTGTTGCCGTTCTGGAAATAATTCCAACGGGAGATATGGAGCTAAAAGTCTCAGAATACAGACACTTGACCGATGAATTACGAACTCGTGCCCGTGAAGCCCTGCCCCGAAGCGGCTATACAATCCTTACTCGTGATAACATACTGTCGCTAATGCCATCCGACAACGAAGAAGCTAGGTGCCTCGCTGAAAGTTGCGCAATTGACATTGGCAGGGCGATTGGCGCAGAATATGTAACACAGGGCTTTGTAGGCGAATTCGACGGCATGCTAACCTTAACCGTTGAGCTTTACGAATCCATAAGCGGCAACCTTATGGGCAGTTTTGTGACGGAAAGCAATAATTTGAGAGGCTTGCTTGGCGCAATAAGAGAAAAATCACCAGGCTTGTTTGCAAATATAACGGATATAAAACAAAGTGAAAGGCCCAAAGTCACTGTAGCTAACACAGAGCCTTATACTAAAACCGAAAATGAATATGAAAATTTTAGCACGGAAAGGAGATGGGGTACATTTTTCTTAAACTTGATTCCGGGTTTAGGCTCTATCGCTCTTATGGGTGATTGGACAGGTGCAGCCGTCCAGTGGGGATTGATCGGAGGCGCTATTTTTACGGATGATCCGATTTCCTCTATTTTTGGAACATCATGGTTTATTTATAACATTTCTCGTTCCATAAATTACGATAAACCCAACCCGAACAACTATAGCGCAAAATCGAGTGACTCTTATGAAAATTTTGGCGTGGGAAGCAGAATTGGAGCCGGACTCTTAAACTGGGTTATTCCGGGCGTAGGCTCTATTGCCGTTATGGACGACTGGACCGGAGCAATTGTCCAATGGGTATTTATTGGGAGCGGAATATTTTTTATTGTAAACAGCATTGAAGAACGATGTGATACTTATGGAAGCTATTATGGCGGAAATTATGAAGACTGCTATACCGCTTTTGATGAGACATACTTTGCAATTGGAGCTTTAGCCATTGTATCAAACTTCATATACAATATTGCCCGTGTCGCAAGTTACGACAAACCTCGCAAAACAGCTTACAATAATAAATACGGAGATTTCAATGTGGCAGTTTTGCCTAACCAGCATGGCAAGCTTAATGCGTATTTAATGTATAATAAATCGTTCTAGGAATTTTCTATTTTTAGCGAATGCTAAAAAAACTCTCTTCTTTCGACGGTATCAAAGGCCCAATTCTCACAGTTGTGATGGACGGAGTAGGAATCTCCAAAAACGAACAGGGCAATGCGGTGACCTTTGCCCGCACACCCACTCTGGATAAGCTTTTCGCAAAGTATCCAAACACACTGCTCAGAGCGCATGGCACAGCAGTCGGAATGCCAAGCGACGAAGATATGGGAAACTCCGAGGT
>JGI24695J34938_10000498_pt1 | contig 38104 bp, 37 predicted proteins | sample TergutCo191P3_FD_34938 | JGI IMG/M metagenome (IMG submission 34938)
TGCCGCTTTAAGATAAAGCGGCGAAACATTACGGATTGCCGCTTCTACAGCAATCGCAATACTAAAAGCCGAGCCGATTACAATAACAAAAATAACCGATTTCTCAGTTAATCCAAACCAAAGAATTGCAAACGGAACCCAACATACCGAAGGTAATGATTGAACGCCCAGAATCAATGGCTTTAGCATTATTTGAACTTGCTTTAGCTGTGATAATAGCAACCCGACCGCTACACCAAGCAAGCCTGATAAAATAAAGCCGACAAAAGCCCGGCGCAAGCTAAATAAAACAGCCGGCCATAATGTTTTTTGCGTTATCATTAAGCCCAATGATTGCCACACCCCGAGCGGATTCGGAAGCGCATATGGCTTCCACCACCTAAACAACTCAGTTCCCACCCAAAAAACCAATTGCCAAATCAGAATCAAGCCGATATAAAATAAAATTGTTTTTAGAATCATATTTTTCATACTTACTCCATGCTTGCCGTGTAAAAAGCCGCGCTTTTGCGCGACTATCACATTAGTCATTGCGATATTCCGCCTCGACACTTTTATCTACTTCTTCCCGCATTTCGGATAATAAATTTGCCCGCAATTCAATAAATTCTGCTCCATCTATTTGCCTAGGACGCGATAATCCAACTTTCATTTCCCGAATAACTCTACCGGGATGAGCGCCAAGCATAACAATACGATCCGCAAAAAAAATCGCTTCTTCCACACTATGGGTGATGAAAAAAACTGTTTTTTTCGTCTGCATAAAAATATCCTGAATTTCTTCGCGCAGTTTATTTCGCGTTTGCTTATCCAGTGATGCAAACGGTTCATCCATTAAAAGTAAATTTGAATCAAGCGCCAAAGCTCTTGCTAAAGCGGCTCGTTGCTTCATTCCGCCGGATAGTTCGTGAGGGCGGTAATCGCGGTAATGCGCCAGCTGTACCATTTTCAAATATTGAGAAGTGATTTCTTCCTGCTCTGCTTTTGATTTCCCCGCCAGTTTAAGACCGAAAAAGATATTTTCTTTAACCGTCAGCCAGGGAAACAATGCCGACTCCTGAAACATAACGATTCGGTCAGGGCCGGGTGAGGTAATCGGAATGCCATTATACGAAATACTGCCTGACGAAGGCTTTTCCAAACCGGCAATAAGATTCAAAAGCGTCGTTTTTCCACAACCCGACGGTCCAATCACACAAATAAATTCACTCTCGCCAATTGTCAAAGAAACATCTTCCAGAGTATTGATTTTCGCGTTATCAAATTTTTTTGTGACATTCTTAATTTCTAATGACATGATAATCCCCAATATTGTGTTTTCACACTATTTCGTATATCTATCAAAAACAATCGCTTCGTCGGGCATCTTCAAAAATAAATTCTCGTCAACGCCAATCTTCGCAAAATCCATCACTGAGGAAATTGGAATCTGCCAGCTGATTTCAAGACGGTCAAAAGCACTGCTCAAAATATCGGTATCAATAAGCTGCTGCGTAATCAAGCTGATCTGTTCATTAATAATTGTCATCGCTTCATTAGAATTTGCATTGATGTAATCAGTTGCTTCCTTGTGTGCCGCCATAAATTTTTCCACCGCTTCCGGGTGGGCATCAAGAAAATCTTTCCGCACAATTACCACCGCTGTTGAAGGAATCCCGTTCGGATCAACTTGGTCATAATCAAGAACAACGCGCCCTTCATGCCTAATCTCAAGGATACTTCCCCATGGCTCAGGCACTAATGCGGCATCTATATTTCCCGCCGCCATCAAATTTGCAATATCCGCATTCGATGATTGAACAACATGCACGGAACCGCCGCTTGTTGAAGGGGTTAAATCGTTCGCTGATAAAAGTGCCAGCAAACTCAAATGCTGGGTATTACCGAACTGGGGAATCGCCACTGTCCGCTCAGCCAAATCGGCCGCCGAATATATATCGGAATCTTTCCCCGCGATGAGAACAGAACCGCCATTCGAAGCTCCCGCGATTATATATAAGTCTCCTGATGATTGCAAATAACCGCTGACCGCGGGAACGGGCCCGATATAGCCGATATCTACTTCTCCGGCAAAAAGAGCTTCAATTTCCGACGGTCCGGCATTAAAGGTGATCCAATTCACCGCGACATCATCACCGAATGCCTTTTCCAGGCTCCCCTGCCCTTTCATAAATAAGGCTTGAGCATGTGTAATATTAGGAAAACAAGCCATATTTATTTTTTCTAAATCACCATTTTTAGGATTCCCGCAAGCACAAAGACTACCAAATATCAACAAACACATCATCCCCAAAATTATTCTTTTTCTCATTGACCGCATAAGTCAACTCCTCCGACTTTTAAGTAAAAAACTTTTTCATCAATATCTCAACTGCTTCATCAATTGATAATTCTGCCGTATCAACCGTCAAATCAGCTTTGCCCGGCACTTCGTAAACATCTGTAATACCTGTGAAATTCGGAATTTCACCTCTTCTGGCTTTGGCATATAAGCCCTTAACATCACGGCTTTCGCAAATCGCCATCGATGTACTTACATGAACCAACTTAAACGATTCACCGATAATACGGCGCGCATTATCACGCTGTTCCTCATGCGGTGAAATAAATGATGTCAAAACAATCAACCCTGCATCATTCATTAGCTTAGAAACTTCCGCAATCCGCCGTATATTCTCAATCCGATCAACTTCTTTAAAGCCCAGATTGCGATTAAGCCCATGGCGAATATTATCACCATCCAGAATCATTGTGTGTTTGCCTAAAGCATACAAGCGCTTTTCTAAAGCATTTGCCAAAACCGTTTTCCCTGCACCCGATAGTCCTGTAAACCAAATAGTTAAAGGTTCCTGCTTCATCAACTCGGCGCGCATAGCCCCCGTAATATCAGTATCCGACCACACGATATTGGTCGAGCGCCTAAGCGAATGCTTGATTGCTCCGCATGCTGAGGTCATATTACTTAATCGGTCAATCAAAATAAAACCGCCCAGTGCTTTATTATCTGCTAAAGAGGTAAAAACCATGTTCTCATTAAGAAGAATATCGCACTCACCTATTTCATTCTTGAAAAGCTTATCAGCAGACACATGCTTGCCATTATTGATATCAATACGATGCTTTACCGACATTACTGTCGCCGGAAGCGTTTTCGTACCGCATTTCAACAAATAATGCTTCCCGGAAACTAATTCTTCACTGTCCATCCATAATAGAACGGCCGTAAATGCACTGCTTATTTCGGGTTCTTTGCCTTTAACTAAAACATTTCCGCGGGAAACATCTACTTCACGGTCAAGGCTCAATGTCACAGGTTGCCCCAATGTCGCTCTATCGGCAGTTTTATCCGCACAATATATGACTTTGACTAATGCTTTTTCGCCTCCCGGTAAAACTGTTACTTCATCATTCACAGATATTGACCCACTCTCAATCTGCCCCTGAAAACCCCGAAAAGTATGATTCGGACGACAAACACGCTGAATAGGCATAATAAGGCCGTCGTTAACCGACGCGGCATCTTCATCCCCTGCATCAATTTCTTCTAAATATTTAAGCAACGAACGACCTTTATACCAAGCCATCCGTTTAGATGCTCCCGTTACATTATCCCCGTCAGTCGCACAAACGGGAATTGCCATTACTGATTCGGCGGTAAGAGAAAAAGCCAGACCCTTAAATTCAGAACTAATTTCTTCAAAAATACGGCGATCATATGAAACCAAATCCATTTTATTTACCGCAAGAACGAAATGACGGATACCCATCAGAGCACAAATCCGCAAATGACGTCTTGTTTGGGTAAGCATTCCTTTGGTCGCATCGACTAAAACAATTGCCAGATCGGCAAACGAAGCACCGACAGCCATATTTCTGGTATATTGCTCATGACCGGGGCAATCGGCAACAATGAAAGACCGTCTTTCTGTCGTAAAAAAGCGATATGCTACATCAATTGTTATCCCTTGCTCGCGTTCTGCCATTAAACCATCTAAAAGTAGGGAATAATCCAGTTGCCCGTCGCGGCTGCCCAACCGACTGTCAAGTTCCAATGTTTTTTGTTGATCGGTAAATAATAATTTCGCATCATATAACATATGTCCGATTAAAGTCGATTTTCCGTCGTCTACCGAACCGCAAGTAATAAATTTTAGTAATCCTTTCATCTAAAAATATCCTTCCCGCTTTCTTTTCTCCATGCTTCCTAAAGCTTCATGGTCAATAACGCGGCTTGTCCGCTCGGATGTAATAACAGCCAGCGTCTCGGCAACAATTTCATCAAGTGTTACCGCCTCAGACTCGCAACCGCCTGTCAAAGGGTAGCATCCCAGTGTTCGGAAACGAACCTTTTTATACTCAATCTCTTCCCCTTCATTAAACCGCATCCGCTCATCATCGACCATGATAATATTACCGTCACGGTATACGATAGGCCGTTCGGCTGCGAAATAGAGAGGAACAATATCAATTTTTTCTCTTTGAATATACTGCCATATATCTTTTTCCGTCCAATTAGAAATGGGAAATACGCGCATACTCTCGCCTTCTTTAAGGCGAGTATTATAGAGTTTCCACATCTCGGGGCGTTGGTTCTTCGGATCCCACGCGTGCGCGGAATTTCGGAAGGAAAATATCCGTTCTTTGGCACGGGATTTTTCTTCGTCACGCCGCCCGCCGCCAAAAGCAGCCGTGAATTTATATTTGTCCAAAGCGTCTTTTAGGGCTTGTGTTTTCATAATATCCGTATATGCCGCACCATGATCGAACGGATTGACGCCTTGCTTTTGGGCTTCAACATTCGTATAAACCAACATTTCGATGCCTAATTCCTGCGCCTTGCGGTCACGGAAACTAATCATCTCACGAAATTTCCAAGTCGTATCAATATGCAAAAAAGGAAAAGGCGGTTTCTCAGGATAAAAGGCTTTCATCGCCAGATGAAGCATTACTGAACTATCCTTACCAATAGAATAAAGCATCACCGGGCGTTCACATTCAGCGGCAACTTCACGCATGATATAAATCGCCTCTGCCTCGAGGGCATCCAGATGAGAGTTTTGTGACGGAATCATTTGCGTTATCCCTTCTGTAAAAATGAATTAGTCATTGAAAACTTCCGAACTAAAAAGCGCGTTCTTACACACATTAGATATATCGGAAATATTCTGATTTATATTATAGCATTAGTATATTATGTTTACAATTAACAATATAAAAACCTTTCTCATTCAAGGAATTTTCGCGGTTATACAACATTTCCGTGCCATCCATCTGCCGAAAAACAGCTCCCGCTTCACAAGCAATACATTGCATCGCCGCTGTATCCCATTCCATTGTCGGATTAAAACGATAATATACTTCTGCTTCACCCTTAGCAATTATGCATCCCTTTAATGAACTACCCATTTTAATATAATTCTTAATCATATATTTCTCAACCAATTGTTCCATTTGCTCAGACCCATGTGAAGAGCTCATAACCATGCGGATATCTGTGATGCGCTCAGAAACTTTCAGTTTGGTAATCTCATTTTTGGACGCTGTTATTTGACATGTTGTTTTGTCGAATAGCTTCGGAATATCATCAAGCGGGTCTATGTTTATATGATAAGCTCCGAAGCCTGCTGCCGCAAAATAAAGCTCACCCGACACAGGGACATAAATAACACCCATCACCGGGCGCTGTTTAAATGCCAAAGCAATATTCACGGTAAATTGCCCATTTCGTTTAATAAATTCTTTCGTTCCGTCAAGCGGGTCTACTATAAAACAATATTCATTGACCATTCTGGTCAAATCGTCTTCACTTTCCTCAGTTAATAACGCATAACTTGGGAATGCAGCGGTCAACATCTCACAAATAACTTTATTAGCGCGTAAATCTGCTTCTGTCAGCGGTGATTGATTTTCCTTATATTCAATATGAAAGTCATCTTCACCATAAACAGCCATAATCTCTTTACCTGCGAGAATAGATGCTTTGATAGCTACATCTAACTCATTTAGCATATTAATCATTTATTTAACCTCATTTTTACACTTAGAATGCATCCAATATAAATAAAATTCCCTCTTCACAATTCGCAACCAGCTTAACACAGGGAACTTGCGGATAACTTATTGATATATACCTATATGTTTCGGGATTAAGGCAGAAAAAGAACATTGCTACGCTTAACGTACCGCCAAGGCATTCATATGTATCCGCTGTATCGGCATCTGTAAGGAAGTGTAAATTCGGGCAGGATAAATTAACATAAGCTATATAATCAGTATCCGTCCGCAAGTTAAATCCGGCTAAATCCAGCGTAATTACCAGTTCCGGATCCTCCTTTTCGATTTTCTGATACATTTTATGCCCCGGCATACTATCAGAATATTTTATCACCATCACCGCAAAACCATTCCCGGAAAGACACTTTTCCATTTCCTCAATGTATATATCATTCCGGCCATGATTACTGACAATCACACACTTCTTTTTCTTTTCCCGTTTTAAATTTAATTTCTTTATCACCTCTGACATATACCTACCCGTATAACTCATCAAGCCGGCTCTTCGCAGGAGCAAAATCGCCGCATTTTTTGTAATACATTAAAGCAATTTCCATATTATTCATATTATCATAAATAACCGCAATACGATAGCAGGGCAGGAAACTATTAACCCCTGCCTGCATTCCCGCCGGCATCGTTATCGCTTTCAAAAATTCTCCCAGCGCCTTTACCTCCTGATTATTCGCTTCATAAATCCGCCCCATTAAATATACGAAATCCGTCAGGTGCGAAAAAGCATCATATATCCCGACGAAATTCAGCGCTTCTTCTTTCCTGCCTAATGTCAGCAATGATTGTCCATAAGAAACAATCATTGTTTTGACATAATCAAGGTCAGGGTCAATGTCAAAAGAAAGGGCTTTACTGTACCACTCACAAGCTTTCTCACAATTATCGCCAAGAACATATGATTGCGCAATCTGATAATAATTATAGGCATCATTCGGTTCCTTCTCAACCGCGGCTAAAAGCATATCAAAATTACGCTTATTTTTGGCGGCTATCTGCTCCTCGCTTCCGACATAACCCGTATGATAAAGTTTAATCGGCACGTCAAAAGAATAAATATCTTCCTCTTTGCCAAGCGGCATAACCTGCTCATGGATCGCCCCCGTGAAGTGAAAATGTTTACGCGAAAAAAAGCGGACTAATCTAGCGGTATATGAATTTCCGCTTCCTTGCATTTCATTTTCAATTTCCAGAACGCCGACACAACGCGGATATTGCTTCATCAATGAATATATTTCCGGCAAATTAATATGAGTAATATACTCGTCACAATCTATCGCTAATACCCAGTTATTCGCCGCCTTTGAAACCGCAAAATTCCGCGCCGCACTAAAGTCACTAACCCACGCAAAATCATAAACCTTGGCGCCGTACTCAAGGGCGATTTCCTTCGTTCGGTCGGATGAACCTGTATCGACAAGAATCACTTCAAAACCATAAGGCTTAAGGCTCTCTAAACACCTTGCGATGTTTGCTTCTTCATTTTTTGCTATCACGCAAACAGAAATAGGCGGCATAAGTTCTTCTCCTAGCCATTCAATTCAATAAGTCTTCTCTTCGCGGGAGCAAAATCGCCGCATTTATTATAATACATTACCGCAATATCCATATTGTTCATATTATCATATATCACGGCAATTTGATAACACGGAAGAAAGCTGTTAACACCCGCCTGCATCCCGGACGGCATGGTGATCGCCTTTAGAAATTCACCTAAAGCCTTTATCGGCTGATTATTAGCTTCATATATGCGCCCCATCAAATAAACGAAATCCGTCATCCCGCAAAACGCGTCGTACACTCCCGCAAAGCTGAGCGCTTCTTCATTTTTATTAAGCAGTAATAATGATTGTCCGTATGAAACCATCATCATTTGCACATATTCGAGACTTGGTTCAAGATCGAAGGATAACGCTTTCCCAAACCATTCACAAGCCGCTTCATAATCCTCATAACCGATATAAGTCTGACCGACCTGAAAATAATTATAAGCATCGGCGGGGNTTTTTTCAATTGCTTCCAGCAGCATGTCCATATTACGCTTATTTTTCGCGGCGATTTTCTCAGGGCTTCCGACATAGCCTGTATGATATAATCTCAGCGGAATATCAAAAGCTTTAAGGTCATTTTCCTCAAATGCACCAATCGGTACTACCTGTTCATGAATCGTCCCCGTATAATGATAATACTTCCGATGATAAAACCTGACAATCTTTGTCGTAAAAGTGCGGATATTTTCATTTCCGGGGGTATTGTCATTCCCCAACATTTCATTTTCCCACTCTAACATCCCGGCAAGGCGCGGATACTTTTTAATTAAATCCAATATTGGCGGCAAATCAATATGTGTTATATACTCATCACAATCAATCACCAAAATCCAATTATTGGCGGCTTGTGCCGCGGAATAATTCCGCGCCGCACTAAAATCACCAATCCAGGGAAATTCAAAAACCTTCGCGCCGTACCGGCGAGCGATTTCCTTCGTTCGGTCAGTCGAACCTGTATCCGTCAGGATCACTTCGAAACCGTAAGGTTTAACACTTTCCAAGCATCTTGCCAAGTCGGCTTCTTCATTTTTGGCAATCATGCAAACAGAAATAGGCGGCATATTTTTATCCTTCCGTGCCAATCAATATTAAATCTTCACGCTCTTTTGCTAACTCAATCAATCGTCCCGTAAATCCATTTATCGAAAATATTATAAACTTTTCTCTACGCTTCTCTAAATTCCATAAGACAAAATCTTTCTTCCTTAAAAGTTCAAAAAAAACACCTGCATCCGTTGGTTTATTACGATACTTACACTCCGCAAACACAATATCTTCACCACCTTCATCTACCGCTACGATATCTATTTCCTCTTTACCGTTCCACCAACGCCCCGCTTTGTTGAAACTAATTCGACGTTGCTCCGCCAACTGCCAAAGTAAGCTTTTACAAACCTCTTCATAAATATACGCAACATGGTTATTAATAAAATTGGCTTTGATTTTCTGTAGCACATAATCTGATTGTCCAAGTTCCAGGCGCCCACGTTCAGGATAGATGAACCTAAACCAAAAACGGATGAAATTATCTTTTATTTGATACATGCCCATTTTACTTTTTTCAGGGCTTGTTTCTGTAATGGGAACTTCACGTTCGATGATATCCAAGTCAATTAGCGTTTTAAGATATTTCGGGAGGCTGGTTTGCTTTATGCCAATGTCAGTACTTATTTTCCCTGCTTTCCGATTTCCTGCTGCGATACTTCTAATAATCGAAAAATAGCTGCCGATTTCAGAAACTTCGCGCCTGAGCAAAAATTCAGGCTCTTCATATAATAAGCCCGATGGGTTAAGTAATAATCTTTCGATTTCAACATAAAGGTTTTTCTTCTCGTTAAATAACTCAATATATTTAGGAACGCCGCCCGTAACTGCATAATGTTCAATCAGATCACGGTAAGGCATACTATTAAAAAACTCATGATAGTGGCGAAAATCAATCTGTTTCAGTTTTATCTGTCCTGTCCGGCGGCCATAAAGAGGACTATTGTAATTCAAGGTATGCTTTTCCATCATGTTAATAAGTGAACCGCACAATATCAGCATTACGTTTCGGCTCTGAAACCATGTATCCCAAATCCATTGCAAAATAGAAGGAAAAGCAGGATTGGCATGAACCATATATGGCAGTTCATCAATAATAAGGAGCTTCTTTTCATCTTGGTTATATTTTAAAAAAATTTCAAACAAATCTTTCCAACCGGTAAATTGAGCATTCTTTAGATACTCCTGCCCTGTGTATTCCGAAAGAGAGTGTGCGAAATTCTTCATTCCTATCGTTTCATTTTCTTCACTTGCTAAAAAATAAAGCGCTTGTTTATCTTTAATAAATTCTTTAATCAGCGTGGTTTTACCGACCCGCCGACGGCCATAAAGTACAACAAAAGAAGCTTCTTTATTTTTGTACTGTTCATTTAGTACATTCAGCTCATTGAATCTGTTGACAAAATTTTTCATCGAATAATCTCCCTGTAATAATTATACTTCAAATAATTATTATGTCAAGAATTATTCTTTGCGGAATAATGGGCTGAAAATTTTCGATATATCCGTCATTTACGATCTCACTCTTTCTCTACAGGAATCCCGCATACCGCTTTCGAAAAAGTATTAAGCACAGCATAACCGAACCGCCGATCAGGCTCTAAATATGCTCCTTCCGCCCACTCATTCCAAGCAAAAACGAAAATGAACTCCTTATTATGCTCCTTTGCTTCCTCTGTCACATACTTAACCAAATCATAAAAGTTCCGCAAAGAAAGGTCAATATCAAAAACGGCAAAGTTTTTTTCATACCGCGGTGAATTATCCCACCCGCACATACAGCTTAGGTATGCCTGATGATTGCCCGCTTCAAAAATCCTTTTGTAATCACCAATCCATTGGCTTTGCCTACGGGCAAGTCTCGTTATGCAATTATTGCTCTTATCCAATATCGTATTAACATCAGGAGAATAAAAGATTGGACAAAAAGCATACTCACCATCGAAATATTGCCTTGTCTTCTCGTCACTTGTAAAAAATGCCGGTAAAGCTGATAATATATATATTTCACCAATTCCAATGTCTTCGGCGCGTTTTCTTAAACGTCTGATAAAATCCCCAAGTTCCGGTATATCCGTCTTATATATACAAATTAATGGTTTTCCGGCGATGCGGATGTATCTTTCATCCTCAATGTATTTTTGCAAATCATCTATGAAGTTTTCGGCATCATCTTCTTTATAATCACACTTAATTAATTCCTCCGAACTAACCCCAACCCAACTTTTCGTCCACGTTTCGTTACACCACATGATACAAAAGTTAATATCAATATCTTTATTTTCAAGTAATAAATCAAAAGGTTTGAACAGCAATTTTTTACCTGAAAACCAATAATAGTACATACACCATCCATAGATACCATGGCGCCTTGCCATCTGCGCTTGTTTTCGGATAGTCTCAGCGTCGCTTAAATCATAATATCCCAAATCATCATGCGGCTCTTTGGGTTGATAATGACCATCGAACTTAGGACGAGCCTTTTTCGTATTCGCCCATTCGGTAAAGCCATCACCCCACCATTCATTATTTTCCGGAATTTCATGGAATTGCGGTAGATAATAAGCGATTGATTTTACTAACGGAATTTGTCCCGAAAAATCAATGTCGTCCTGATAACTAACGTCCGTATATGCTTTATTTTCAAACACACCATCTGTCAGGGTGCTAACCGTCCATCTTATATCTGAATAATGTATCACTATTTTCAAACCGAAACCTTCAAAAATTTCTTGAAAATTTTCTCCTATGAGCTCGTTTAAAACCGCTGCCTCAAGAGCAATAATCGTAATCGTTTTCGCAAGTTCCTCCGCAGTAAAATCAGGTGCTGTCAGCGTCTTATAGCCATGTAAACCATTCGGGTAAACCTGAGCAATATCCCAAATAAATACCCGCTCCGTAATGAATCCGTACCCTTTTAAATTAAGCACGAATCTTTCGCAAGTATCACCTGTACCAAAAATCAACAAATTGTTATTGTTTTCATAAAGCTCTTTAAAACTTATAGGCATTTTTATCTCCGCTGATCAAACTCTCTTGTCTGTGTTAATGCTTCTTTAACTCGGTCAACATATTTGAACATATAATCATCATAAATATCATAACGGTCATTTTTGTTTTTCCCGAAACATTTTTCATAGTTATAACAATCTGCTTCAATAAACAGTTGCTCCAATGTTATCTTCCGCTCCTCGCAAAATGTACTTCCGGTATCGGCTTTTGCCCGTGACCTTCTGATAAAAAATTCTTCCTTCGATTTCACTAAATAGTGATAAACAGCCATTTTATGTTGTAATCTCCCCTCACCTTCTATATAGGTAAACAAGTCACCGACAATCTCTATCCCCTCTTCATTAACTGTGCGTCCCTCGATACCATCAAACCAATGAGGACAGCGCGCACCTATTAAATCTAGCAGGGCATATGATGGTCTTACGATTGCTTTGAAGCAATTATTTCGCTCCGAACGCATCGTATAGTTTTCAATTACCAGACCTTCCGGTTTCGTAATATGACCCGATGAGTTGAACGAACGCCAATCAATCAAAACTTGACCTACGTCATCGGACAATTCGCGCAAAAATTCAACAATTGTTTCGCTCGATAACGGAACTATAAACTCATCTATATCAATAAAAGCGAGCCACTCTGATTCATAGCGCAAGCGTCTTAAAGCGTCTAAATATGCCAAATTCTGCTGTCCGACTCCTTGCCATAGAATATGTTCGACAATCCCCATTGTAACATACGGAGCTAAAACATCTGCGGTATTATCTGTTGAATCATTATCATAAATAATGAATTTATCAATCCCTACCAAGCGATGGTATTCAATCCATTCAGCTAGATATAAAGCTTCATCTTTGGCAATTGCCACGGCGCAGCAGTAATTTGGAGTAATTTTATCAACTAAGCAACCTTCTATTTCTGCAAATATCATTGTAATTTTACTTATAAAATGCTGACTTACGTCCGTATCTTCAATATGCTCTACTAAATCAATAATCGACTGTAGTTCCTCTACAATACTCTCGGCTGCTTGTTTTATAGCATATTCTGATGAGCTGTTGATAAATTCATCCAAAATAGTAATCTTCTCTGTAATTTTTTCTCCATAATTATCAACCACAACTAGTCCCTCTAAAAGCTTTAAGCGATTTTTACCCAACTCACATGTAATCACTAAAATCCTCATTAAGGATATTCAAAAGCCGGTCTTTCCACGCTGAATTTTTGGCTTTCTGATAACCATTTTCCGCTATCCGCTCAGCAATAGAATCATTATGAAGAAGATGTTTAATATCATCTGCCAAACCCTGCGGATAATGATAATCAAAAAAGATAATATCTTCTCCGTGAGTGTATCTTTCTTCCATGAATTTGCTTTTATCCGTAACACAAACCGCTTTGTTCATCATCGCATAATAAGTCCGTTCATGGGAACCATCTTTAAGCCATGTCATAAAATTCATTACTATCTTTGAATTAGCAACTAAATCAATACATTCTCTCTTAGTAACGCGCGCACGTATATCTAAGATTCCCGGAAATTCTTCTTCAACTTCTTCCCATTCTTCACCATAAATTACGACACGAATATTATTAGCTGCTAACGCTCTGATAATGTTTATTTTGAACAATCTCCTGACACGCGCCTGTACCTCTTGATACAAATTTTTTACCATCTCAACAAATTCTTCTGTTATGGGTGATATCTGCTTTTCATCTAAATACATCTGTAGTATATCGGTCACATCTAAAGTCGTTTCATCTGTCATAAATTTATTGAAAGCATAGGTGTATAAATCAACGCCCTTGTCCGGAAAAAACTCTATCGCACTATAATCATTACCCAAATCCCGTTGACATGAACCAATATATAAAACATCTATTTCTCTCTGAGCATAAGGAATTTGGATATTGCTTGCCATTCCTCCATGCGGAAAAAAGTGTGTCGCCATCACCTGAGGGAAAAATTTATCAACAAACCTTTTGTGATTTCTATCCATCATCAAAACCGTCATATTCGACAATGGTTTGGCTAAATATTTTGTATACAAAATAGGGTGGTCAACCATATAATTGTATAGCTTAACACCTTTTTCTTCCCATAAGTTCTTTCCATCATGGTACTCTACGGAATATCCGACATTATTAAGCAGTACCACAATTGTATCCTGATTAAATCCCGCCGCCGCAACTTCTATATCATGCCAAAATGTATTACTTCTAATGTCTAATACCAATTTTTCATAACCTTCAAGCTCCTGCATACATTCAATAATATAATCTAATGTTTGTACGTAGCCTTTTACGAATACCAACATTCTTTACCCCGCTTAAATATGCTCTTATAAAGACGTTAAAAATTTCAAATCATCGCTACATATGATATATGTCTGTTTTTCTCCGGCATATACCCCTTCGCGGCATTCTCTGTTTCCACTTAACAACATATAAGTTCACTACTCATATTATCCATTTAACTGCCATTCTTTCATGATTTATTTCATTAAGCTTCTATTTTAAACTCTCCAGTGCATCAATAATATTCTTTGCTCTATACATAGCAGTAAAACAACTTAGCGTCTTTTGCCGGGCTCTTTGTGATATCTCTGTCATTTTATCCGGATTGTCAAGCAACGCAAATATTCTTTCCGGTAATTTATCAAGTTCTTTATACTTAAAAGAAACCATATCAATTTCCGTCTCAAAAAGAGACTCATTTAAAGCATTCGAATCAGTTAAGAGAATAGCACCATTCATCATCGCGCTCAATTGCCTTTCCGTTATCGCAAATTGCGTCAACGAATTAGTATTAATGACAAACTTTGAATTACTCATGACAGCAAGATTATCATAAAAATTCAAAAAGTGATGATAAACTATAGTAGGTTCTAATAAATCTTTAAATTGTCCCTCAATACCATAACAATCAACCTTTAAGCCTGCTGCGGAAAGGGTTCTCAGAATATCTATCCGGCGTGAACTCCTTACGTAAAGCATCGCCAATCTAATCATATTACACATAATCTGATGACTATCAGCAAAAGTAATACCGTATAAACCAAATATTTCCGTACACACATCATATGGTATCGACGTTTCATCAGCCAACAGTTTTTCAATGATAAGTTCACATACTTTAAGTAAACGGTCGCTATATTTATCATTTATAATCTGCTTAATCGTATTTAGAGACACAATATTCCCGCAAAACGATATATCAATCACTCTTTTAGATATATCATCTGCATTCCGTTTAATAGCTTGATATCCGCACATTTTAGCATGAAAGTACTTACTTGACGGATTAATGAATTCTTTGAAATAGCGCTCATCATATATATCGTACACTCCAAAATAAACATTTTTTAGTTTGCATATCTCCATACCATATTTATCCATTGTATCAAGCAGTAAAGTAACAAGAGGGATATTCAGATGCTCATATATACTTTTATCGCCGTCATATAATTCTGCACCGACAAGGTCAATGCTTAAGAAAAAGCCTGTCTTTTCGTTTACCGCTTCTCCTAATTCCTTACCAAAATCAGGCAACCTCAAATCAATAAAATTCGGATAGTAACCCAAGCTTCTAAATGCCTCACCTAATAAGTACAAACCGGCATTATGTATCGGATTATCATTAATGTATATTATACAATTTTTTTCTTTCACTCCCAAATCTCCTTCCTGCTATATATCTCTGCGCTTTGATGGATTAATTACTACTTTATCAGACCGCTCATTATATAAAGCTGCAAAATAACTAAAAGCACTATTAGCTATAATCATTCCTCGACACTTACTCATTAAAACTAAATCAATATAGCTCTTATCGCCTTCATTGCCAGTCACAAAAATTATATTATCTTTTGCCTTATCTAACCCAAGCTCCTGATAGTTCCGCTTGCACCAAGGGATATCATCAGAAAAAACCAAAAAGGTCGTAGCCGGCATAGCGACGGTCATATTGGTCATTGCGCCAAAATAAAATTCTTCCGAAAGTTCAATTCCCCACTTAATGAAATCACCTCGTCTGATATGCACGGACACACAATTATTTTTACTGATAATATCCGCAATTTCCGCATTTTTTGCGTCCGTTAGCGGCGGAAAAACAATCTCCTTCATAATCGTTTCGCGAATTGCCGACAGCCATTCTTTATTAATCCAATAACCGTGATAATAAATATTCCCGGGTAAACCGACCAATTCAGGGTGGTACTCGTTTGATTTAACAAAATATAATTGTCCGTCAAAGGAAACATTCTTTGTCTCTGCCACCATGATGATGTCAGAACCCATATTCTTCATCTGCTGGCATAAGTCTCCGCCGCCGTCTTTGGCTACCGAAACCATATAATCCCACACATCAGGTTCGAAATAATCACTGATGAGATTAGGAGTAAGCCCGAACAAGCGCTTAAGTTCATAACCGTTATGCTCATGAAGCTTGAAAAACTTCATGTCGTCAAGATAAATATCATCACTTGCATTAAGCTGATAATAGCGATAGAAAATATATTGAAATAGCTGATTACCCAAACCGCCATTAAAGTATTGTATCTTCATGCACTTAATTCCACGCTTTTAATAATTACTCATAATACGACTCATGAACTTCAAGCATCGCCGAGATTGCTTCCCACATCTCTAACTTCTGCATTCGTTCAATTAATTCTAAAAATAATCGCAAATATATTTCATAATTGATCGGACGCAGTGATTGCCGAATTATATTATTAAATTTTACTTTTGCGGCATTATAGCTGATAAAGTGTCTAAGATGCCGATTCAGGATATAAAACTCTCCGGCCATTCTATTATCCATATTTATGCAAATACCGTCGTCCAGCCGAAAAGCATCCAATAATACTTCAGGTAAAAAAATAATATCATATCTTTCCGCAATCCGTATGCTAAATTCCCAATCCCCTAAACATCTAAGCGTATCCAAAAAACCGCCGACACAATCCCAGGCTTCTTTGGTTATAAACATCGTTGGTGCGCCGATATCAGGTTGAAATAATAAATTAGAAAAATAGTCTGTTTGAATCTTTCCGCCGACAATGACCGAATCAAGCGGATTTTCACTCGAAAAATACCTATATAAATGATAAACCATCCCAATATTGTCATTATCGCTGTCATTAATAAACTCTATTAATCGTGACAGCTTTTCCGTATACCATATATCATCACTGTCATTAAAAGCGATATATTTGCCTCGTGATACTGCTGCACCCGCGTTCCGCGCTCCCCCTTCACCCAAATTAGTGTCATTCTTTATATAGCGAATCCGCTCATCCTGATAAGAATCAACCAGCTCCTTTGTCCTATCAGTCGAACAATCATCGGCAATAATCAACTCAAAAGCAGTAAAACTTTGGTTCAAAACGCTATCAATAGACCGCCCAAGCACATTAACTCTATTATATGTGGGTATTATCACGCTTACTAATGGGATAGTATCATTTTCTTGAATAACTAGCATATCATCAATTTTGTCCATTCCTTTACCTAACCCTAAACTTTAATTACAAAATGATTTGTGAACATCCAACATCGCTTGAATTGCTTCAAACATCTTTAGTTGTTGCATTCTATCAATCGTTTCCTGAAATAAGCTCAAATACAATTGATAATTTTCGGGTCGCAGTGATTGCCTGATAATATGGTCCATTTTTACCCGCGCTGCTTGCTCACTATTATAATATGGCAGATATTCATTCAGAATATAAAACTCCGCCTCCATTCTACTGGCAAACTCGGCATTTACACTACCCTTTGTGTGATACACATCACATAACACTTCCGGTATACAGATTAAATCATATTTTTCCGCAACACGGATACTAAATTCCCAATCCTCAAAACATTTAATTTCTTCTGAAAATCCGCCGACATCGTCCCATGCTTCTTTGGAAATCAACATCGTTGGAGTGCCAACGTCCGGCCAAAATAATAAATGCGAAAAATGTTCTGTTTGAAATTTTCCGCCATTAAATATAAAGTCATCCTCAGCAACCAAATACCGGTAAGGACAATAAACCATTCCGACATTATTAATACTGTCATTGCTAAAAGCGGCTAATTGTCTGGATATTTTCTCCTGATACCAGACATCATCGCTATCCTGAAAAGCAATATATTTACCTCGCGAAATTGCAACACCAATGTTTCTGGCTCGTCCTGCCCCTAAATTAGATTCATTCTTAATATAATGAATCCGTTCATCCTGATAAGAATCCACCAACTCTTTTGTTCCATCAGTCGAACAATCATCAATAATAATTAACTCAAAATGCGGATAGGTCTGACTCAAAACACTTTCAATCGAACGCCCGAGCACGTCGGCTCTATTATATGTTGGTATTATTACGCTTACTAACGGGTTCTGCTTAATCATACCTAATGCCTTTTTTAGAGGTTCAACATACTTATCCATCACGCTATCTAAAATATCGTAATGGTCCTGATTTTCTCCGGAAGCAGTGGGATTAGGGATGCAATTATCCACATTTACGAATAAATCCTCAAGTGTAACACCCAAATCTTCTGTTACTATCGTTCCAGTAGTCGCTCTTCTTCTTGATCTTCTCTCAAAATATTCTTCCTTTGATTTAACATGATAATGATTAATCACAATTTTTTGAGACAGTCTTTTTTCTCCGTAGATATAACCATATAAATTACCGACCAGTTCATGGTTGTCTTCGTTTACGGTTATTCCGCTCAAATTATCGAACCAATGAGGATTAGATATCCGGATATCATCAAGCGGAACAGATAACGGTTTAATAACACACTTAAAATGATTACTTTTCTCCGCGCGCATCTTGTAATTTTCAATTACCAATCCTTCTGGTTTCGTGATATGTCCGGAGGAATTAAAAGAACGCCAATCTATCAAAAGTTGAGCGACATTCGGCGATAATTCACGCAAAAAGTCTGTTACTGTAGCAGTCGATAAAGGCACGATGAACTCATCAATATCAATGAAAGCAAACCATTCCGACTCATAGCGAAAACGAGTAACTACATCCCTATATGCGGGATATTGCTGTTTAATTCCAGGCCAGATAATACGCCTAACCACGCCTTTTTTTACGTAAGGCGCTAATATATCCGCTGTATTATCGGTAGAATCATTATCGTAAACAAAAAATTTCTCTATTCCTACTAAAAGATGATATTCAATCCACTCTGCCAAATAAGACGCTTCATCTTTAGCGATTGCAACAATTGCTAAGCAACATTTTTTTTGTGACCGGTCTTCTTCCTGACCGATGTCGGCTAAATATTTCTCTACTTTTGAAAAGATATCGGCAATTCGTATATTGTTATTCGAATAGACTTCAATATCATCTATATCTTCGTTAAGTTCTATAATCTTCTGTAATTGCTCAACAACAGAATCAATAGCTAGTTTTTTCACTTCCTCCGCAGAATTTTCGATAAAATAAGCTAATGATTCAATTAGCGGGGTTACGATGTTCACATTATCAGTCATCACCTTATCTCCGGAGCACATGATATGTCTCTAAATACTTCTTCTGGTAAAACTCATAGGCTTTACCTGTACGCGGATTTCCGCAATCATGAATACACCACGCTTTAACCTGACCGGGAACCACCACCCGATAACCGGCTTGACGAAACTCAGTGCTTTGCGACACATCATAGAAATCCCAACCATCAAATATATCTTCCCGCCACGAAATATCTGCTTGTGTCGCCATTAGAAAGCCGTCAATTACTTCTACATCAGTTATATAACTATTCGAAATTTTGATATTTATATTTGCATTAGTTTCTTGGGCTTTTTCTAAGCGATACAAGTTCCCTATACGCTCCGTCTCCCACATTACAGCATTCTTACTTAGTCTTGCCGCTCCAACCATACCAATCATACCAATGCTAGAATCTGATGCAAATATTTTTAGAATATGATGCAAGAAATATTTTTCACGAATAAACGTATCCTGATGAAGATATATCTTATATTTCGCATTAGTTGAATTCATTCCTTCATTATATCCACCCGCCATCGAAACAGCATCTGGAATAACTAATGTATCAAACTCATAGCCTTCCGGTATGTTAAGTAATGATAAGTAGAGCAAACATTCATTAAGATATGTTTCATCATTACTACAAATAATGGCAGCGAACTTATGTTCGTCAGACTTCCTACGCATACTTCGCGTTCACCTCATGAATTCTTGCTATAATCTTATCACTGTCTTCGGTATAGCGCGTTACTATTTCATTAAAGGCTGTGTTACTGATGTCTAAATCGCAGATTAGTTTAATTGATTCAAGACATAATTCGAGCGGAAAATCATTCTCTAAACGAAAAAATGAATGCCTGACCAATTGAAGCTTATACATCACATCTTCGACATTTCTTACATTGGTAAAAATTGATTTCTCACCCTGCGCAACTTCTGTGAGCCATATCTTTTGAAATAAATATGTATAACGAATACCGTCATCATTCTGAAACAATTCGGCATCTGTTTCGTTAAGTAATTTAATTGATTTAAGCAGAGAATGACTATCACCGCTGGATAATAAAGCATCTAATTCTCGTCGCGTTCCCGTAATTAGAACATTTAAGTCTTTCACGTCAGCTCTCATTTTTTGATTCATCAACAATCTTTATCATTTTTTCCAGTATCTGCGGATAAGTATAACAGCGCTTCACTTTGTTATAACCAGCGAGCGCAATTTTCGCCCGTTGCTTTTCATGCGACAGATAGTATTTTACTTTCTCCAAAAGCTCTTCCATACTTTCAAAGAGAACAATCTCTTTGTCTGGTACAAACAACTCGGTTAAATCTTTCTGATAATTGCTCATAACAAATCCACCGACACTCATGATTTCAAATATTCTGAGCGGTACGCCGGTTTCAATACTCCTTAGGGTAATATTCAGATTAATCTTACTTAAATGATAAACTTTCGGAGCATCAACATAAGAATTCACCGGGTCATGAACGATTACTTTTTTGGGTATACACCTTTTGCTCCAAGTATACAAATGGACATCGTATAGCTTTGACAATTCCTTAAGAACCCGAACCCTATCACGATGTGTAATGATTCGTGCAAGCGAAGCTTCATAAAAACGCCTATTGGGAATATTAAAGCTCTTAAAGGCATCAACTCTGGCATCGGCAATAATCTCGGCAGTTTCTTCTGGCAGCAAATCGAATACCGAACTGTCACGATGCCAATTGAGAACCATTTTATCCAGATACTCATCAATGTCGCGCATCGTACGTTCTTTAAGTTCTTTGGGTATGTCTGGTCTGCTTAACGCGCGCGGATAACTTTCATAATATGCTGATTCATAAAGACTGGCAACTAACGCAATATCATGACGATATTTCTTTTCATCTTCTTTTGTAATAATTAAGCCGCTCATTTGCGTCACATTCGCCGCTAAATGCATATAATTAAGATGAGCGTGTCCCTTACCTTCCGCTTTCATCCTCTCCATTTCTTTTTTGTCCATGGAGAAAGCAAAGGTCGTCGGATACATCGCAAACCAGCCGTTTAACTCCTTAAGCGGCGAATCCCAAGCCCAAGCAATATAAGGGACACCCACTTCATGACAAGCCTGAGCAATCTCAGGGGATAAATCAAAGGTTATCACATAATCGGCATAATGATCCCGCAATCGCTCGGCGAAATCATCTTTGTCCTGTTCATCATATTCTTGAATATGCACTTCCTTCTTTTCAATACATACCTCGTGACCAAGTTCGATAAGTCCCCACGGTATATGCTTTGAATGAACAACATCGGTAACCGTATATAAAAACCTTTTGACCGGCGGGAAAAATTCACTGTAAGCCGCTATTAGCTTTCTCCGATAACGTTCATAAGCATCGCCAATATAAGGAATGCCGCAATCATGGATACACCACGCTTTTTCCTGACCTGGAATGACAATCTGGTAACCACGCCGACGAAACTCCAGACACTGTGATACATCATAAAAATCCCAACCGTCGAAAATATCTTCACGCCACGGTATGTCGTATTGAGTGGCTATCAATAAACCATCGACGACTTCCACCTCCATTAACCCCTCGGTCAAAATATCTATCTCCAGCTCTGGTTCCATCTCTTTCATTTGATTAAGGCGATAAAAATTGCCTATCCGCCTTTCATTCCACATGACACCAGTTGAACTAAGTTTCACGGCTCCCATCGTTCCAATCATTCCGATTGATGCGTCGCGACGGAATATTTCAATAATATCCGATAAAAAATTCTGGTTGCGGATAAAAGTATCCTGATGCAAATAAATCTTATACTTTGCATCGGATGCGTTCATCCCTTCATTATAACCAGCTGTCATTGATTTGGCATCGGGAATAACAAGAGTATCAATAGCAAACCTTTCCGGGATATTTAAAAGCGAAAGATAATTAAAGCACTCATTCAGATATGCTTCATTATTAGTGCACATTATAAAAGTAATTTTTTCCATTATTACTCCCATGCTTGTCAAACCTGCGAATTGGATCGCAAGTCACTTCAAGATGTTATTTCTTTGATTCTGGCAATTACTCTGTCACCATCTTCAATTCTACCGCTCAGAAACTCCCGAATCGCTGTTTCACTCAAACCGAAATCCGAAATAATCTGTATAGCTTCGAGACATAAATCAGGCGGAAAATCGTTTTCCAAGCGAAACAGGGCATGTCTAACTAAGCGGCATTTTTCAAGAATATCATTAACACTATGAACACCGTTAAAAATATCTTGCTCTCCCTTTACTACTTCATTCATCCAAATGTTTTTAAACATTCTGGCATAGCGGAGTCCATCGTCTTTTCTAAGCAATACAGCCCATGTCTGCTCCAATAATCCACTCATCTTCACAAGTGATTCACGGTCGCCCATACTTAATAAAACATCAAGCTGGTGATGAATTTTGGTTATGGTTTTTTTCATATTCTCTTCTGTCATATTTATACTTTACCTCAGTTAATGCCTAAAAGCAAGCACAAAGTTACTGCAAAACAAAAACTGATAGTATACGGTATTTCGCCGATACTATCAGTTCATGCATTATGTTTATTTTATTATCCAAGTAAGGATAATACACCCTGATTTGATTGGTTGGCTTGTGCCAGCATTGCCTGACCTGCCTGTGCCAAGATATTGTTATTCGCGAATCTAACCATCTCTGTCGCCATATCGGTATCACGGACTTGTGATTCAGCGGCTGTAGTGTTCTCTACGACGTTCTTAAGGTTAGCAATGGTATGCTCTAAGCGGTTCTGGACGGCACCCATGTCGGAACGCATCGTCGATACGGTTTTAAGAGCGGCTTTAATGTTAGACACGGTTCCTTTGATTTTGTCATAATCAGGTGCTCCTGCGATACCCGAAGGATCCGTTGTCGTTACATCTAATGTATCCGGTGTTGATCTGTAGTCACCTGCTTTTGCGGTAATGGATACCCAGTTCATGTTCTGAATAGTAATTCTAATCTGGTTCGCGTCAGCAACTTCTGCACCTACCTGAATTCTCTTACCTTCTGAGAACTCACCATTGAGCAACATCTGTTCATTAAAGGTAGTTGTTTCGGAAACACGGTCGATTTCCATTTTCAGAGCATTAAGCTCAGATTGGATATATTCACGGTCTGTTGTCTGTAATGTTTCGTTACCGGCTTTAATAGCAAGTTCGTTCATGCGTTGAAGCATATCATGTACTTCACCTAAAGCACCTTCTGCTGTTTGTAAGCAAGAAATTCCGTCTTGGGCATTAGCTGTCGCTTGTGTAAGACCGCGGATCTGGCGTCTCATTTTCTCCGAGATAGCAAGTCCGGCAGCATCGTCGGCAGCGCGGTTGATTTTGTAACCTGATGAAAGTTTCTCGGTTGATTTAGCCTGTGATGAGGTGGTGATGCCTAACATTCTATTTGAGTTCATTGCGGTTAAGTTATGTTGTACTACCATTGATTTATCCTCCTTGAAGTAGATAGCGCCCCTGCGCATATCTTTCCTTTAATTGGTGTGTTATTCCTACTTGTATTATTTTATGTGCTAATTGTGATGTTAAATTATGAACATTTGGTAACCGGTTTGTTAAGTAATCCTTTACTTGAATAATATATCGGAAGCATTCGAAAATACTTTAGCTTTTTTTGAAAAAATTTTTAACACGAAAAACAGACGATAAAAAATCGCCATGCCATCATAATACAAAAGATGCCGCATGCCGATTTGAACGGTAGACGATTCTTATAGCCGCATCCTTGCGAGAAATATTGTTATATAAGATATCCTTATCTTACTTATAGTATATATCGGTAAAAATTATAACTAACTTAATAGTGATATTAATTATTTGTCATAATAATGTTCTTTGCATGCCATAATTTCTATTGCCTTAATTTTATTAATCTCTGCTAACTTAAATATAAATCTATTCTTGCAATCTATCTCTGCACTCCACCAATCACTTAATTGGTGCTTTAATGGTTCGGGTTTACCAATACAGTTATAGCCATTTCTTTCTATATCTTTAATAATTGCATTAATTCGTTTCAGTGTTTTCCTATCTTGATTTTGCCAATAGGTGTATTCCTCCCATGCTCTCTCATGCCATGCTTTAATCATCTTCTGAAACCTCAATCAGCTCGTGTATTTCTACATTTATACCCTTTTCCATCTCACTAGCCCTTAATATCAACTCCGCTTTTGAAAGCTGATAATCACCGGATGGATATAAGCTTCTTAAATCTATATCAAAAGGAATCCTTCTCTCTCTTAGTGCTTGCTTTATGAAAACATTAAAGGCACTTGAAAATGTAAAACCTAATTCATCAAGAAAAATCTCAGCCTTTTCTTTTAGTTCATCATCCATCCTAATATTAACTTGAGCCATAACCCCCTCCTTCTTTAGCAAAATGTATATAATACTACTATTTTATATCAAAAGCTATTTAAAATCAAGATGAAAATTTGTTTATCTATATCCCTTTACCAAATGTGGGAACGTCTTTTTGCGCGGTATATGAAAAGGAGCTGAACCAGTCAGCTCCCATTCATAAAGATCTTTAATTCTCTTAGTAGTTTTCTTACAGTGTCTCTTATAACAGTGACAGTACGCCTTGATTAGCCTGATTAGCTTGTGCCAACATTGCCTGACCTGCTTGTGCCAAGATGTTGTTATTAGCGAACTTAACCATCTCTGTAGCCATATCGGTATCACGAACGGCTGATTCAGCAGCGGTGGTGTTCTCAACAACGTTCTTAAGGTTAGCAACAGTGTGCTCTAAGCGGTTCTGGACAGCACCCATGTCGGAGCGCATCGTTGATACGGCTTTAAGAGCAGCTTTGATGTTGGAAACGGTGCCTTTGATTCTGTCATAGTCAGGTGCGCCGGGAATGGTGCTGCTTGTGCTTGACGATGTTACATCTAATGTACCTGATGTTGAATTGTAATCGCCTGCGGCTGCAGTAATAGATGTCCAGTTCATGTTCGTAATGGTAATTCTAATCTGGTTAGCGTCAGCAACTTCTGCACCTACCTGGATTCTCTTACCTTCCGAGAACTCACCATTGAGCAACATCTGTTCATTGAAGGTTGTGGTTTCAGAAACACGGTCAATCTCATTTTTCAAGGCATTAAGCTCTGATTGGATGAATTGACGATCTGTTGACTGTAATGTTTCATTACCGGCTTTGATTGCAAGTTCGTTCATACGTTGAAGCATGTCGTGAACTTCTCCTAAAGCACCTTCTGCTGTCTGTAAGCAACTAATTCCGTCTTGAGCGTTGGATGTAGCTTGGGTAAGACCACGGATCTGGCGTCTCATTTTTTCTGAGATAGCGAGTCCTGCAGCGTCGTCGGCAGCGCGGTTAATTTTATAACCGGATGATAATTTCTCTGTTGACTTAGCTTGTGAAATCTGTGTTGCACCAAGCATCCTGTTTGAGTTCATTGCTGTAAGATTGTGTTGTACTACCATAATATTATTCCTCCTTGAATAATTTTTCCGGTCTAGCCGGTTGTTCCGCTTCCATGCGGTATATTTGGTTGATGTAATGATTATATCGGATAACTATTACAAAAGTTAACCCCTTTACGTGAATATTTTGTAAATATTATGTGAACAATTTGTGAACACCCTAAACGAAATTCTCAAAATCTTCATTAATAATATTAATCAGCCGATTCTTCCATTCTGAATTTCCGGCGCTTAAGCACCCTGCGGCAGCGATTTGCTGCGCGATATCATCATTAGCTAAGAGGTATTTAATATCTTCCGCCAATCCTTGCAAATCACCATAATCAAAAAAGACGATATCCTTGCCGTGGGTAAATTTTTCTTCCAGATATTTACTTCTATCTGAAATGCATATAGCTTCATTAAGCATTGCGATATAAATCCGTTCATGAGAACCATCCTTAAACCATGGCATAAAATTCAAAACAAGCTTTGAATTGCAAACTAAATCGACACATTCCTGTGAAGATACTCTTTTATGTATACTTATATTCGTATAATGCTTTTTCTCTATTTCATCCCATTGCTCGCCATATATCTCAACGCGAATACCATTTTCCGCCAAAACTCTTATGGCATCTAATTTATACCATCTTCTGATAGTCCTTTCCATCGTGCAATGCAGATTAAATATTATTTCAACCAGTTTATCTTCATTCGGAAAGATCTGTTTCTCTTCCAAATATAATCGTATTGCATCAGCCACTTCCAGCGAATGATTGTGGTAAAGCTTTTCATAAACATAAATATATAATTCCCGGCCATTCTCAGGAAGATATTTAATTAAAGGATATTCTTCGATATCAGCCTGACATGAACCGATATATAAGACATCTATTTCCCTCTTATTATAAGGAATATGTACGTGATTGTTCTTTTTTCCGCCATGGGGTAAAAAATGGACATTCTTAACTTGCGGAAAATATTTGCCGATAAAATTTTTGTGGCTTTTGTCTACTGTAATTACACTCATATTCGGAAGTGGTTTTTCTAGATATTTCATGAAAGAAATCGGATGATCCACCATAATATTATATAGCTTAACTCCTTTTGCTTCCCACAAATTAACTCCGTCAGGGCAAGTCAATGTAATATCGGCATTATTAAAACAAACAACGATCGTGTCCTTATCAGCCCTTTCAATCGCCGTTTGGACATCTCGTTTATAAGTGTCAGCTTTAACATCAAGAATAAGCATGTCGAAACCCGAAAGTTCCGCCATGCAATCAGTAAAATAATCCAAAGTCTCCAAGTAGCCTTTAAAAAAAATCAACATTAAGAATTAATTCCTTATTCTACTTCTTTTTGTCCATAAATCGCGGCGCGACGTCATGATGAGTCATTCTATTCATGAAATCATAGGATGATTTCGCACGGATGCGGTCAGCCTGAATACTTTCGTGGCTTTTCTTGAAGTAGTTTTCAACCAACGTTTTATTCCTGGCTTCATGAGCCTGAATAGAAACGCTTAATTCCGTTATCTCGGAAATTAATGATTTAAAAGCTTCTATCTGAACCTTGTATTGATCACGGTTAGAAAGAAACGCGTCTTTAATCCGATCATAGACACTTTCAAAACCTTGGTCGAGCTTATTTAGTTCATCGATTAATGCGCTTTTTTTGTCAACGATAGCTTCGAAATCGTCAAAAGAAACCGACGTGGTTTTCAAACTGTTTTCCTGATTATTATTCTCTTCTTCAATTTGAATCAAGATACCCTTTTTCTTTATCAAGCTATCCTCAAGAATCTTAAGTTCAATCACTGACGACCCCTTTCTGTACCGAAATATAAAAAAATGAAGTTACCTACAGGTTATCGGGTTTGTTTCATAACCTCTTTCCATGTATCACGCATAGATCTAAGATGTGTAACCACCTCCGCCATAATCTCCTGATCTTTCTGCATATTAGCATCCAGAAGACGGCCTTGAAGATATGCATAGACACGGTCAAAATCTTCCGCGACGGAGTACTTCATATCAAGCGTAGCGCGGAAATTATCGACTATTCGCTGAACTTTTATAATGTTGGTATGCGCTTTTGAGATATCCTTTTGCTCTATCGCGAGAATCGCAATGTTGCCAAATTTGATAGCTCCTTCGTATAACATTAATACTAACTCAGCCGGCGAAGCGGTTAGAATTTTTGAATTATTATACTGAGCATATGCATTCATCATTGCCATTTTATGTCTCCTCATCCTTGACATCGTATTATGCCGTTGACACGGACGGCTATTATATAAACATACCTGTGTCAGGACGATACCGCCCGTCCTGACACAGTTTAAGCTTTATGTTACTAATTCGCCTGGAATCCCATTAGCCCGGCGAGGGCATTCTGGCTTGACTGCATCTTCGCCATCGCGACTTCCATTGCGGAGAATTGCTTATAGTACTTGTCTTCAAGTTTTGTCAGTTTCTGTTCTTGCCTTGAAATTAAGTTAGTGAAATTATCATATTCTTTCTTAAGCTGCTTATCATTATAGATCGTATTGATACTTTTAAAGTCGCCGCGGCTCATTAATGACTTATCCATTGCCGCATATAAATTCCTTGATAGGCCACTGAAGAAATCCGAAACGGTTTTGGGGTCATTGGCAATCATTTCTCTTAATTTATCGGTTTTTCCTGATGTATGGATACTGTCAGGATCGCCGTCGATCCAATATGCATTCTTTTCATTAGCGGCTGATGCAAAAAAACTTAGGGCTTCAATGCCAAAATTATTTAAGTACATATTCTTGCCGTTTACCATTACACCTGCGGACATCGCTTGTTTCATTGCACCTGATATACCGCTAAGCGAGTCGTCACGGCGGAGAACGGAGTCCTTTATTTTCTTCTCCCAATCCGCTATTTCACGTTCGCTCATAGCATCTTTTTCTTCATCGGTCAAAGGTTTGAAATCTCTAGCTGATTCCGCATTGTATAAGCGATCCATTTCGTTAATCAAAGCATTGTATTCTTTGATGAAATTCTTAATAACATCATAGATTCCCGATGTATCGTCTTCGGTCGTAATCGTGATAATTTCACCCGGTTCGGTTTTCTGGGTCGCATTAATAGTTAAGCCGTTGATATTAAAGGTGTTCGTACTGTTGGTGAATTTCGCGCCGTTCAGTAATATTTCTGCATCTTCACCATAAACACGTGCCGCGCCGTTTTGACCAATCTGATTTCCTGTATAGCCGACTGCATGTGAAGCAAAATTAATATCCGCATCAATTTTCGCTTCGGCGGCTGTCCGACGTGCGGCGGTATCATCTTTTACTGTTTCCGCCGCATCCTTAACTCCGCTTAAGCGGGTTTCTTCATCCACCGCGGCGCCATAAACCGTTTTATTGAAATTATCATAGCCTGTATCGGCAATCTCTTTGTTCTTATTAGATAAATCTTTTAACAGATCTTCTTTTTCCCCTAAAAGAACATCCCTTTGCTCTTCAAGCGTAGCTTTGGCTGTCGGGTCACTTTCATTCTCAATATCATCATTTAAACCGTCAATTAATAATTGCTTCGCATTAATGCTTGACTGAATGGTATCGCGGTCGCTTTTCATCCCGTCGGTTAATAATTCCATCCGCTCCACGATTGCAAGGTCTGTTGCTACCGTAAGATCGAAACCGCTGTCATTTGCAGACAACCAGTCCTTATAAGCGCCAATTTTGTCTTCGATAAACTTGCTGTGTGTATTTAACGCTTTCTCAGCTGCGTTATAGGCATCTGTATCCGTTTTTAAACGTTTAGCCATCTCTGCATCAAGCAACTTTTTATAGTCGTCTGTAAAAGTAACTCCATCCGTTTCGAACTTCTTCGTATCCGCCAGTTCCCGATAATCATCCTCTTCAAAAACATTGATACCAAGGGCGCTTAGTGCTGAAAAGCCGTTTTCATTATCCGCAACAAGACTGAAATCACCTGCTGCGCCCATCTTTTGCGAACTGACGAAAAGACGTCCGTTAGTCGTGTCGAAATTAGCGTTTAGCCCAAGGCCTTTGAATTGATTGACAATGTCTTGCACCCTTGTATCGGCATTCAACTTAACTTGTTGCTCCCTGCCGCCTGTTTTTACGGTAAAACTCGTTTCACCGCTATCAAGACCGGCAAAATCAAGGATTTCCGAAAGCTTGGTATTGGCTCCGACGGCTTTCCCGTCTAATTTCGTAATTTTCGCCCCTGTCAGAATGCCCGATGTTGCCAGCTTGCTTATTTCTAGGTTCTGTACACCTTTCGCCGCGGTGTCGCCTGTAACGACGCTTACCTTGGAATTATTGGAAACTTTACTGGTCTTTTTCGTATAGGCATCTGAAAAACGCATGTTATTTAACATGCCATGAAGTTTAAGCGCTCTGCTGTTTAAATCTTTCCAAGCATCCTGTTTCCATTGAAGCGATGTTTGGTTTCTTTTTAAATTATCGACCTTCGTTTTTTGGCCGCGTACTAACTCTTGAATAATCCGATCCGTATCCAAACCGGAATTCATACCTGTCATCCTGATTGGCATAGTTCTCTCCTTTTCCCAATAATCTTTATGATTAAAGCTTTTCGTCTACTAATAAGCCGGCAATTTCCCATACTTTGGTAATCATATCCAAGGTTTTCTCCGGCGGAAGTTCTTTGATCAGTTCCTTCGTATCCTTATCAACAATCTTGATAGTGATTCGGCTAGTCTTTTCATGAATGCCAAAAACAGCCTCCGAATGAGACATGTTTTTATTCAGCTGTTCTACTGCTTTTTTTACTTGATCAGTAGTTGGCTGTTGATTTTCCTGATCTTTTGAACGTCCTTGTTCATTACTCTGGTCTCTGCCTTCGATCTTTGATACAGGCAACGTCGTACCATCAATATAATTCCCCTGCTCAACAGCTGCAGAAGTTTTTTCAACGGTAGGTGGCGTAACCGGTTTCTGGGCGGTCTGTGCCTGAACTGTCATAATCGATCCGATTGGTTCTAGTGCCATTTCATCACCTCCATGTGTTTATCAATAAAAAAAGTTACAAAGAAATTAGCGTCTTTGGTATGTATATCGGAATAAAAGACGAAAAACTTAGAGTAAAAATAAAAAAATATAAAAAAGAACCGCCATTAAGCAGTTCTGATTTATCTATGTCTAATTACTATCTTTTTTTTCTTTTGGAGCGATAATAACACCCTCGGCATTTGCTAATCTTGCAATGCGTTCATAAGCTTCATCTAAAGTTTGAGATGTCTGCACGATGTCAGCAACTGCTACCAAAATTACCTTCGTTTCATATCCCATACTAACCTCCAATCTCAACCTAAAAGATTCTTAAGCGCTTCCATTCCTTCGGCACTGATGGCTTCCTTGTTCGCATTCTGGATATCGAGATAGACTTCTTTACGATATACAGGAATTTCTTTCGGCGCAGCAATGCCTATCTTTACCTGCTCGCCCCTGATATCTAATATCGTTACTTCGATATTATTATTTATCATAATTGCTTCGTTCTTTTTACGCGATAAAGCTAACATTTACTCACCTTCTTTCTTTTCATTTAAGATATCATAAATCGGAAACTTTACCTCATATTGCTTGTCTTCCAAAATAACCTGACATGCTTTTCTCGTCACGGCATTGACAATAATCGGCCCTTTTAAATTGACAGACATTGTTTTGATGTCCTTCGGTACGGTTAATGTCACCAAAATTAACATCTCGTTATCAACGAGATTACCGATTGGCCCGAATAAATCATCATCAATCACCGGATTGTAATCAGGAACAACAATCAGCGGATCCATCACAGGCATCGCAAATCCTGTCTCTTGTAATGATTGGAGCCAATGAACATTTCCTGCTCCTTTTTCGTCGTCATGGACGAGGGCGAAATCATTCAAATCAGGGAATCCGATGATTCCGGCGGGAAAATTGATGATTTTTTGTTCATTAATCTCGATTTCACCAAAGTTTTTGGTTTCGATTATCATTTAACACCTCCTGCATCGCAAGCTTACTTGCGACTCCATTTTCTTACATTAAATATAATTCATTAATGATGTCTGCATAATTTTACCTGTCGCCATCAAAGCGGCATTATACGATAACTCCGTGCTGTTAAGCTTAATCGCGATTTCGGCGATATCAACGTCTTCATTCTCCGACTTAAGAACTTCAAATGTCGTTTTCTGTGACATTAAGCGATTACTGATTAAGTCTAAACGCGCACTGCGGGTACCGGCATCAGTAACGGCGATATTTAGGTCATCCAGAGCTTTTTGCATTACCGTAATCGATTTCTCGAACATCTGATGAACATTCTGGCGAATATAGTCATAAGCTTTCGAAAGTGCATCAAGTTGCTTTTGAACCATATCATACTCAGGCGAACCTTCTGTTATGCCGTCAAATACTCTTCTGAAATCATCAAGAGTAGCTTGAATCGCCATTAAATCTCTGACTGCTAAATCCAAATCATCAACATTTCGATCCATCGTATGTTGGAAAATTTCATCAGCACGAGTATTAATCCTGATTCTCTGATTATATCCTACATCATATTCGATGATTTGTCTATTCTCTTCTCCACTTAAATATTCAGTATTATAAGGAATTACTTTCGTTGTACCGTCTGCTTTATTTTCAGTCGATACACAGGCAAAATAATGTTCCGGCCGAAGATCGCCTTCAAGCCATTTGCTCTTTTCATAAGTAACACGAATTTCTGTGCCTGCATCAACCTTATCTTTTATCTGACTTTTATAAAAATTATCCGAAAAAACAATTTCACCTGTTTCCGGAATTAATATACAATTTGCAAGCGGACCAAGCGGGCCATCCTTTACCAATTGGAATGGGTCAGGATTGTTATTGATAGATATAATCGCGGGGACAATCGTTTCGAGAGTACCTGTTGAGGGATCCACAAATGTAATCACAGTGTTGCCGACATCATCGCTTATCTTGTCATATGATAGACGCAGACGCCAAATATCGACATTCTCTACCATCTGCTCATTAATCTCAGGATTCATCATACCGTCGAAATCCAAATAATTAGTTTTGTTAAGATTAGCAATATCTTTTAAGTCGGTATAATTAATCTGATCAAATTTAGTAATATTAAGCTGTTCGGTAATACTATAAGTAAGATCCTGCTTCAAGACATCCTTCGTAAAGCTAAGAGTCGTTTCCGTTCTGAATCCCGTAAAAATATATCGCCCGGCGTAGTCAACATTAGCCGTCGCATAGACTTCATCACGCAGGGATTTAATCTGCTCCATGATAATATTAAGCTCCACAGGGGTTAAGTCTTTATTAGCGGCTTTTTGCATCTGCTTAATCAAACCGTTAGTGCCGCCAATAATTTCATTAGCTGTGCTTAGAGCATCTTCGGTAACATTAAGCCAAGCGGCGGCATCTTTGGCATTTCGGTCATGGTACTGGGTGATTTCCGAGACACTGGTTCGCAGACGTAAGGCGCGGATGGCAATAATCGGGTCGTCGGACGGACGGGTTAACTTTTTCTGGGTAGACATATTGGTACTTAATTTATCCTGCAAAATCTTATTATTGTTAATATTATACAGGGAATTATTCTGCATGATCTTGTTAGTCATTCTCATAAAAATACCTTGCCTTTCAAGCGAAGTTATTTCGCTTTCGGGGCTTCCGTGCCTTTATATTTAGCATCCTTGCTAATGTATATATCGGTTGATTGCTAAAAAGTGTTTATACCCCTGTCTGGAGAATTAAACGGTTGTATATCTCGCTAAATGTCTGAATCATTCTGGATGAAAGATTGTAAGCATTCTGGAATTTGACCAGATTGACGGCTTCTTCGTCTTCATCAACACCCGAAATCGAATTTCTTTGATTATCGATCGCTTTGGAAAGCCCGCGATAGGTATCATAGAAAGTATTGGCATTACTGGCATTTAAGGCGATATCACCGAGTAACATCTGTAAAAAGTCCGTCGCGGTACCGTTTCTAAAGCTGAACATTTCTTTACTGGTCAGAAGCTGGATCATTTTAGTAACCTGAACACATTGCTCAAAACCGTCAGAAGCGATGCTCTTAACTCCCAAGCGATCAGCGGTTTTGATTAATTCTTCATTTATCGCAATATTACCTGCCGTGATACCGTACAAGCCTTTGCCGTATGCCGCCAGAAGGTCGGTCGCGGCAAATTGACCGCCTGTTTTTATATTACCTGTGAAAACAAACGCACCTGCCGTCAAGCCATCGTATTCACCGGACGGAAAACCGTTTATTTGCTTAATTACATATAAATCGGGGCGCTCCGCCGCATTAAATGCCGGGTTGCCGAACGCATCCAAAGGCCCGCTGTACTCATAATCAGCATGAAAAATCGAGTTTACTTTTTCCGAAAAACCGCGAAGCCAAGCATTCATTTGCGTCATGTAATACGGAATACCCTGATAATTGACCGCTTCCCCGACGGCGGCTTCCCGCCCGATTTTCGAGGAATTGATAATTTCATCACACTTATCATTATCCATAATCAAGGTATATTGTGCGATTCCGCCGACTTCCTCATACTTCCAATCCTGGAAATAATAATACTGCCCGCCGATCAAAATTTTCCCGCCGCTGTCTGATAAATTGCAAAGCTTCATATCCATCAGGTTAACATCGTTTACTGCTATCGTCACGGATGAGGTCAGTTTTCCGTTATATACAAGCGTATCAATCTCCCTGACCCTGCCGTTAAAATAAAAACCGTTATTACCGTCGCGAAGCTCCACCAAACCGCGAAGGCGCCCTTTCATGGAAGCGCTTTGCAGTCCGAAATTATTACCGTTAGACCATTTAATATCAAAAAGCCCATCGATATCCGTCTGATTCTGCTTTTCGTAACTTCTTCTGGCTTCACAAGTCAAAGTATTATAATCATTGCCGAAGCAGAGAAGCTGTCCGCCATTAACTTTTACTGTATACATCGTGCCGCCTGTAAGTCTGGTCGGGTCATTCACATCATAGAGGGGATACTCGTCAATCTCAACATCAACCAGCAAAGATAAACGGTCGATAAGTTTCTCCCGTTGGTCGCGAAGTTCATTGGCTGTTGTTCCGCTCATTTCGATAGTATTGATCTGTTTATTAAGAATCGCCAGTTTTTCGGCGATTGAATTAATTTCGTCAACGGTTTGCTTAATTTCAAGATTCAAGTCGTTTTGCATCTCTTGCAAGTTTCCGTACATATTGTTAAAATAATCGGTCAGCGCTTTAAGCGAGGAAATATAGTTTGCTTTCGTCGTCGTGTCGCCCGGATTTTTGGTCATTTCTTCGAGAGCATTCGACATTCGGTTGAAAAGGGCATTAAAACCCGACACTCCGTCATCTTCAAAGTAATCCTCAAGCGTCCGCATATAATAATGCTGAACTTCATATGTTCCTAAGCGGCTTTGATTATTCCAGTATTTAACATCATAGAAATGATTACGAACACGCTCGATCGCGATAACGTCAACACCTGCACCTGCGCAGCCATAAGTAGCAAAAACGCGCAGGGGGTCATTCGCCTCCTGCACCACTTGCTGACGGCTGTATCCGACGGTCTGGGCATTGGCGATATTATTCGCGGTTGTATTAAGCGCGGCATTGGCAGTTCTTAGACCGCTTCCCGAAATGTATAATCCGAAAAATTGTGAAGGCATTTCATTCTCCTCTTGATTAGCCGTTGCCAAGCCGTGTTACAATATGTTCAAGCATTTCGCTGACAACGTTTATGTAACGGCTGGAAGCATTAAAAGCGTTTTGGAACATAATCATATTACTAAGTTCTTCATCGGTCGATACACCGATTACCTGCTCTCTGGCATCGGCGACTTCATCAACGGTAATCTTCTGATTATTTAAGATTTCCCGTGATACCGAAGCTGAGTTCGCAACCTGAGCAACCATCGCATTATAGTAACCTGCCAAATTAACCTTCGTCTGGACATTCGGGTTTAGGGTATGCTCTTTATTTTCGAATAATTCTTTTAGTTTCGTTACCGTTTCATTGTCATATTGCCCGTCTTCAAATTGAAAACCCAATAGTGTCGGGGCTTGGCGTAAATCTCCGTTGATAATGATATTCGAAACCGTGAAAGGCTGATCGGGTGAAATCAGATTGAATATCTGCATATATTCACCGTAAGCATCCTTCATGTAAGCCGAATCATCTTTCGTTTTTCCTGCGGCAACGGCATCGTTTTCCGCTTTAATCGCGGCGTCACGCAAGATATCATTAATACCTACGACAACTTTATTAATCAACTGGTCGAACTGAGCCTGCATATTCATAATAACTGATTGCGAAATATGCAAATCGTAATGTATCCGATCTTCGGGGGTAAGGGTCGGGTCAAAATCGGGATGTGAAGGGTCGTGCCGATTGGGATCGGAACGCTGAATGTCTTCATAAGTGGCGCGGTGCGTACCGCGAGCCAATAACTTTGATTTGACCATGCCGATATCGGTATTCATATCCGCCGAAATCGTTTGACCTAAATTGAAAACCGCCGCTCCTTTGATATCGATTTGCTCATCGCCGAACATATCATAGTAAGTAGTAGCCAAAGTTCTCCAATAAGGTGTATAAAATCCTGTAATCGGATCGGCAAATAAAGAAATCTCGTTATACGAATCATGTTTAACGAAATCATTTCCTTCGAGTTTAATCGTAACATTGCCGTAGACATCATATTGATAAGAAATATCGGCATAACTTGCAAGTTCGTCAATTAAGCGGTCACGGATATCGCGCTGATCATTGGCACGTTCAACTTTACCGGCTTCAATACGCTGGATTTGAACGTTTAAATCAGTAATCCGTTTACCGATTTCATTAATTCGTTCAATATCTGTTTTGATGTTTTGATTTATATTGTTTTGATATTCGGCAAAACCGTCATAAACAGAAATAGCCCGCGTTACGAACTCGAAGCATCTTTGAACGAAGACACTCTGATTAGCCGCCTTCTCCGGTTCATTCGCCAAATCCTGAACCGCTTTCCACAGATTATTAAGCGTCTTTTCGAAAGCCTCGCCGTCAAGTTCTTGCAAAAGATCCTCAACTTCTTCCAAAGTCGAGGTCGAAATTTCATAAAAAGCACTGCGGCCTGACTCTTTGCGGAAGGATTTATCCAAAAAGACATCACGTTGGGTTTTGGCTTCGGCATACAAAACGCCCAGCCCCAACTGCTGTCTGGCAATAGCGGAACCGGCGATCGAAATCGTGTTATATGGACGCGCACTTTGCATGACAATCTGTCTTACATACCCGGGGGTACCCGCATTTGCCATGTTGTGTGATGTCGTGTTTAAGGCATTTTGGCTGGTTTGCAAACCTGATGTTCCAACGTATAAACTTCCCATTAATGAAGACATATATACCACCTCGAATGTTCGTCATTGTTTGGCGTCAAATCCTTTGGGTCCAACCCCGATAACACTGCCGTCATTATAGGCCGAGCGATCATAGTTCGCTGTTCCCGGGGCAGATTTCGAAGCCTGAAGGACATTCATTTCGAATTGAACCATTTCTAAAGCATTTTGGATTAACTCACCGTTTTGTTCGTTTACCTTTGCTACATGCTTAACGATATTTTTCAATTTGTCATGAACTGCTGCCAATTTCTGTTGTTCTATGGGCTTAGGGCCCATAAAACCAATGATCGTTTTAAGATCAAGTTCTTTAACATCCGTGTTGATTACGCCGGCAATTTCATCCAAAGTCTTCTGCATGGTGGCATCAAGCTTATTGATTTTACTGACGAGCTGCTGTTCTTCATCCGTGATTACAGCCAATTGATTTAAATCGCCGGTGATTATCACCGGCGTTTTTTTCATAGACAATCCGAGCAAGCTTTCATATTCTGCACTAATATTTTCCAGTACGTCAACTAGATTATCAATCAGACTTGCCACGGAAAATCACGACCTTTCATTAAAATTAGATAAATTCGTCATTGCTGAATGGCATAACCTAATTAAAATCCGGCTAATCTTTCAAGCAATTTATCGGCAAAATTATCGGTACTGACATCATAAGTACCATTCTGAACTTTTTCCTTAAGCGAAGCAATAATGTCTTCACGGATTTCAGCGGTATCTTTTATAGCCTGCTTGGCCACTGTGATATCCTTACCAACGCTGGAAATCTGGAGATTATCGGTTTTCGATACACCCTGCTTATTCTCTACCTTGTTCGTGTAGGCGGCTTTATATGTCTGTTGCACTTGTGTATAAGCTTCTATACGCATATATGTCTCCTCTCTTGACTCGAAGATTCTATCTCGACACTAAGATTCACTTAAGCCATATGTTATAGTTTCTTCTCTGAAATGAATATCGGATAATTTCCCAAAGACTTTAGCGTTTTCGACGGAAAATATAATTTTTTTACTATATCCGGTATACCATAA